>Ga0265338_10001943_pt1 | contig 32266 bp, 24 predicted proteins | sample 42126metaG_FD_193579 | JGI IMG/M metagenome (GOLD analysis project Ga0265338, IMG submission 193579) | Rhizosphere microbial communities from Carex aquatilis grown in University of Washington, Seatle, WA, United States - 4-21-26 metaG | ecosystem: Host-associated > Plants > Roots > Rhizosphere...
GAACTATGCCGACAACAACGCTCCCGTTTCCTGCGGAATGAAGACCTTCACGTACTGGGGCTCCGCATAGTTTCGGTGTCGGCATAGGTCGATCTATGCGGACATCCGCATAGGTCGACGACATCGGGCTCCTGCCCGTCGGCCCGGACGCCGCCGAGGGACTCTACCGGATCGTGGACGCCGCCTACGAGCGCCGCTCCGTCGCGGTCAGCTCGAACCTGCACCCCTCAGGCTTCGACGAGCTCATGCCAAAGACGCTGGCCACCGCCACCGTCGACCGGCTCATGCACCACGCCCACGTCTGCCAGACCAGCGGCGACAGCATCCGCCTCACCCAGGCCATCGCCGGGAAGGGAGTGATCCCCTTGAGCTAACCACCCCGGGCACGTCTGGCGGCCACCACCGGGCAGATCTGGTGGCCGCCAGCGGGCACCTCTCGCGACCGTCACCGGGCAGAACCTCATGTCCCTTGACACACCTTCTTGCCCGGATGCTCCGACAGCTCCATCGTGGTCCCGGGCTGGCCTTTCGGCCGGCCCGGCTTGCGGCCGGACTTGCCGCGCAGCGACTTCGGCGCCGGCTTGGCCGGGCCGTCCGACGACGGCGGCTTGCTGGAGTTACGGGAGTTCGTCTTCACCTGGGCAGCGAGATCCGCGACTTGCGACTGCAGCGCCGTCACAAGGTCGCGCAGCGCCGCGACCTCCGCGTCGCAGCGCGAAGCCCTGAACCACCGCTGTCGGGAACGCCGGGCGTCTCGGGCACGGACGAACGCTGCCACGACTCCGCCCGGCCAGCAAATAGGCAGCCATCGAAGCGAGCCCTCTTCGCGAGAAAGCACAGGCGACAAAGGGAAGTGGGCAGCAGACCTATCCAGTTACATGTGAAGTAGGTGTATTTCGGTTCCAGTATCCGATTTTCCGCGGTACAAGTTCTGCCATATCCGCGCAGCGATAGCGGGGGGACCGCACGTCTAGTACTCTTCTGCACGCAGTGGCCCTATGGCGGTATCCGTCAACGCATATTTAACGAGGCAGGTGGGCAATGCTCGACGGCCGCCGCGAAGCGGTAGCGGATATCGATAAGCACGTCAGCCTGGTCAACCAGGCAGGGAAGCGCGGGTTGCGGCCGCTGAAAATTTTGCAGCTCACGGCACCACCGCGCAGCGGAAAGAGCAGCCTGCTCGAGGCACTCGGCGAGCGATATGCGCCTTTGACACCGGTCGGCAGATACAGCTTCAAGTACTCAGGGGCTGACGTAGTAAACAGCGATAAGGCTCTCGACCTGCTGACGCAACTGCTCAGTGCACCGCGGAAGGAAGTCGGAGAACTCACGTTTCCCCGGTTTCAGAGCACGAGGGTGGCGGTCAGCCAGGAACCGACTCCGGCGCCGCCGACCGGCCTGAGCGAGCGCGCGAAGTATTTCGCGCGACTGCTCGAGGACCCTCGGAGGGTCGACCTCGTGAGCCAGATCGTCAGCACGGCCGTCTCCGACGCGAGCAGGATGCTGCCCCCAGGCCTCCCCGGCAGTGGGACGGCCACGATCGCCATGCAGCACGCCACTCTCGGCGGCATGCGTCGCATCCCCTGGGGCAGGAAGAGGCTGTCGCCGCTCGCGAGGAGCGGGCTCGGCCCGTGGGCCGGCATGATCAACGGACCGCAAGACCGCGACTTGTCCGGGATGGACGCGGTCTACTACACGCTCGCCTGCATCGCGCCATACCGCGATTCAAAGCAGAAGGCACTAATTGAGCAGGCCGAAGCCCAGCCATGGCTAGCGTTCCTCGCGGACATCCAGGCCGGCTACGTCAACCGCAAGAGAACCACCAGCGCGATCCTGCTCTTGGACGACATCGACCTGCCTGCAGGCACGCGGTTCCTCGACGCGCTTGCTGAAGCGGCTGCCGAGCATCAGCGACACGGTTTCGGCACTGTCCCGCTGCTCGTAATCGCCATGGGACGGCACCCGATTATGCAAGCGCACGACTTCTTTGAGACACAGCAGTTGAAAGACCTGTCCCACCACGAGGTAGGGAGCATCGTGCGGCGACGGGCGCCCCTGCCCGGCCTGTCGGCGGCCGAAGACGCGGTACCAGTGCTCAGCGCCGGTCATCGCGGCATCGCCGAGGACATGCTCGACCAGTGCGCGGCGTTGGGCATGTATCCGTTCGACCTCACGCGCGGCGTCTCGCTGCGGGGACGACTGCTGCACAACGTGGATGCCGCAGACTTCGCGGCGCTCGTCAGCACCGCGCCCGCCCTCGAGATAAGCCAGGTCGAGCTCGCCAATCTCGATGCAGAGGCCAGCGGCCTGCCTCCGACCCAGGCGCAGCGCGCAGAGGTGCGCCGTATCCTGCAGGAGCATGGCTGGCTGCTGCCCCACGGCGCTATACACCCGGCGATCAGATACCTGCTCTTGCGCCGACTGACCGACGACGGGAACGCGTGGCGGGCGGCGTGCCTGCGACTGCGCGATTATCCGCCCGACATCATGAGATTGGAAGCCCGAAGGCCGATCCTCACTTCCCAGGACAGCCTGCGGACACCGCAAGTGCGCGCCGCCGCGAACCGTGCCTACTACGACCTCGCCAGCGGAGACGTAGGCGCCGCGGTCGCGTCTCTTGAGGGCATCAGAGGCTATGAGCGGGAGTGGGTGACCGCCTTCGACTGGGTCACCACTGCGCCGCAGCCGTACGGGGTGCGATATGAACCACGCGATCTCGCGGACGGGCTGATCGGTTACTGGCTCAAGGAGGCGCTGGGGGCCGCCATCCCGGTGCCTTCGGTGGCGGCACCGCTAGTGCCGCCACATCTGGTTCGCACTCCTCCCGTCTCGGCAGCCCCGCCCCCGACGGATGGGGCCACCACGGACCCCATCCGCAGGAGGCTGACCGAGTTGGTGGTTTCCTGCTGGCTCGGCGCCGACCGGCAACTCGACCCGTTCCACGAGCTTGACCAGAACATCGCGGACGCATACCGGCAGGCAAGGCCGCTTGGGGCCGGGATCTTCGTCGAGCGGGGCGAGGTCTTTCGCGACAGGGCTCGCAACTGGCGTCGCGATGAACACGACCATCAGCCGCGACCGATTGGAGCGCATGCACCGTGCGAGAGGTAACCCCGCCGGACTTCACCAGGTCCGATTTCTCTGGTTCGTCAGGACTGGCCCCGTACAGCAAGCCGCGCACATTCTGGCAGCGCTGGCGACGGAAATACTTCGGCGGCAAGGCGCTGACCACCTATGGTGCCGGCCTGGCCGTCGCCGGGGCTATCGCTTGGACCCTCTACCCGTCGCCCCCCAAACCGCAGCCAAGGCCGTGCTTGGGCCAGCTTGTCCCTGTAACGGTCAACGGGCACCTCGACTGCGTGGGCCTGTCCGATGGCACTGCTCCGTTCAGCGCGACCGACCCATTCCGGGCCATCGAGCTCAAGATAGCGGCGGAGAACGGCAGAGTTGCCACCAAGTCCAGGCAGACAGGCACGCCGTGGGTGGCCATTGCCTACCTGATTCCGCTGACACTCGACGAGGACTCCGCGCTTACTCGTGAGGGCGTAGAGCAGGAGATCGCGGGCGCGTACACGGCACAGTGGGAGGCCTTCAACCGCAGCGAGTACGGCGACTCGCCACTGGTCAAACTCTACCTGGTCAACGAGGGACCGAGCCAAGGGCAGTGGCCGACTGCTGTGGAACAGATCATCAACTCGACCAGCGCGAAGCTCCGCGTCGTGGCGGTCGCGGGCCTCGGCGACAGCCAGGCTGAGACTCGTGCGGCTGCGAAGCAGATGTCCGAGGCCAGCCTGGCCATGTTCGGCGCCGCGATCACGGCCGACGACCTGAACAGTCTCAAGTACCCCGGGCTGGTGCGAGTCGCGCCGAGTAACAGCGACGAAGTGAGGGCCGCCATCAACTATCTCCCCAACCTGCCTGGTCACGGCACCACCGCAGTGCTTGTCGAGGACACGGCGAAGGGTGACGACTACGTGAGCAACTGGGCCCATGAGGCCCTGACCCTGTACCCGCGGCGCGGCCGTCAGTTCGTTACGCGACCGATGCAGTTCAACCGCGCCTACGGCGGCGAGGAAAGCATCATGGCCCAGCAGGCGCAGGATGTCTGCGCCGCGCATCCCGGCGTGGTGTTCTTCGCCGGCCGCTCCAGGGACCTGGAGAGGTTCATCGGTGCGTTCGACGGGACGTACAGTCCGAACTGCGACAAGCCGATCGCCGTAATCTCCGGTGACGACGACCTCATCGACGCGGACACTGACGGCACGGTCGAGTATTCCAGCTTCCAGAGCGCGCTGAGCGCGGGCAACATCTTGCTGTACTCCACCGAACTTCAGAATGCGCAGGAATGGACCGGCTGCGGCCGAGTGCCGCCTACCCAGCGCGGCTCGACCCAGCGCTACGTGGAGTTTCAGACCGACTTCGCGAACCAACTCCATGGGCTCGCTACGTCGGCCGGCGATGCCAACGCAATGCTCGCGCGGGACGCCGTGATCACTGCCGTGGCCGCGATTCGCCGGGCGTCCGCACAATTTGCGAACCCAGCCCAGCAGCCGTACAGCTACTCGGGTGGCGACCCAAGGCAGGTCTACACGACAGTCACGCAGAACCTCTCGTCGCTGTTCGATCACCCTATCAACGGGGTCAGTGGCGTAATCAAGATTGACAGTTCGACGGGGAACGCCGTTGGCAAGCCGCTCACAATCGTTCAGCACCTAACAAACGGCGCACTGTCCTGCAAGGCGGTCAAGATCCCTTAGCCGATTCCAGAACGGGGAAATCGGCACGCGACACGCGCCCCTCGAACCCGATTGCGATGTCGCTCGTATTCGGCGATCGGCGCGCCTCAGCACAGCCAACCCAAGACTGGCCACATCGTGCCATGCCCAATGGGTTCGTGTCCGAGAGCAACTTGAACCCTCGCGCCCGTGACCTGCGAATATGTGGAATCATCTAAGCTTGGGTGCTCGCAGCAAATGCCTACCAGTGGTCCGGCGACACCGGGAACCGAGTGCGCTCTGATAGCAACTCGCGTGCGCGGGGAGGAAGTTCCGCGCCGATCTCGGCGGCGAAGCTGAGGTAGGCCGGATGACCGGGCAGCTCCTTCAGGGACTGAGTGACCAGTGCCGCTGCCTGGGTGCGTTGTCCGCGACGCTCTGCGATGCGGGCGCGCAGAAAACTGAGTTCTGGCCCGGCCAGTCCCGGGCTGGCGGCGAGCCGGTCGAGTAGCCCGTCTTCTGGGCCTGCCCCGAAGTGGTCAAGCAGCAGCTCGTGCCAGGCTGCGAGGTTCTTGGCGCGATCTTGGCGCCGGTAGCGGGACTCGTCGAAATCGGAACTTCCGTAAATGATGCGCGACCGCTTCGGGGCCGTCCGTCCGGCCGCGTCTAGCGCTGCCAGGTAGGCCTCGGCGAACGTCCGCCACATGTCCGGCGTGGTGAGCAGCCGGGCAAGCGGGACGCCCAGGGCGGTCTCCTTTTCCGGCACCTGGCCGTAGCCTCGCCGGGTCCAGCCGTAATCCGCCTCCCAGCGGATGAGCTGTTCGGGAACGCGCTGGGCGAAGGCTGTGAAGCCGTCGTGACGGAGCACCGATTCCCACAGCACGGCGACAGCCTCCGAAACCACGAATTTCGCGGCCTCCACCGGGTCATCGGAGTGGAAGTAGTCATAACTCTTCGTTTCGCAGGCGAGGTCAACTATCTCCGCGACGGCTTGCTGCGCTGGCCCTGGATCGTCGGCTTGAAGCGCCGTCAGTGCTTCGTCTGCCAGCCGACGGAACGTGAGTCGCCACCTGGACCGCTCGGTGTGGTGCACCCGGCGGTCCCCGGCCATGTAGGCACCGTCCCTCGCCAGCTTGACGAACGCCGTTACCTCATTGAGTACGGTGTCTGGTGCAGGCACCTCCTTCTTCGGCTTCACCTTCGGCTGGTCCGGCGGGCGCAGCTCGTCCTCGATACGCTCGCGGAGCCGCGCGTCTCCCCGCCAGTAAAGGGTCCACAAGATCTTGCGGAGGCGGATTTCGTCACTCGGCGCCATCGTGGCGTAAAACTCGTCACGGTTCATCCGGTTCGCGACCATGACGACTCATGGTAGGCGAGAGGCAGGTTAAGCAAATGGTGAACCGCGAGCCAGCCCCCGGTAAGGGCGGATGTGGATGTGCTGACGAGCCGGCCGCTTTCAGGCGATCGGGTAGGCCATTGCCTGGACGGCTCCGTTGAACCGCTCGGCGCGGAACGCAGAGTCATCACCGAGGTGGAAGTAGATGTGGCCATCGAGCGTGCCGTCGTCGTTGAGCGCTGCCCAGCCGCGACCGCTCACCTCGTCGCCCTCGTCGGAACCTTGCCACGAGAACTCGACCCCTGGCCTGCCATCACGATCCGCATTGCGGTAGTCAAGCTCTCCCGTCACTACGATGAAACCCAGGTCGCCGAGGCCATTCTCACCCAATTCGATGAAGCCAGGCTGGACTAGGTCGACGGACTCCTGATCCCAGTTGTCCATCTCCGTGATGCGCCACCGGCCTGTGATGCTCGTACTCTCGGGCACGCAATGACACTAGCTGCCCCGAGGGCCGCACGGCCGGGGAATTCCCCTCCGGCCCGGGGGGGGCATTCCGCGGACGCGGGCAGGGCCCGCGGCCTGCGCCTTGCCAGGCATGGTGCCCTGCGCCCGGGCACTGGGACGCGCGCCCGGGCACCGGCGGCCTTTGGACTTGCGGGTCCAATTTTCCGGGGGCACAGTGACGCTATGACTAGCTCACGCCTGAAGAGCAAGACGGCCCTCATCACGGGGGCTACCAGCAACATCGGACGGGCGATCGCGGTCGAGTTCGCGGCCCAGGGCGCGCACGTCGTCGCGTCGGGCCGGAGCCCGCAACGCGGAGCCGAACTCATCGCGGAGATCAAGGCGAACGGCGGCCGCGCCGAGTTCGTGCCCATGGACTTGGACGGAACGCCGCAGGCCTGCAGTTCGCTGGCCGCCGAGGCGGGCCGCCTGCTCGGCGGCCGCATCGACATCCTCGTCAACAACGCCGGCGTCTACCCCGGTTCCGGTAGCGATACCAGGACGACCGGCGAGGCCACCTTTGACCAGGTGTACGCGGTGAACGTGAAGGCGCCGTACTTCCTGACGGCTGCGATCGTGCCCGCCATGATAGACGCAGGCGGCGGCGTGATCATCAACCTCGGCTCGTGGATCGCCCGCCTGGGCGTCCCGGTCGGTGCGCTTTACAGCTCCACCAAGGGCGCCATGGAGACGCTGACGAGGGCCTGGGCAGCCGAGTTCGGCCAGTCGGGCGTGCGAGTCAACGCGATCTCCCCGGGGGTGGTCCATGAGCCGCTGCCACCGGAAGGCGACCCGTACCCAGGTGACGCCATGATGAACGGAACCCCGGCCGGCACCCATGGCACCCCCGGCGCCGTCGCTCATGCCGCGGTATACCTTGCCAGCGACGAGGCTGAGTTCGTGCACGGCACTGTCATCGACGTCGACGGCGGCCGGACCGGCGTAGCCGTCATGGCGGCGTAGGCCGGACTGGCGGGCCCAGTTGCGTAAGGTACGGTCATGCGGGGTGTTCTGACGCCGAAGGGGGAGGCGACGCGGGCGCGCATTGTCGAGGGCGCTGCCGAGGTCATCAGGGAAGTGGGGGTCGGGACAGCGACCCTGGATGACATCCGGGCCCGGACGGGTACGAGCAAGAGCCAGCTCTTCCATTACTTTCCCGGTGGGAAGGACGCCCTGCTGCTCGCGGTCGCCCGGTACGAGGCGGGCCGAGTGCTGGACGATCAGCAGCCGCACCTGGGGCACCTGGACTCATGGGACGCCTGGTACAGGTGGCGAGATGCCGTGGTGGAGCGATATGAGCTGCAGGGCGACTTCTGCCCGCTAGGCGCGCTGTCCCAGCATGTCGGCCGGTCCACTCCCGGGGCGCGGGCCATCGTCACCGAGCTGATGCGGGAGTGGCAGCAGAGCCTGGCGGCCGGGATCATGGCCATGCAGCGCAACGGCCACTTGCCGCTGTCACTAGACGTTGACCAGGCCGCCGCAGCGCTGCTCGCCGGGATACAAGGCGGGGTATCGATTATGCTGTCCACCGGCCAGTCCGCTCACCTGAAGGCAGCGCTGGACTGGGGCATCGCGCGCCTGCGCGCCACAGGCGGTATCGCAAGCTAGGCACGGAACTGGGCGATCTGTGCGAGTCTCGACGTGAGGTTGCCCCGCTTTGACGGACAGGGTTGATAGCTAGTGCCGCATCAGTCAACGTTCGCCCTGTAGCTGGCGGCGCGCCGCCCGGGATCGGTGCACCGCCGGCTTTACCGCGCCAGACTGTCGGGCATGGCCGAGCGGGTGCAGGTTCGCGAGATCGATGATGACGAGGGGCAGCGGCTGCTGCGGATCGCGCGGAGAGGCACCGGGTCGGTGGTGACCTGGCGGCGGGCTCAGATGGTCTTGCTGTCCGCGCAGGGCATGCCGCCGGCGAGGATCGCGGAGGTGACGTTCACCAGCGCGGACCGGGTCCGGGACGTCATCCGCAACTTCAACGACGACGGGTTCGCGTCGCTGTACCCGAGGTACTCCGGCGGCCGGCCCCGCACGTTCACGCTGCCTGAGCGGCGGGATGTCAAGAAGATCGCGAAGTCGAAGCCCGCCGAGCACGGGCTGCCGTTCAGCACCTGGAGCCTGGCCAAGCTGGCGGACTTCCTGGTAGCCGAGGGGGTGGTCGACGATATCTCCCACGAGGGCCTGCGGGTCCTGCTCCGTGACGAAGGCGTCTCCTTTCAAGCCGTGAAGACCTGGAAGGCCTCGGCCGGCCCCGATTACGAGGCGAAGAAGGCCCGGGTGGAGCACCTGTACGCGATCGCCGACCGCGAGGTGGCGCCCGAGCAGGGCGAGCCGCAGGTGATCTGGTGCATGGACGAGTTCGGGCCGTTGAACCTCCAGCCCCGCCCCGGCCGGCAGTGGGCCGCCCGCGGCGGCAAGCACAAGGACCCGGGCCGGGAGCCCCGCCCCAGGATGCGGGCCGCCTACCACCGCAACGACGGGGTCCGGCACCTGCTCGCGGCCTGCGACCTGGGCGAAGACAAGCTGTACGGGCACGTCAAGGCCCGCAAGACGAGGACCCGGTTCCTGGAGTTCTGCCGTTACCTGCGCTCCTTGCACCCGCTGAACGTCCGGATCGCGATCATCTGCGGTAACTTCTCGCCGCACCTGTCCACGAGGAAGGACACGCGCGTCGGGGACTGGGCGGAGGCGAACAACGCCGAGATCGCCTACACGCCGACGAGCAGCTCGTGGCTCAATCGCATTGAGGCCCAGTTCACGGCACTGCGCTACTTCACGCTGAACGGCACCGACCACCGCAGCCACAAGGAGCAGGCCAGCATGATCCGCCGGTACATCATCTGGCGCAACCAGCACGCCTACGACGAGCGCCTGCGCCGGATCGTGGCCAAGGCCAACGTTGCCTGAATCATAAGACGGGGCGAACGTTACCGGCTATGGCACTAGGTCAGGCTACTCGCCTGATGTTTTCACGGCGATTGTTTTCACAGGGCGTCGCCGGTGGCTGGCCCGGATCATGCTTCTCCGGGCTGCGCCGGGCAGTCACCCCTCCCCGAGGTTGTCAACTGTCGGTCCGACGTATGCTCGGTGGCATGCTCGCCGCACATGGTCTCCGCGGATGACCCGCGATCGGATCGAGCACCATATCCTCTGGCACTGTTCACTCCTGTCGAGCAGCGAGCACGCTCTCCTGGCCGAAGGCGAGGACGGTTACCGTCTGCAGGGCGTCGCGGTGCTCGCGCTCGGAGAGCTTCCATGCCATATCGATTACGCCGTCGCCGTTGACCGCCGGTGGCGTCCCAGCCACGCCCGGGCGACGATCACGACGCCGTCGGGCACCCGGGAGATCGTCCTGCGCTCGCATCGCGGGGGTGGCTGGGAAGTGGACGGCGAGCTGATGTCACACCTTGACGACTGCCGGGATGTGGATTTCGGCTGGACACCTGCTACCAACACCGTGCCCGTACGCCGACTGGGGCTTGAAGTCGGCCAGGCGGCGAGCATCACCGCGGCGTGGGTGCGGTTTCCTGAGCTCGACGTGCTGGCCAGCGAGCAGCGGTACCGGCGCCTGGCGACCGACCGCTGGCAGTACACGTCTGGCGAGTACGATTACCAGCTCGTCATCGACCCCGACACCGGGCTTGTCCTGTCGTACGGCGATGACCTCTGGCGAGCTGCGGTTACCGCGTTCCGCTGACCGACGCCGCAAACGTTATCTGACGCGGCAGGAATACGGCCAGCACTGGAAGACCTCATGACTGAGAAAGACGAGAAGCTGGAGAACCAGATAATGCAGCAGGACGTGTGAGCGCCCCGAAGCGGGACGACAGCCAGCGACCGACGAACCCGGCGCCCCGGTTCACCCCGATTGGTACAGCGATGGGTTCCATCGCCTACGCGAGAGCGCAGGTATCGACCGCACCACCCTGCGAAAGAACGAGCGACCGCTAACAAACAGGTGCCATTCACTCGGCGGCAGCCAAGCCAGCTCGACAGGGTGCCGTCGGCCAGCCGGGGTGCTGCTCGGCCTTCGGCGGGGGCTGGTCTTCTTCACCGACGGCGACAGCGACAAGGGCGCCGGGCTGGCGCCAACCCGCGGGCGGCCGGCGTGCTGCACTGGCTCGTCCCGGCGCACCGCAGCCCGGTGCGGGGCTGAGATGCCCGGGCTTGGCGTGCTTGGCGTGCTTGGCGCTTCTCGCGTGAGGTGCTGGTCATGAGTTGCGCGATAGCCGGGCAAGTGACACGAGGAAGATCGAGGAGAGCAGCCAGCCGAGCAGGGTGGCGAGGTTGAGCCACCAGAGCATGAGTTGTCCTCCGGAAACGTCCGGGTCGGGATACCAGGTGGAGCGCTGGTCGAGCGAGATCAGCGGGACAACGGTGTCGACGGCGTACAGGACCGGGCTGAAGCAGCGGACCGCTCCGTTCCCGCAGCTGTCTGGGCGCGCTGCGCCCGGTCGGGCGGCGGGAGGGCTAAGCGGCCCGCTCGTCGTGTAGACGTCCCCGTTGCCGTTAGTCGCCCTGAGCGTGGCGCGGGCCGCGGGGATCGTGAGCGACGTCGCGACGAGCACGAGCAGGACCGCGAGCAGCCACAGGACACGCGCGGGCCGGTACCCGTAGCCGATGGTGGCGTAGAGGGCGTCGACGGCACGGCGGGTCCGCGCGGGGTGCCGGCTGGTTTTGCGGGCGTGGCTGTGCCGGGCGATGAGGATCTGCTCGGCTTCCCTGGTGTAGCCGTGCTGCCGGAACACGTTCGCTGCCTGCTCGTAGGGCCCGGAGTCGAACACCGCTTGCCGGCTGAGCCACGCGATCCTGGAGGCGGCATCCCAGACCGGGGTCGCAGGGGCTCCTTGCGGGGTGTCGAAGCGGGAGTAGCTCAGGCCGGAGATGGTGAAGCGCTCTGGCCACGTGGCAGGGTTGTCGGCGAGGAACGTCGTGGTGGTGTCAGTGAAGTCCACGCTTGGCGACACGTGCCCCCAGCCCAGGTCGATGCTGCCGTGCACGGTGGCCGATATCGCCTCGAGGGCATTCCCCTGAATGTTGACCTCGCAGGGGCCCGGGCACACGAAGGACCCGCCGGTGAGCTGCATGCGCCCGTCAACCGTGGTGCGGTTCAACGCGACCAGCCCGGCCGAGGTGAAGCCGTTGATGAGCCGCAGCGGGCCCTTGATGACGGCCTGGCTGAGCCGCAGGGAGTACCCGCCGGGATTGTGGATCTGTGCTCCCCGTGCGCTGAGGCTGGCCATGCTGGCGCCGCGCAGGCTGATTGCTCCCCCCGAGGCGCGCATGCCGTCCAGGTCAACGTCACCGTCGACGGTTACCGCGGTCCCGTCGACCAGTCGCATCTGGCCTGGCTGGCCCAGTTCTCCGTGGAGCGCGAAGGTACCGTGGACTGCTGCCCCGGCGAGCTGGAGCGTGCCTTCGACCCGCGCGCCGCCGCTGAGCTGGAACCCTGTCTGGACCGTGGCGCTTGTGAGGTCCAGCGCGGTCGCGCCCGGGGCCTGCAGGACGCAGTTGTCCCCGATCGACATGCTGCCTAGATCGCTCATGGAAAGATCGACGCGCCCTGCTACGCGGCTGTCCCCCTCCAGGGTCACTTCGGCGCCGACAGACAGCCGACGGCCGTTCAGCGCCGCTCCGATTGTCGAGGGCCGCTCGTAAATGCTGCCATTCCTCTCCTCTGCAGGTGCGGCCATCGTCGCGTTACGGATAAGGAGCCGCGCGCCGATCCGCGCGCTTGCCAGCGTCACCCGCCCGCGGATGCTGGGCCGCAGCCCGCCCGGGTCCTCGATCAGGAACACGCTGCCCTTGATGTCCGCGATCTCCAGGTCGATAGCCGGGCCGCTGAGCGAGGTGACCTGCGCGCCGTTCAGGTCCAGGGAGCTTTCCAGGCGTGCTGCGTGCAGCCTGATCTCGCCGATCGACGTGAAGCCCCCGATGAACCGCACGGCACCGCCCACGTGGACCCGGTCCGCGTGGACAGCCCGAAAGCCCCGGCCGTCCACCACGGTCCCTGCGCACAAGAGGCGGCCGCCGATATCCGCCTCACAAAGCCAGACCGCCGCAGGCTTGGAGGTACTCGCGCTTGTCCAGTGCGCGCCGGCGATACGGCAGCCGGACAGTTCGAGGTCACGCTCCACCCGCAGCCCGTTTGCCAGCAGGCCGGGCAGGCGCGAGCTGCCCAGCACCGCCAGGGAAAACAGCTGGGCGCCTTCGAGTACAGGTGCCTCATCAAACTCGCACTCGCGGAACGACAGAGGGAAGCGGACCGTCACCCCGGTCAGGGTCAAGCAGCCACCAACTGTCACCCGCTCCAGACGCAGACCGTCAGGACCCGCCAGGGACTGGTCCCCGATGAGGACCTCACGCAGCACAGCCGCTTGAACAACGCGCCTGGCTTCGCCCGGCGCGCTACCTGCCACGCCGCCAGCCCGCAAAGCCTCCCGCAGCTCTGCCTCTTCGATCTCGCTCATCGCACCCCCGCCCGGCACCTGCCGGCGACCGAAGTGCGCCGCCAGAGACGACCCGAACTTCACCCTTACGCCAGCAGTACCGCTAAGCCGACGCGCGCAGCACACCTACCTGCCGGGTCGGACTCGTCCGGCCGACACGCGTCCAGAACGCCTGCAGGTCTCATCCAAGGTGATTCCCGCGTGTATGTCCGCTCATGTCCGCGAGAACCCAGCGGGTCCTTCGCGCCGCTGACGACAATGCGCATGTCGATGTGACCTTGCCCCCCCGTTCGCTGGACCTGGCCAGGAAACGGGCAAGCTCATTGACGCGTTCCCGTGCGAGGCTGAGCCGTGTCGGCCTTCTTCCGGTTCTGTGAGTGGGTGCGGTTCTCCGGTTAGCGCGGCGAGGGCGGTGGCGACCTCGGTGAGCGCGGACGGACGTTGAGGTGGCGCTGCCGGTGTCGCCGGTGCCGCCGGTGTGCCCGGCGTTGGCGTGGGCGACGGCGAACCCGAAGTTGCGCTCGACCCAAGGTCGTGTGGCAGAGCAAGTGGGTGCTTATCTGCTGGGTACGGGCCCAGGGCAGGTGCCGGCCGATCCGGGTCCACAGGTGGTCGTAGCGGCGGTAGGTGACGGGCCGCCCGTCGGCGTAGCGCAGCAGTTGCCCGTCCGGCGGGGCGTGGCGCTCCTCGGCGTGCCGCGCAAAGCGGTTGGCGTATGCGGGATCGCCCGCCAGCTCCGATGCCCAAGACGTCGCCTGACCACGGCAAACGACAAGCTTTCCCGTGACCGAGGGAAACCACCGCCGCGCGTTCAAGCGATGCCAGATTCGGGGTTATTTCACCACATTTGGTGTCCGAGGGGGGACTTGAACCCCCACAGGTGTTTCCACCCACTAGCACCTCAAGCTAGCGCGTCTGCCTATTCCGCCACCCGGACAGGGGCCGACGATCACGTCGGCTGGCTCAGGGTAGCAAACCTCCGACTACTTTGCGAACCTGTCAGGCGCCCCCGCGCAGGCCCGCCAGACCCGCTCCGGCAAGCCCCGCAGCAAGCCCGCAGTCCGTCTGAGCAAGACCCCGTCAGCCCGCCTGAGCAAGACCGTCACACCGTCCACGCGTCCCCGTGAGCAACCGAAGCTAGCTGCGGTACTCCCGCCGTCCCGTGGGTAGTACGAAGGGATCGAGACGGCCGGCGCACATCGTGATGCGAGTGAGAAGGCGCAGGCATGGACGGTCATCGCAAGAGGCGGCCGGTGGCACGATGGAACGGTGACGGAGAATCAGGTGAGCGGTGCCCCCAGCGTGGCTGAGGAGGAAGTCGTGGCAATCTGCCGCGACCTGATCAGGATCGATACGTCGAATCCGGGGGATCATTCGGGGCCCGGGGAGCGGAAGGCGGCCGAGTACGTGGCCGGGCTGCTCAGCGAGGTGGGGGTGACCCCGGAGGTTCTTGAGTCGCATCAGAAGCGGACTAGCCTGGTCGCCCGGATCGAGGGGACCAACCCGGGCAGGCCCGCGCTGCTGATCCACGGGCACCTGGACGTGGTGCCGGCCAATGCGATCGACTGGCAGCAGCACCCGTTCGGCGGGGAGGTGGCGGACGGGTGCGTGTGGGGGCGCGGCGCGGTCGACATGAAGGACATGGACGCGATCGTCCTGGCGGTGGTGCGGCAGCGGCTGCGGGAGCGGCGCAAGCCGGAGCGGGACATCGTGCTCGCCTTCACCGCCGACGAGGAGGCGGGCGGCAACTGGGGGGCCGGCTTCCTCGCGCAGCAGCACCCTGACCTGTTCGACGGCGTCACCGAGGCGATCGGTGAGGTCGGCGGGTTCAGCATCTCGGTCGGCGACCGGCGGCTTTACGCGGTGCAGACGGCGGAGAAGGGGCTGGCGTGGATGCGGCTTACCGCGGCCGGCACCGCCGGGCACGGGTCGATGATCCACAGCGACAACGCGGTGACGGCGCTGGCGGAGGCGCTTGCCCGGGTCGGGCGGCACCAGTGGCCGACCCAGTTGCCCGACGCGACCAGGGCCTTCCTCGAGCAGGCGGCGGACGCGCTCGGGGTGGAGTTCGACCCGCAGGACCCGGCCAGCATCATCGGCAAGCTCGGCGGGATGAGCAAGATGATCGGCGCGACCACCCAGCACACCGCCAACCCGACCGGGCTCAAGGCCGGCTACAAGGTCAACGTGATCCCGCAGGCCGCGTTCGGCGAGCTGGACGGACGGTTCCTGCCGGGCCGCGAAGAGGAGTTCTTGGCCGAGGTCGACCGGCTGCTCGGCACCGCCGTGAGCCGGGAATTCATCCACCACGACATCGCGCTTGAGACCACGCCCGACGGTGCCCTGTGGGACGCGATGTCGGCCGCGCTGACGGCGGAGGACCCGGACGCGACGGTAGTGCCCTACTGCCTGTCAGCCGGGACCGACGCGAAGCACTTCTCCCGGCTCGGCATCCGCTGCTTCGGCTTCAGCCCGCTGCGGCTGCCGCCCGAGCTCGACTTCGCCGGGATGTTCCACGGTATCGACGAGCGGGTGCCGGTCACCAGCCTGCAGTTCGGCGTGCGGGTGCTGGACCGGCTGCTGGACATCTGCTAGCCGCCCGGGAGACGGCGCCCGCGACTGCGGTAGGTTAAAAAGTTCTTACCGCGCGTATTATCCGGCGGCGCAGGGTAGCCTTCCTGCTGCCGTCGGCGAAGAGCCGAAGCCGGGCCAGTTCCCACGCTCCGTACTCGGCGTGGTCCGTCAGTATCCGCCTTGCGGCGTCGCGCGACGTGCCGCGAGGCAGGTACAAGACGAGGTAGTCGTACTCGGCCATCACCTCTTATTGTGCTTCCGTTCACGTAGTGCGCAAGTCAGGGAGTACAACAAGCGGAGGAATTTCCCGGTCAGTGTTGCGCCGTCAGGTGACTTGGGGCGGCCCGGGAACAGTCTGGACGGCTCAGCGGGTTGCAGGGATAACGGCAGGGACGGGCATTTCGTGGCCGCGCCGCGTATGGTACTTGCGGCAGGCGCGGGTCGGAGCGTGGCGGGAAGCCTGGCTGTGCGTGACGGGCCATGGCGCGGATGTGAGGTTGGAAAGAGCGTGCCAGCAAGAAGCAAGGCCGCGGCTAAGGCGGCGGCCTCCGGTAGCGGGGACAGCGTGGCGGCGAGCAAGAACGGCGCCGCCGCCACTGGCAACGGCCACGGCACCCGGCTGGTGATCGTCGAGTCCCCGGCCAAGGCCCGGACCATCGCCGGCTACCTCGGCAAGGGGTACGTGGTCGAGTCGAGCATCGGCCACATCAGGGACATGCCGGACAAGGCGGCCGAGATCCCCGAGAAGTACCGAGCCCAGCCGTGGGCGCGCCTCGGCGTCGACGTGGACCACGACTTCCAGGCCCTCTACGTGGTCCCGGCCGATAAGAAGCAGCAGGTCTCCAAGCTCAAGTCGCTCCTCAAGGACGCCGACGAGCTCTACCTGGCGACGGACGAGGACCGCGAGGGCGAAGCCATCGCGTGGCACCTGAAGGAAGAGCTCAAGCCGAAGGTGCCGACCAAGCGGATGGTCTTCCACGAGATCACCCCGGAGGCGATCGCCCGCGCGATCGCCAACCCGACCGAGCTCAACGACGGCAAGGTCGACGCCTACCAGACCCGGCGGGTGCTCGACCGGCTGTACGGCTACGAGGTCTCCCCGGTGCTGTGGAAGAAGGTCATGCCGCGGCTGTCGGCGGGCCGCGTCCAGTCGGTCGCCACCCGGCTCATCGTGGACCGGGAGCGCGAGCGGATCGCGTTCCGCTCAGCCAGCTACTGGGACCTCGAGGCGGACTTCGCAACCGCAAAGCACGGTACCGAACGGTTGCCGGATGACCCGACGTCGTTCACCGCGACCCTCCAGGCGGTCGACGGCAAGCGGGTGGCCCAGGGCCGGGACTTCAGCAGCGTCGGCCAGCTGAAGAGCGACCCCAATGCGAAGCAGGGGATCCTGCACCTGGACGGCGAAGCCGCGGGCGCCCTCGCGGGCCGCCTGCAGGGCGCCTCGTTCGCGGTCAGCAGCGTGGAGACCAAGCCGTACCGGCGCTCGCCCTACCCGCCGTTCCGCACCACCACGCTGCAGCAGGAAGCCAGCCGCAAGCTCGGCCACACCGCCAAGTACACGATGTCGGTGGCGCAGCGGCTGTACGAGAACGGCTACATCACCTACATGCGGACCGACTCGATCGTGCTGTCGCAGACCGCGATCGACGCCGCCCGCAACCAGGCCCGTGAGCTGTACGGGGCCGAGTACGTGCCGGACGCGCCGCGCACCTACACCAGCAAGGTGAAGAACGCGCAGGAGGCGCACGAGGCGATCCGCCCGGCGGGCGACCGCTTCCGCACCCCGCAGCAGGCCGCCGCGGCCGGCCTGCGGGGCGACGAGCTGCGGCTGTACGACCTGATCTGGAAGCGCACGGTCGCCTGCCAGATGAAGGACGCCACCGGCGAGTCGGTGTCGGTCAAGGTGGCCGGCACGTCGACCGCGGGCGAGCGGGCCGAGTTCAGCGCCTCCGGCAAGGTCATCCACTTCTACGGGTTCCTCAAGGCCTACGTCGAGTCGAACGACGACTCGGCGGCCGACCGGGACGACCAGGAGCGCCGCCTGCCCGCGGTGGCCGAGCGCGACCCGCTGACCGCGCTGCGGCTGGCGCCGTCCGAGCACGCCACCCGGCCGCCGGCCAGGTACACCGAGGCGTCGCTGGTCAAGGAGCTGGAAGACCGGGAGATCGGCCGTCCCTCGACCTACGCGAGCATCATCGGCACCATCCTCGACCGCGGCTACGTGTTCAAGAAGGGCACCGCGCTGGTGCCCTCGTTCCTCGCGTTCGCGGTGATCACGCTGCTCGAACGGCACTTCGGCCAGCTCGTCGACTACGCGTTCACCGCCCAGATGGAGGACGCCCTCGACGAGATCGCGCGGGGCGAGGCGGAGCGGGTGCCGTGGCTGCGCCGCTTCTACTTCGGCGACGAGGACAACGGCAACGGCGCGCCCGCCGCAGCCGCCGGTCACCGTTCGGATGATCCTGGCCTTGGACTTAAGGCGCTGGTCTCCGACATCACCGATATCGACGCGCGTGACGTCAGCTCCTTCCCGCTGGCCGGCACCGAGATCGTGGTCCGGGTCGGCCGGTACGGGCCGTACCTGGAGCGGGACGGGCAGCGGGCCAACGTGCCGGAGGACCTGGCGCCGGACGAGCTGACCCCGGAGAAGGCGGAAGAGCTGCTCAACGTGCCGAGCGGGGACAAGCCGCTCGGTTCCGACCCGGTGACCGGGCACGAGCTGGTGGCCAAGGCGGGCCGGTTCGGCCCGTACGTGACCGAGGTGCTGCCCGAGGGCGCCAAGGGCAAGCCGCGTACCGCCTCCCTGCTCAAGTCGATGGACCTGGACACGGTGACGCTGGACGACGCGCTGCGGCTGCTGTCGCTGCCGCGCACCCTCGGCGAGATCGACGGCGAGCCGGTGACCGTGCAGAACGGCCGCTACGGCCCGTACGTCAAGCACGGCAGCGAGAGCCGGTCGCTAGCCGCTGAAGAAGAAATGTTCACGGTGACCCTAGCGGCGGCGAAGGCGCTGCTGGCCGAGCCCAAGCCCCGCGGCCGCGGCCGCGCCGCCGCGACGCCGCCGCTGCGCGAGCTCGGCGACGACCCGGCCACCGGCAAGCCGATGGTGATCAAGGACGGCCGGTTCGGCCCCTACGTGACCGACGGGGAGACCAACGCCTCGCTCCGCAAGGGCGACGAGGTGGCCGCGATCACCCCCGAGCGGGGCGCCGAGCTGCTGGCCGACCGGCGGGCGGCCGCCCCGGCGCCGAAGGCCCGCAAGGCGCCGGCCAGCAAGGCAAGCCCAGCTAAGTCGAGCACGCCCAAGAAGAGCACCGCCACCGCGAAGAAGGCGCCACGCGCACGCAAAGCGTCAGAAAGCTAAAAAAGTAAAATTACGATCAAGCAGTCGTGACTAGGCACCCCGCCATATATCGATAGCCTAACGTCGTGAATAACCACTCCATGCCCCGCAGCGCCAGCCCGGGGGAGCCACCCTCCCGCCGGATTAGGCGCGCGCGCTCCGGGGACGGGGTGCTCTCGATCAGGCCCTTCCGCGCACTGTGGATCGCGCTGTCGCTGTCCAGCCTGGGCGACTGGCTGTCCATCCTGGCGCTGGTCGCGCTCGCCCCGTCGGTGACGCACGGCAGCAACCTGGCCAAGACCTCATCGATCAGCGGCGTGTGGGTGGTCACGCTGCTGCCCGCGCTGCTGCTCGGCCCGATCGCGGGCGCGCTGGCCGACCGGATCGACCGGCGGGTCACCATGGTCGTCGGCGATGTCGTCCGCGGCCTGCTGTTCATCTCGATCCCGCTGTTCCCTAACCTGACCTGGATCTTCGTCGCCAAGTTCCTGGCCGGGATCGCGTCACAGTTCTGGAACCCGGCCGCCGCCGCCACCATCCCCAACCTGGTCCCCAAGGACAAGTTGGAGCGGGCCAACCAGCTCAGCCAGCTGATGACCTACGGCACCGCCCCGCTCGCCGCGGGCGTGCTCGCCCTGCTCGGCTGGGTCGCGACCGGGCTCGGCCACGCCCCCGGGCCGTTCGCCCACACCAACAAGATCGACCTCGCGCTCTACTTCAACGGCGCGTCCTACTTCGTCTCCGCCCTCACGGTCTACTTCCTGCGGCAGATCCCCAAGCGGGAGAACAGCGGCCGGATCTCGGTCCCGTCCACCGCCAAGGCGATCTGGGAAGGCTGGCGGTTCATCCGGCACACCCCGGTGGTGCGCGGCCTGGTGGTCGGGATGCTCGGCGCGTTCTGCGCCGCGGGCGTGGTGATCGGCCTCGCGCCGTCCTACATCCAGCTCACCCTGGGCGGCGGGTCGGCCGGCTTCAGCCTGGTGTTCGCGGTGATCCTCATCGGCCTGGCAATCGGCATGGGCTTCGGCTCACGGCCGTTCGGCGACTTCTCCCGGCGGCGGCTGTTCGGTGTCACCCTGACCGCGTCGGCGGTGCCGCTGGCGATGATCGCGCTGGTGCCCAACCTGGCCGTGGTCACCGTGTTCGTGTTCCTGATGGGGGTCGTCTCGGGCATCGCCTACCCGACCGGCTTCACCATCGTCGGCCTCGAGGTCGACGACGACACCCGGGGCCGGGTGTTCGCCTTCTTCCAGTCGACCATCCAGGCGATCCTGCTCTTCGTGATCGCGGTAGCCGGGTTCATCGCCACCGGCTTCTCGGCCGCCATCCAGCCGCTGGCCGGATCGGCCAACGGGGTGCGGATCGCCAACGTGCACTACGGCGCTCCCGGCGACAACCTGCTGCTGCTCCTGTCGGCGGTGCTGGTGGCGTTCGTCGGCATCCAGTCCTACCGGCAGCTCGACGACCGCAGGGGCGTCCCGCTGCTGGCGGACCTGCTGACCGCGATGCGCAACGAGCCGCTGCACCGGGTGCCGGCGCCGCCGCCGCCGGACGGCCACCCGGCCCACGGCCCGGCCGGGTTGTTCCTGGCGTTCGAGGGCGGCGAGGGGGCGGGCAAGACCACCCAGGCCCGGCTGACCGCGATCTGGCTGCGCGAGCAGGGTTACGACGTGGTGGCCACCCACGAGCCGGGCGCGACCAAGATCGGCATGCGGCTGCGGGCGCTGCTGCTCGACACCTCCCAGTCCGCCATGTCGCCGCAGGCCGAGGCGCTGCTGTACGCGGCCGACCGGGCCGAGCACGTCGCTACCGTGATCGACCCCGCCCTGGAGCGGGGCGCGGTGGTCATCACCGACCGCTACATCGACTCCTCGCTCGCCTACCAGGGCGCCGGGCGCGGCATCCCGACCGTCGACATCGCCCGGCTGAACAACTGGGCGACCGACGGCCGGACGCCCGACCTGACTGTGCTGCTTGACATGCCGCCGGAGACCGGGCTGCGCCGCCACGCCCACTCGGCCGACCGGATGGAAGCCGAGCCGCTTGAGTTCCACCGCCGGGTCAGGGCCGGGTTCCTGGTCATCGCGCACGCCGAGCCTGACCGCTACCTGGTGCTCGACGCGACCGCGCCCCTCGACGAGATCACCCAGCGGATCAAGGACAAGATCAGGGAGATCCTGCCCGACCCGGTGCCGGGCACGGCCGAGGCGGTCACCGGCTCGTTCCCGGCCATCGCGGCGAACGGCCAGCCGCCCGGCGTTCCCGGCCCGCCCGGCCGTCGGCCGCCCGGCAGGCACGCCGCCAACGGCCAGGCCCCGGTCAGCCCGGCCCCGCACGACCAGGCGCCGTACGACCAGCCCCCGTACAACCAGGCACCCTACGACCAGCGGCCGGACGCGGCGCCGGCTGAGCGCCACTGGTGAGCGGGGGGTTCCGGGGGGCGGTCCCCCCGGGTGGCACTGGCGCCCCTGTCTTCGGCCAGCTGGCGGGGCAGGACGCGGTCGTCGAGCAGCTTGAGCACGCGGTGGCGGGCGCGATGACCCATGCCTGGCTGCTCACCGGCCCGCCCGGCTCCGGCCGGTCGGTCGCCGCCCGCGCCTTCGCCGCCGCGCTGCTGTGCCCGTACGGCGGCTGCGGCGAGTGCCCGTCCTGCCGCCAGGTGCACGCGGGTACCCATGCCGACCTGCTGCTGGTCCGCCCGGAGGGCCTGTCCTACGGGGTCAAGCAGACCCGGAACCTGGTGCTGCGGGCGGCGGGCGCGCCGTCCGGCGGCCGGTGGCTGGTGGTGCTGTTCGAGGACGCCGACCGGTGCACCGAGGCGGCCGCCAACGCGCTGCTCAAGGCGATCGAGGAGCCCGCCCCGCGCACCGTGTGGCTGCTGTGCGCGCCCTCGGCCGAGGACCTGGTGACCACGATCAGGTCCCGCTGCCGGCTGGTGACGCTGCGGGTGCCGCCGTCGGAGGCGGTCGCGCGGGTGCTGTCCGAGCGGGACGGCATCGACTACGACCGCGCGCTGGCGGCCGCCCGGGCCGCTCAGGGGCACGTCGGCCGCGCCCGGCGGCTGGCACTCGACCCGGCCGCCGCCGCGCGCCGCGAGTCGGTGCTCCGGGTGCCGGTGCAGTCCTCCTCACTCGGGCCGGCCCTGGCGTCGGCGGCCGCGCTGGTGAAGACGGCCGAGGACGAGGCCAAGGCGGTGACCGAGCAGCTCGACGAGCCGGAACGGGCGGCGCTGCGGCAGGCGTTCGGCGAGGGCTCGACCGGCAAGGGCGTCGCCAAGGCGATGCGCGGCATGGCCGGCGCGATGAAGGACCTGGAGGACCGGCAGAAGTCACGGGCCACCCGGGTGAAGCGGGACACGCTCGACAGCGCGCTGCTCGAGCTGGCGGCGTTCTACCGCGACGTGCTCATGGTGCAGGTCGGCGCCGAGGTCGAGCTGGCCAACGTGGACCACCTGGACGACCTGCGACGGCTGGCCCGCGGCTCGTCCCCTGAGTCAACCCTGCGCCGCATCGAGGCGGTCATGCGCTGCCGGGAACGGGTCGGTGAGAACGTGGCGCCGCTGCTCGCGGTCGAGGAGCTGACCATCTCCCTGATGCGCGGCTAACTACTGCCCCCGCCTCCGCCCCTCGCCTCCGCGGCCCGCGAGGCCCGTGGTTGTGGCAACCAGGTGCTATAACGCCCTGGTTGTCACAACCATGTGGCGAGATACCACCCGGGCTTGTTCGGGTGCGGTGGCTTATGTGTGCGGGCGGGGGGTGTTGCTGCCGCCCGGAGCGACTTAGGCTAGGCCGGTGGGCATGATGATGGCGGTGAGCTTCGAGCGGTACGGGCGGCTCTACTACCTCGACCCCGGGGGCCATCAGCCCAAGGTTGGCGACAAGGTCCTGGTGCCCACCGACAGCGGGCCCGAGGTCGCCGAGTGCATCTGGGCGCCGCAGTGGATGACGGAGGACGTTGACGGCCTGCCGGTCTGCGCGGGCCTGGCCGGCGCGGACGACCTGGAGCGCGACGACCACAACCGGCGCCGCCGGGCCGAGGGGCGGCTGGCCGCGCAGCGGCTGATCCGCGGGCACGGCCTGCCGATGAAGCTCATCGCGGTCGACTTCGTCTCCGCCACCAACGTGTTCGTCATCTACTTCAGCGCGCCGCACCGGGTCGACTTCCGGGCGCTGGTCAGGGACCTGGCCGGGCGGCTGCGGGCCCGGGTCGAGCTGCAGCAGGTCGGCCCGCGCGACGAGGCGCGGCTGCAGGGCGGCATCGGCCCGTGCGGCCGGGACCTGTGCTGCGCCACCTTCCTCAAGGACTTCGAGCCGGTCTCCGTCCGGATGGCCAAGGACCAGGACCTGCCCGTCAACCCGATGCGCATCGCCGGGGCATGCGGCCGCCTTATGTGCTGCCTGAAGTACGAGCACCCGCTCTACGCGGACTTCAAGAAGAAGGCCCCTCGCCCCGGCACCCAGGTCGACACGCCGGACGGGCCGGGGACCGTCGTCGGGCACAGCGTCCCGGCCGACAGCGTGGTGGTGAAGCTGTCCGCCGACGGCAGCAGCTGCGCCTGCCCGGTCGCCAGCGTCTGCGGCTCGCGCAAGGCCTACGAGTCCACCCACCTGCCCGCCGGCGGCTCTGGGGAGCGCTCCCCGGAACCGTGACCGGTCAGGAGCCGGCCCAGCCCTTCCAGTGGTCAACCTGGATCACGATCACCGGGCCGGGCGGCCGCTGCTGGCGGTACTGCTCGTACCGCTCGGCGAGGACGTCGAGCGGGTCCTGCAGCCCCCGCTCGTCCTCGACCACGCTGGCCCAGCCGTCGATGCGCACCCACCAGAGCACGTCCCAGTCGCCGTCCTCGTAGTGGTCGGCCAGCAGCGCCACCCGGGGGTTCTCCCTGATGTTCCTGATCCGTCGCAAGTTAGCCGACTTCTTCGGCTTGTGGTCCACCGCCGTGTAGATCAAGTCCCCGTCAACCGCGAAGGTGACCGGGATCAGGTGGGGCTGCCCGTCACTCCCCGCCGTCGCGAGCCGGGCCACCCGGGCGCCTGCCAGTCGTCTTCGTGACTCATCTTCCGTCAACCTCACCCCACCGATTCTCCCCCGTGTCGGCCAGTGCGCGAGCCCAACCCGCCTCAAAGAACCGGTACACTTACCAAGCGCTGTCCGTGAGGACTGCCCGCCGCCTTAGCTCAGTCGGCAGAGCGATTCACTCGTAATGAATAGGTCTGGGGTTCGACTCCCCAAGGCGGCTCCCACGTCACAGCCCGGTCCGGTCCGGAGGGGCTTTCACTGCTGCGTTGCTGCTAGCAGAGCCGTCCAAGCAGCTTCGGCGCGGCTCTTGAGCTGTTCCATGTTCCTCGCCCGGGAGCTGACCCCGGACGGGGGCAACCCCGGCCGGGGGCAACCCCGGACGCGGCGACCGCCTCACCGCATCGGGTTGCAGGCGACCCAAAGCCGCAACCACGCGGCCCGCAGCCGGCCGCAGTCGGCCGCCGCGGGCCGCAGTCGGCCGCCGCGGGCCGCCCGCCAGCCGGCCGCCGCGGGCCGCCCGTCAGCCGGCCGGCGGCTGGTCGACGCGGACCATGTTGCCCGACGGGTCCCGCACCGCGAAGTCCCTGGTGCCCCACGGCTGGTCGGTCGGCTCCTGGACGATCTCGCCGCCCGCCTCGCGCACCTTGGCGAAGGCGGCGTCGATGTCGTCGGTCTTGAAGTGCACGCCGTTCAGCGCGCCCTTGGCGATCAGGCCGGCCAGCGCGTCGATGTCGGCCGGGCTGCCGTTCAGGTAGTTGGTCAGCACGATCGACACGTCCGGCTGGGCCGGGGCGCCGACGGTGAGCCAGCGGAACTCGCCCCGGGCGACGTCGTTGCGCAGCTCGAGCCCGAGCGTGTCGCGGTAGAACGCCAGTGCGAGATCTGGGTCGTGGACCAGGACGAAGCAGGTGGAGAGTGTGAGTGCCATACCGCCACCCTAGTAAGGCAGCGGGCCGTCCGCTTCTCTGATCCTGCTCGACCCGTTGCGGCCCGGACGGGTGAGGTCCCGGGCGATGCAGCCGGGCACGTTCTCCAGCGCCCCGTGGTCGCGGGCCCGGTAGGCGGTCGGCGTCTCGCCCGTCAGCTGGGTGAAGCGGGCGCTGAACGAGCCGAGCGAGGTACAGCCGACGGCCAGGCAGACGTCGGTGACCGACATGTCGCCCCGGCGCAGCAGCGCCTTGGCCCGCTCGATGCGCCGGGTCATCAGGTAGGCGTACGGCGTCTCCCCGTAGGCGGCACGGAACTGGCGGGAGAAGTGCGCGGGCGACATCAGCGCGGTGCGGGCCAGCGCGGCGACGTCGAGCGGGCTCGCGTACTCGCGGTCCATCAGGTCGCGCGCCCGGCGCAGCCGCGCGAGGTCGGCGAGCTTCTCCAGCGTCATCCTGCCAGGTTAGTCACTGTGCCAGCGGTGCCGTGCGGCGCAGCCCGGGTACCCGCTCGCGCAGCTGGGCGGCGGACACCCGGTCGACGCCGAGCAGCGTGGCCGAGCCGTAGCTGTAGGCCTGGCAGGCCAGTTCCCAGTCGCCCGGGGCGGTCAGCAGCTTGAGCACGGCGGCGAACAGCGCCGCCGTGGGCGGCGGTCCGGCCGGGCCGGCCAGCACGTCGCCGATGGCGGCCCGGTCGAGGCCGTCCGGGTAGGCGGCCAGCAGCAGCTGGTGCAGCGCGTAGAACTGGTACTGCTCGTTGTCCGGATGGCGCCGGGCCAGGGGGCGGGCCAGGAAGCCGTGCTCGCGCAGCGTGCCGCGCAGCTCGCCGGTGTGGTAGCGGTCCGGGCAGGTCCGCAGGTAGACAAGCACGACATCACAGAACGTTTGCGCGTGGCTGTCATGCGGCCACTGCTCGGCGAGCAGGCCGACCAGGCCGGCCGCGTCCACCCGGCCGGACCGCAGCCACTGGTTCAGCCGGGCGGTGTCCAGCTGGTCGAGCACCAGCGCGGTGACCACCGGGTCGGCCAGCCCGCTGCGGTCCATCGCGTTGAGCAGGGCCGGGTGCAGCAGGCTGCCCGGCTCGGCCTGGAGGCATTTCTCCGCCTGGCAGTAGCCCTGGTAGCTGAGCGGCCGCCGGAAGGCGACCGCTAGCAGGGCCGCGTACAGCTCGCCCTCCTGCTTGCGCAGCTCGGGGTGCGGCGCGAGCAGCCCGAGCCGGGTGATCAGCCGCCGGTAGGCGGCCCGCCGGGTCTCGTCAAGCGCCGCTGTCCTGGCCTGGTTCTCCAGCCAGCGGACGGACGACCTGAGCGCGGCCGCGTTCCCGGCCCGGATGGCGTCGGCGCAGTCCCGCAGCACCTTCTCGTTGGGGTCCGGCTCGGTCGGACCCGCCCCGCCCGGACCCGCCCCGCCCGGCCGGGCCGTCGCGGCGGTCATGGCCGGCCCGGCCGGAGCCGGAGCCTGGCGGCGCGGCCGGCCTGGCCGGGTGCCGTCGAGCAGCTCAAGCGCCTGGGTGGCGGCCTTGGGGCCGAAGCCGAGCTCGGTGGTCAGCTCGCGCAGCCTGGCCACCGGGCTCAGCTTGTCGTCCAGGGTGTCGATGTAGTCGAGCGCGTGCCCGGACGGCAGCGGCGCCCGCTCGGGCTGGTCCCACACCAGCACGTGGTCCGTCGGCCGGGCCGAGCGCGGCGCGCTGCTGAAGAACAGCCGGAACTTGTGGTCCCGGTTGGTGGCCTTGGTCCAGGTGGCGGCGGTCATCCGGGCGCGGAAACCGTAGGGGAGCAGCGCCATGACAGTGTCGATGAAGGCCAGCCGCTCGCGCATGGCGGTCTGCTCGGCCCCGAGGACGCAGACCGGGGTGCCGGTGAGCAGCAGCGCGGCCGCCCGCAGGGCCAGCTCGCCGATGGCGGGGATGGCCGCGCCCGCGGCGCTGACCGCGACCTGGGCCGGCGGTCCGTCGCTGGCCGGCAGGGTGACCGCGCTGAACGCCTGGTACAGCTCTAGGTAGCTGACGCCGGACTCGGCCAGCTGCTGGTACGGGACGCAGAAGTAGCTGGTGAACGCGGTCTGCCGGCCGAAGTCGTCCAGCGGCAGGACCCCGTCGGCGTACCGCTGCCCGGGGACCGCGAACCAGTGCACCGCCACCGCCAGGTAGCTGCCGCCGGGGCGGGTGGCGGGCTGCAGGTAGCTGACGGAGGCCTGCGGCAGGGTATCGAGCGCGCCGAGCGCGAACCGGCCGATGGCGTCGGTGAAGTTCGCCCGGTCAAGCTCGCCGGTGCTGCACGCCACTACCTTGTACCCTTGCGCGTCCGCCACCTTGCCGTGCAGCGCCCACTGGGCGCTCACCGCCAGCGTCCCGGTCACCGGCGCGCCCTCATCCGCCCAGCGCCAGCTGCTCGACCAGCCAGACGACCGGCTCGGACACGTTGACCGGGTTCACCGGCCCGCGGACCAGGGTCTCGCCCGAGGCGACGCGGTAGACGTTCTCGGTATCCTGCCCGTCGAACCGGCGGGTGTGCCGGTTGACCATGAAGCCCACCGCGGAGGTGGCGTAGTAGGTGATCCGTTCCGGGTGGAAGTACGTCTCGAGCAGCTGCGGCAGCACCTCGCCGGCCCCGCTGCGGCCCACCTTGCACAGGCTCTGCAGCAGTGTCCGCGCGTCGCTGCCGTGGACCAGGGGAAACCCGAGCGGGTGGTGCGGGTCGGGTGCGAGCAGCCGCAGTGACTGGGCGGTGCGGAACACCCGCGGCTCGTCCAGCTTGGTGACGCAGACCGCCACGTGGTGCGGCAGCCGCCCGTCGAAGTCGGGGTGGTCGGCCACCTCCGCGTTGACCTCCATCAGCATGTTGGCGGTGTTCTCGTAGGCGTCGCCCTTCAGGTACTCCCTGATCGGGTCGAACATGTAGAGGATGCCGCGGCTGCTGGCCACGTGCTCCACCAGCTCCTGGCGGATCTGCTGGCCCATCTGGTCGGGCCGGTACAGCTCGCCGCTCGGGTCGGTTAGCCGGAGGGTGACCTCGACCCGCTCGTCGAACCGCCTGACGCCGCCGAGGCGCCCCGCCCGCTCGGCCCGCTGCAGGCGGCCGTCGAGGATCCAGTCGAAGTTGTCGATCCGCTGGGTGGCGAACGGGAACGCGCCCTTGCTGTTGAGCGCGATGTCCATGTCGATCAGCGCCTCCCGGGACGCCTTGTCCCTGGACCAGAGCCGCCAGCGCTGCTCGGGGTCCTGCTGGGCGCGGCGCAGCAACGCGATCGGCAGTGCGCCGAGGAACGTCGACTTGCCGCTCCCGGTCGCGCCGAGCATGGCGATGCCCTGCGCGGCGCGGGACGTCCTGTCCGGCATGACGGCTCCCTTCACGGTCAGGCTCCCTTCCGGGTGGGCATCGGTTAGCCGGCGAACGGGAACGGCACCGGCCGGGCCGTCTCGCGCAGGCCGAGGCGGGCGGCGAAGTCGGCCAGGTCTACCGCGTCGTCTACGGTGGCGGTGGCGTCCCGGCCGAGCGCCTGCCAGCTGAGGCCGCGGTAGCGCTGGTCCCGCAGCGCGCCGAAGGTGGTGCCGAGCGAGCTGATCCGGTCCACCTGCGGCGCCCAGTCCACCCGGTCGGGGCACGGGATGAGCCCGGTCTCGGTGTCCATCCCCGGCGGGTGCGGCGGCCGTCCGCCCGCGGTGACCAGTACCGGCCGCCCCGGGCAGTCCGGCAGGTTCCGCGCCAGCCCCTCGAGCGCGCACTCCAGCTGCGCCGCCTCCAGGTACTCGTGCTCATGGGCGACCCGGTCGACGAGCCCGCGCAGCGCCTGCTCGGCCACCTGGCCCGGTGACAGCCAGGCGGCCAGCCGGTACGGCTCCTCGTCAACCGACCAGGCGACCGAGTGCGGCCCGTAGCCGAGGACCGAGACGAACAGCCGCCGGGTGGTCGACTCGGCCTCGCTGATGAGCTTCGCGAGCCATTCGATCCGTCCCCGCAGCCGTTCGTCGCCGCCGCTCAGCTCGATGAGGCAGACCAGGTGGACCGGGCCGGCCCGGTCCACCCGCTCGGGGATGCTGAGCCTGCGCTGCTCCCAGGCGGCACGCAGCGCGGCGGCCGGGCCCGGCAGCGGGTCAAGCAGCCCGGGTACCCCGTGGAAGGTGACCCGGCCGGGCCGGTCCAGCCGCGCGGTGAGCTGGTAACTGCCCGGGGTGACGACGGCCTGCTGCAGCTGGACCGGCCGCAGGTTGCGGTCGCGCGGCGGGATGTCGGGCCGCGGCTCGCGGGTGACGACAGCGAAGGCGGTGCCGTCCCCGTGGGCCGCCTCGCACCGCACCGGGAAGCTGACCTCGTGGCCGGTCTCGGCGCCGACCGGGAACAACGGGCGGCTGGTCAGCTCGACCCGGCCGTCCGGCTGCCGGGTGAGCACCGCCAGCTCGTAGCCCAGCACCAGCGGGCTGGTCCTGATGGCGGCCTTGATCAGCTCCTTGAGCGGGGTGCGGCAGTGGTAGACCGGGACCGGCGGCGGATCGTCAAGCAGCCGGGAAAGCTGGTCGGGGAGCGCGTCGGCGGTCCGCACGATGAAGGCCGGGCCGAGGTCGCGGTAGAAGGCGGCGGCGCTGCGCAGGGCGGCGGCCCGCGTTTCCGGCCGTGGTTCCTCCGGCTGCGGCGTGCCGTGCTCGTCACGGTAGACGCGCACGATGACGGCGCCGTCGCGGCCGAATTCGGCCGCCGTGAACCGGTCGCCGCCCGCCAGCCCGGCCAGCGCGCCGGAAAGGGCGCTGAGCACCTCGTCTTCGGCCCCGCTCATGGCTCAGCCTTTCCCCCGGGTCATCTGCTGCCGTCAGCCAGCTAACCGCGACCGGGCGGGCGGCGACCCCGCAGGGATGCGGGGAGAGCAACCGCGCGGCCGACCCTAGGGTGAGAGCCCGGTCAGCTGATGCCGACACCGCGGAGGCGGGCGATGCGGAAGTTCCACCAACTGCGCAGGTTCGCGCTCGCCCTTTCCGGCGCCCAGCCGGACGTGCTCGACCTCGTACCGAGCGAGCGGGCGCGGTTCGAGAGCCTGGGCTGGGCGGTGCTCATCACCAGCTCCATGGCCGCCGTCTCGATGTGGTTCGCGCTGGCCAGCGCGCTCGGCATCAACGGCATCCTGGCGGTGCCGGCCGCCCTCGGCTGGGGGCTGGCGATCATGGGGATCGACCGCTGGCTGATCACCTCGATGCCGGTCGACGGGCGCCGTAAGTTCGCCATCGCGGTTCCCCGGCTGCTGCTCGCGCTGCTGCTCGGCACGCTCATCTCCACGCCGCTGGTGCTGCGCATCTTCCAGTCGGAGATCAGCGCCCAGATGGCGGTGATGCAGCAGGACAACTACAACTCGTTCCTCCTCCAGCAGCAGGGCAGCCAGGTCAGCAAGCAGGTCACCACCTACCGCAACGAGCTGCGGCAGCTCAGCACGGTCATCGACTCCCACGGCGCGCAGGCCGGCCAGGCGTCGGCCGACCCGCAGCTGGTCGCCTACAAGCAGCAGCTGACCACGCTCGACGCCCAGCTCAGCCACTGGACGACGCTGAAGGCGACCTACTACACCGACTACACCTGCCAGCTGTACGGCGGCGCGCAGTGCCCCAAGAAGGGGAACGGCCCCGCCGCCAAGGCCAGCTACCAGAGCTACCAGCAGGCCGCCCAGCAGGTCACCAGCTACCAGGGGCAGATCAGCCTGCTGCAGGGGCGGATACAGCAGCGGGACCAGGTGCTCAACTCGACCAGCAAGGCGAGCCAGCAGCAGCGGTACTCCGAGGCGCTGAGCCAGCGGCCGGTGGTGCAGGCCGAGTACAACACCGCCGTGCAGCGGCAGAACCAGCTGCAGGCCAGCTACTACGCGCAGGAGCAGGCGTCGCACGGCATCCTGATGCGGCTGGAGGCGCTCAGCCAGCTCAGCGCGGGCAACCCGACGGTGGGCGGCGCCCGGGTCCTGCTGTTCCTGCTGTTCCTCGTCATCGAGTGCCTGCCGGTGACGGTGAAGCTGCTGCAACGGCCCGGCCAGTACGAGGCGGCGCTGCGCGAGGCGAAGAAGGCCGAGGAGCGGGACTTCAAGAAGGCGTTCGCCACCCGTTCCCGGCTCGCCTCCCCGGTGCCGGCGGTGACCGTGCAGCCGGGGCCGTCCGGCCCGCCGTTCGCGCCCGGCCAAGACCCGGACGCGATCTGGACCAGGACCCGGGTGCTGCCGATGTCGCCGGCCGACGCCGAGGACGCCCGGCCGACCGAGGCCTTGCCCGCCCCGGCGGCCGGCCGCGAGCGGTGGGACGGCGCCGCGGTACCCGGAGACTCCCGCCGCCGGCCGCGCCGCTGGCGCGGCAACGACGAGTTCCGCAACCTGTGGGCAGCACGCGGCGACGGAGCCGGTTCGGGATCGGAAAGCCCCGGCCGGGAGGCCCCGGCCGGGGCCGGTTACCCGGCCCGGCCGCCCGCCCGGGCAGCGGAAGCGGCCCAGGTTGCGCCGACGGTGATCGACCGGCCGCCCGCGCCGACCCGGACGGATTACCGGGCGGCGGCCCCGGAGCCGGACGGCAACGGCAGCGGCCTCCCGCTGACCTGGGACGACGAGTGAGCTCAGGGGCCGGCCGGCTGCTCTGCGGCCGCTATCGGCTCATCGGCTCGCTCGGCGACGGCGGCATGGGCAGCGTCTGGCAGGCGTACGACACCCGGCTGGAACGCACGGTAGCGGTCAAGGAGCTGGCCAGCGATCAGGCCGTCGAGCAGGACCGGGACCGGCAGCGGGAACGGGTGCGGCACGAGGCGCTGGCGCTGGCCAAGGTCGAGCACCCGGTCATCGTCACCATCCACGACCTGCTCTACGAGGGCCGGGACGGCGACCCGTGGATCGTGATGGCCTTCGTCCGCGGCACCCCGCTGGACCGGATCATCGACCCCGGGCCGCCGCTTGACGAGCGCGAGGCCGCCCGGATCGGGCTCGCGGTGGTGCACGGCCTGATGGCCTGCCACGAGCGGGGCATCTACCACCGGGACGTGAAGCCGGCCAACATCATCCGCTGCGAGGACGGGTCGGTCCGGCTGGTGGACTTCGGCATCGCCCGGATCGCCGGGCAGCATCCGCTGACAGCCGGTCACCGGGTGGTCGGCACCCTCGATTTCCTGGCCCCTGAGCTGCTCAACGGGGAGCCGGCCGGGCCCGCGACGGACCTGTGGGCGCTCGGCGTCACCCTCTGCTACGCGCTGTCCGGGCGGCCGCCGTTCGCGGGCGGCAACGTCAGCGCCACCATCGCGGCCATCATCGGCAAGGACCCGCAGCCGCCGGGCAGCGGCCCGCTGGCCGGCTTCGCCCGGCGGATGCTGGCCAAGGAGCCGGCCAGCCGGCCAGACGCCGCCACCGTGGCCCGGGTGCTGCGCGGCATCGCCCTCGGCCGCCGGCGGCCG
>Ga0265338_10001944_pt1 | contig 32265 bp, 21 predicted proteins | sample 42126metaG_FD_193579 | JGI IMG/M metagenome (GOLD analysis project Ga0265338, IMG submission 193579) | Rhizosphere microbial communities from Carex aquatilis grown in University of Washington, Seatle, WA, United States - 4-21-26 metaG | ecosystem: Host-associated > Plants > Roots > Rhizosphere...
ACCGGGCCAACAAATACGTGGAACAAACCGCGCCGTTCAAGCTGGCTAAAGACCCGGCGCAAGTGCAACGGCTGGACGAGGTGCTTTATAACCTGGCGGAAACGTGTCGTGTGCTGGCGGTATTGCTGTGGCCGTTTCTGCCGGATACGAGCACGAAGATTTATGCGCAGCTTGGCCTGACTGGGTCGCCGGATAAATTTGGATTGGCGAAATGGGGCGGATTGCCAGCCGGTCACACGATCGGAGAGCCTGCGCCGTTGTTTCCGAGGAAAGAGTGACTGTCAGCTTGGTCTTGCGGTGGGAGATTTTGCTGATATTCTACAAACAATCAGCAAGGCGTAATGAGAATGCGATTCCTCACGTGGGCTATTTGTTTGGTTCTTCTGATGACCCGCGCATCGGCATCGGTGCTATATGTCAGTCTCGATAGTGCAAATCCCACGCCGCCTTATTCAGATTGGAGCACGGCGGCGACAAATATTCAGGATGCGGTGGATGCGGCTACGGATGGTGATCAGGTTCTTGTCACGAATGGTGTGTATAGCAGCGGCATGAGAGCCGTGCATTATACCTTAGGAATTACCACAAATCGGGTCGCGGTCACTAAAATGCTGACACTACAAAGCGTCAATGGACCGCAGGTAACATCTATCGAGGGCCATAAACTTCCCGGGTCAGTAACTGGAGCCAGCGCCTTCCGTTGTGTTTACCTTACTAATAATGCCGTATTGGTTGGATTTACACTCACCAACGGCGCAACACTGGGTTATGGAGGTGGTATTTTCTGCGAAGACGGGTCAGTCGTTTCAAACTGCGTCGTAATAAACAATGCCGCAGGCGATGGTGGTGGTGGTATATCCTGCTTTAACTACATCATCAGCCGGCCAAGTATTGTAAATTGTTATATAACGGGGAATACAAACTCTAACGGAGGCGGCGGTGTCTTTGGAATGGCTCTTATCAATTGCACCGTGTCGAATAATATTAGTACATCTGGAGGAGGGGTGCGATATTGCTGGGCGACTAATTGTATTTTGGCGAACAACTCAACGTTCAGGTTCTCAACTGGTTTAGGTGGCGGAGCAGATTCAAGCACAATCGCGAATAGCCTCATATCGAACAACAAGGCCACTGATGGGGGCGGAGTTTCCCAAAGCATCTTGAACAATTGTTCGGTAACATATAACGCTGCATCCATTGGCGGAGGTGTTTACCTCAGCACCTCGAAGAACAGCATTGTCTATTTCAATACGGCGACCACCAGCGACCCGAATTATTTCAATGGTGCCGCTACTAATTGTTGTTTACAGCCATTGCCCGGCAGCGGGATCGGGAATTTTGATTTAGACCCACAATTGGTAGGTTTTTCGCATATCAGCGCCACCTCTCCATGCCGAAACGCTGGCAGCAGCGCCTACACGAGCGGCACGGACATTGATGGGGAAGCCTGGGCCAATCCGCCATCGATTGGCTGTGATGAAATCCATATTGGCGCCGTTGATGGTCCTCTGGATGTCAGTTTTTATGCCGTTTCGAACAATGCTTTCAGTACTTACGCGACCGTGCCAGTGCAATTCGTTGGCAATATTTCTGGAAAAGTATCACAAAGTGTTTGGGATTTTGGAGACGGGAATCTGGTGACCAACCAGCCGATAGTGATCCATCCGTGGTCTGCATCGGGGGATTATCCTGTAGTATACCGCGCTTACAATGATTCGAACCCGGGCGGTGTTGCGGCCACCAATATCCTGCACGTACTGGCTTTGCCGGTGTATTACGTCGCTACTAACAGTTTCTCCGTGACGCCTCCCTTTACCAACTGGAATATAGCGGCCAGAAATATCCAGGATGCGCTCAGTGCAGCAACTCCACCGGCTTTGATTTTGGTGAGCAATGGTGTTTATAAGTCTGGAGGAAAATCCGTTTACAATGGTTTCTACCGGGCTGGTAATTCCAATGTGCAATATGTGATCCAAAGCGTGAATGGGCCGATTGTCACGGCGATTGATGGTGCTGGTTTTGACCGAGGCGTATACCTGACGGCGGCTTCTTCTTTGACCGGATTTACTATCACAAATTGTAACGGAGGCGGTATCTGGTGCGAATCCACTAACGTAACCATTACAAATTGTATCTTCAGGAATAACCGAAACGCGCCAAACGGTGGCGGAGCCTATGGCGGCACATTGATTGGGTGCGCGTTTTTAGGGAACTCGGCCACATATGGTGGCGGTGCTTGTGGTAGCGTGCTGCAAAACTGTCTCCTCATCACTAATAGCTGCACAAGTTCTGGTGGCGGCGGATGCTCCAATGTTATGTACAACTGCATTATAGGCGGAAATTCATCAGCTTACTCGGGCGGAGGTGTTACTTTGAGTGTGCTGGAAAACTGTATTCTGACAAATAATTTTGGCACACAGTATGGTGGAGGCTCGCTTCTTAGTATCCTAAAAAATTGCATATTAAATAAGAATTTTGCAACGAACGGAGGAGGATCATACGAGGATACGCTGTTTAATTGCTCTTTGATTGGTAACAGCGCGTTTTCCGGGGCAGGGGCTGCTGAGGGCGCATTGACGGGATGTACCATTTCGTCGAATTTCTGTTACTTCAACAACATTGGTGCGGGTGGTGGTGGATGTGTTAACTGCGAGATGACCAATTGCTTGATCAACGCAAATGCAGGATTCCTAGGAGGTGGGGTGTCTGGCGGTGATCTGATGAATTGTGTTTTGACCAACAACCGGGCTTTTAATGGTGGGGGAGCGTATGTCGCCTTTCTCAATAACTGTGTGTTGTCTGGCAATTATGCGACAAACTTGGCCGGCGGTGCCAGGTCGGGAAAGCTCATCAATTGTACGGTAGTTGGAAATTCAGCGGGAACCAATGCGGGAGGGACCTATCTCTCAATCGTGACCAATTGTATCATCTATTTCAATACGTGCTCCAGCAACGCAAACATGTCTGCCGGCAAAGCATTTTACACGTGCACAACGCCATTCCCGACCAATGGCTTCGCGAATATTACGAACGATCCTATGCTTGCGTATCCGATGGCCGGCGATTGCCACCTCCGATCGATTTCACCTTGCATCAATTCCGGAAATAATGCGTGGGTGACGACGGTTTCAGATCTGGATGGGAACGCCCGGATCGTCGCCGGAACGGTTGACATGGGTGCGTACGAGTATGAGACTCCATCATCGAAGCTGTCTTATGCCTGGGCCCAGCAATATGGTCTGGCAATTGACGGCTCGGCAGATACCGTCGATCTGGATGGCGACTCAGATAATAACTGGCAGGAGTTTGTTGCAGGAACAAATCCTACCAATGCTCTCTCGGTTTTGCAGATGTTGACGCCGGCCACCAATGGGCTGGGTGTAGTCGTGACGTGGCAGAGTGTTACGAATCGCATGTATTTTATCCAACGCAGCACGGACCTGGCGAATCAGCCGGCGTTCTCGACCCTGCAAAGCAACTTGGTGGGCCAGGTTGGGACGACGACTTATCTGGATACCAATGCCGTTGACGCGACGGCGTTATTCTATCGGGTTGGCGTGCAGTAGGGCGTAGGAATGACGAAATTCGAATGGGCGGGGAGGTTTACGAATTCACTGGCAAGGAAGGTGATTAATAAACATTTAATTTGACAAAGTAAAATAATTTGATATGATTCCTTTTGGTTCTTTGAAATGGGCGGTCAGGGTTAAGTGGTTTAGCGATGGAACCGGTCAGATGCCCTGTCCTCGGGGGAATTTGGTATCCTCCCGACCAGTTTTTTGGTCGGGGGCGGGCCGAATCAAGGCTAATCAAGGTTAATCAAGTTATTTTTTTAACATCCACTTTTTGGGGCGTCGAAAAATGGTTAAAAATAGACAGTTAAAGCGGCCGATGCCTGACCGGGTGGTACCAACTTTTTACCGACCTCACCTCAAGTCCGGGTAATACCCACCTTTGGGTGGGTATTACAAGGCTTTACAAGGTGTTACAAACCAAAATAAACAATCTTTTTTACCAAGCAGAGTGCCAGAGAAGGAGTTCGCTTCGCGAAGCTGCGCAATCAGGCACAGGGTTTTTGTTTACGTTTACCCGGGGTGGCGGCTGCTTCGCAGCCTAACCGCCGGGCTATTTTCCTCTGCCCCCGTCGGCGCAGTCAGGATGTCCCGCGATGCGGGATAACACTGGTCCGGTTTCACAAGGTAAGAACAGGCGGGTGACTTAGTGAAAGATTTATTTTGACAAAGTAAAATACTGAGGTATTATCACTTTTAGTTCTTTGACATGGGAATTAAGGGACGCTACACGCGGTGCGTGATGTTGGATGAGATGGCACGCGCGGGCACACACCCCTGCCTTGGGGAACGGCTCGACCGTAGCCATGCCCCAGCCTGGGAAGTTCCGTCATGCGCTGAGTGATGGTTGGGTTTGGAAGAATAGAACGAAAGTGACGATAGTGACGATAATGACGCCGAAAATTGAATCGGGGCTGAGCACGAATTAAGGATAATTAGGGATAATTAGGGTATTTTTTTATTGGGGGGCGGCTGGGACGAACTACCCGGTAAATGTGGACTTTTGCCGATCAATACCCACCTGTACTCACCAATACCGACCAAAAATAAACAATCTTTTTTTATTCCTTACAACTCACACAATTTCATTTCCGCTTGTCACCGCCCATAAGCGCTTTTAACCTGATGGCGTGAACGATTCGCAGTTGATGCAATATATTGCGGTGCTGATGCTGTTCGTGCTGGCGGTGGGCGCGACGGCGGGGATGATTTTCTTCTCCGGCCTGCTCGGCAAGCGCGGCAAGACGAGCCAGATCAAGGACACGGCCTACGAATGCGGCATGTTGCCGATCGGCGAGGGGAGCAGCCGGCTTTCGGTGAAGTTTTATCTCGTGGCGATGTTGTTCATCCTTTTCGATATCGAGGTGGTGTTCATGTATCCCTGGGCAGTGGTATACAAAGAGATGCTTAAAGACACAGTCACACGGAACATGATTTTTGGCGCGATGATTTCGTTCCTCGGCATTTTGTTCGTCGGTTACATCTACGCGATCAAGAAAAAAGCGTTTGATTGGAAGAGCTAAGGACGTGCGGCGTGGTGTGGCGACGCACCGACTTCTGGACGCAACACGAAACACAAACACGCATGAGTATTAAATTCGGCACATCGGGCTGGCGCGATATCATTGCGCACGATTTCACGTTTGACAATGTGCGGCTGGCCACGCAAGGCATCACGGATTACCTGACCTCGATCGCCAAAGACCATAAATCGAAAGTGGTCATCCTTGGCCACGACACGCGCTTTCTGGGGCGAGAATTTTCGCTGGCGGCCGCGGAGGTCCTGGCGGCGAATGGTTTTGAGCCATTACTGTGCGACCGCGACACGCCCACGCCGGTGATTTCGCACACGATTCGGTATCGCAAGGCGCTGGGTGGCATTAATATGACTGCCAGCCACAATCCGGCGGAGTACCAAGGGTTGAAATTTTCCACGTTCAACGGTGCACCCGCAACGCCGGATGTGACGGAGCAGATCGAGGCTGCCATCGCGCAACGCAAGGCGCAGGGCTGGACGTTCAAAGGCGCGGTCATCGGCACGTATCAGTGCAAGACGTTCAATCCGCGTCCGGATTATTTCAAGCAGATCGGGCGGTTCGTGGATTTTGGCGTGCTCAAAAAAGCGAAGATGAAGATCGCCGTTGATTTGAGCTACGGCACTGGCCACGGCTATCTGGATTCGTTGCTGGAAGGTGTTGGCGCAAAGGTTACGCTGTTCCATAACGAGCGCGATCCGCTATTTGGCGGGCATCATCCGGAACCGAATGCGGAAGGCATGGCGGACGCGGCGAAATTTGTGCGCAGTGGCAAAGCGCAGATGGGTCTGGGGCTGGATGGCGATGCGGACCGTTTTGGTATCGTGGACAGGGATGGAACGTGGCTCACGCCCAACCAGATTCTTGCGCTCACGTTGTACCACCTGAAGAAAAATCGCGGTTGGACGGGTGCCGTTGTTCGCACGGTGCCGACGAGTCATCAGGTGGATGCCGTGGCGAAAATGCTGGGCGTTAAAGTTTATGAAACGCCGGTCGGTTTCAAATACATCGGCGCGCTGATGGAAAGCGAGCCCATCATCGTTGGTGGCGAGGAATCCGGCGGGTTGAGTGTGAAAGGGCATGTGCCGGAGAAGGACGGCATTCTCGCCTGCCTGCTCATGGCGGAACTGGTGGCGACGGAAAAGAAATCGCTCGGCCAAATATTGAAAGAGCTTTCCAAAAAGATCGGTGAATTTTACACCGACCGTATCAATGTTGCTATCGCGCCGGATAAAAAAGAAGCGCTGCTGGCGAGGCTTGCGAAAGGATTGGATCATGTGGGCCCGTTCAAGGTGGAAAAATTTATCACGACTGACGGCTACAAGTTTCTCCTGCCGAACGGTGAGTGGGTTGCCTTCCGAGCCAGTGGAACGGAACCGCTCATCCGCTGTTACCTTGAGGCGAAGTCCAAAGCCAATCTCAAGAAGCTCGACGCTGCCTGCCGCAAATTGCTCGCGGCCTGAAAGGCCTTCATGACCAGGCTCAGCATCTACGTGGATTTTTCCGGGTCGGCGGAAGCGCTGCAGCTCCTGCGCGAAGAAACCAAAGAGCATGAACTGATCTTCGCGAACCGGCCCGGCGGTTCGGTGCTGGCGGAAGCGGGAGCCGACCCGAAGATTGCCGAAGCGGATATTGCCTTTGGCCAGCCTGACCCGCGAGGCATCGAGCACGCGCATCGGTTGAAATGGATCCAGGTCAGTTCTTCAGGCATCACACGGTACGACAATCCGGAGTTTCGCGCGTTGATGGCCAAACGAAATATCGCTGTCTCGAACAGCGCCAGCGTGTACGAAGAGCCCTGTGCGATCCACGCGTTGAGCTTTATTCTCGCGCAGGCGCGATGCCTGCCCACCGCGCTTGCCAGCCGCGCGGACAACGGCAGCGCTGAATGGAAAGCACTCCGGAACACGTGCACATTGATGCGCGACAAAACGGTTTTGATCGTTGGTTACGGCGCGATCGGCCGCCGGCTCGCGGAATTATTGAAGCCATTCGAAGCGAAGGTTGTCGCATATCGCCGCAAGCCGCGCGGCGATGAAAACGTGCCGATGATTTCGCAAGACCAATTGGCGGCAGCGCTCGCCACAGTGGACCATGTTGTTGATATTTTGCCGGACAGCACCGAGACGCGTCATTTCTTCGACGCTGCGCGTTTTGCACAGATGAAGAGAGGCGCGGTGTTTTATAACATCGGTCGCGGCGCGACGGTGGATCAGCATGCGTTGCAGGAAACCCTGCGTTCGCACCTTGCCGCCGCATGGCTGGATGTGACCGAGCCCGAACCATTGCCGGCTGGTCATCCGCTGCTCAGCGCGACGAATTGTTTTATCACGCCGCACATTGCTGGCGGGCACACGAATGAGTCCGGGACTTTGGTACGGCATTTTCTCAAAAATCTTCGTCGTTTCCTGAATATCGAAGCGCTGGTGGACCGCGTGATGTGACTTTGACGGGATGGGTCAGGAAGCAGCGGCCGGCTTGACATGTTCTGTGCCAGATGCCGGAAGGTTTTGATAAAAGACCCAAAGACCGATGGACGCAAGCATGACCAGGTCGGGGAAGAGCATTGGGGCAAACACCGGCGCGCCGAAGACGACGCGATCAAATAGTGTCGGGCCGGCAGCGTAGAGGTCCGCTCGTGCATGCAAGATGGCGCCCAGAATTCCCACGGCGGCCTGAAAGGCCATTACTCCTGCGCAAATCCGTACATATGCGCGATTCACCTGCATCATCAATGGAACGATCAAGAATCCCATGGCCAATGCGCTGCTGATGACAGGGATCCATTCGGTGGGGTGATAGAATCCATTCTGAGCATGGTCCGTAACGCTGAAAATAAAATTTCCAACAAATCCTCCGAGCGCGAGAAAGACGACCCACAAGGACCATTCGGTTTTTTCCTCGGGCACCATGCGGTTCATGATAAGCAGGAGCCCGATACCAGTGTAAGCCAGCGGCGCGGCGAATGGAGCAGCATAGACCAGGCTGGCGAGAGTCCGTTGTTGGAAGAACTGGCTTTCCAGATGCAACACCAATCCCACGATACCGATGAGCACAGAAGTCCAACCCACACCATTTCCCAAGGCGCGCCACAATTTAAGCCGTGAAGTCGCCAATGCCCAGAGCGCCGGTATCAGCAACACAGGCGCGATGAAGGAAAAGACCAGCGGCACATATTCCGCCTTGTGATGGAAATAGTTGACGCTATGCGCGAGGAAGATGTCCGGCACGAGGCCACCCAGATTGAACAGGGCAAACACCTCCACCCACAGGCGCGGGCGCAGGTACCATTTATTTTCCAGCGGCATGGTCTTTACGCAACTGGTCGGCCTCGGCGCGGATCTCGATGAAGTGCTGCAGGATGGGATAATTGCCGTGCCATTGCACAAAATCCGCGCCGCCCATGAACGCGGCGTGCTTGGCAGTGCGGCCGTAATAATGCCAGAGGTCAAAATAACTGAATTGGATCGGCATCTCAAAATTTGTGGCGGGCACCAAGCCGTCCTGCTTCAGCCCATCCATAATGGATTTCGCGGCGAGGACTTTTTCATTGGTCGCATCCACGACGGCCTCGGCGTCTTTGTAAACGCGATTGATCAATTCAGAGGTATGGCATTGCAGGCAGATGTCTTTCATTTTCGCCTGTGCTTGCGCGGCGTTTGGGCGCGGCTTGGTGATTTCGGCGAACAGGTAATATGACAATCGTTCGGAAGGATCATGCGTCACGCCGCGTCCATTGAGCCCGCTCATATGGCAGGTGGCGCAAGTAGGCACGAACATGTCATGGGTCGTTAACTGGTCCGGCGGTGCGGTAAGGTTCAATAGATTGCGTTGCGCGGCGAACATCACGCCGTGCTTGGATTCCGTATAGATCTCCAATTGTGAATGGTCCGGACCGAGATGGCACTGGCCGCACGTGCTGGGCAGGCGTGCGACTTCGATTGATGACGTATGGCGCGTATGGCAATCCGTGCAATTGCCGATAGTGCCATCCAGGTTGGGTTTGCCGACCGAATGACAACTGAGGCAACCGCTCTGTGAAGCCGCGCCGCCTTCCAATTTGGTCAGCGGATGCAGCGGTCGTTTGATTGCACCCGGTTGATATTGTTCGGCGAATGCGACTTGTTCCGCCGTAAAATCCTTGTCACCGGCCACGGCCGCCCAGGATGCTGCCGCGTGCCGGCTGCGGAGAAATTGTTGATAGATGGCCTCATGACAAGTGCGGCAATTCGCCGGTGTGACTACAGTGTTGATGACAAAACCATTATGGTTCGTTCCGCTCTGACCTGTCGCTACCTGATGACAATCAAGGCAGGTGATGCCTTTCTTGGCATGCGCGCTCATCTCAAATTCGTGGACGATGGAGTATTGGAGGTTGCGATGGCATTCCGCGCATTTACCGCTCGCGCGCACAAACGCCGCACTCGGTTGTTCCACTTCCACTCGCGGCCGACGTGAATTCACGAGAAAAGCCGCGACCATCAAGCTGGTAGCCAGAGTGATGGCGATAAAGACGGCGCGAAAAGTCATAAGGAAGTGATGATGTGGATGTTAACTGTCAATCGCGGCCTGTCAAAGGATTCCGGCACAAGTATCTCCATGATCCATCGGTGGCGCTTTGCGGAAGCCATCGAGCCAATGCCGCAAGCTCAAAATGGGATGCCGCCAGAGCATGCGCGGTCCGGCGTAACGCATGACGACTTTGATCTGCTCGCGCCGGTCACGTTGATAGCAATGCACCGGGCAATTCGCGCAGGTCGGCTTTTTGGTGCCGAACCGGCAACGGTCCAAACGCAATGTTGCGTAATCGAATAAGCCCTGGCACTCACCGCAAAGTCCGCCTGCCGTCTTGTGATGACTACGGCAATAACAGTGCACCATTGCGGCGATGGTATGCCATTCGCGCGACAGGCGTTTGTTGGCGGAAATGTTTGTCGTCGATGGCTTCTCGCTCATGCCTAAATCATCGCCTGTCGGGGGCGCAGTGATATTGACTTGAATCAAGCTTAACGAAGGAAATGGGAGGACCTGAACCTACCGATTGTCACAGCTTCACGGTGGCGGCTTCGGCAAGTGCAGCAATTTTGCGATGGTGGCGTGCGAAAAGATGACATCGGGATCACGTTGCAACGCGTCGAAGTAATGGCGCGCGAAGCCTTCGCCACTTTCCGAAGCCACGAGCAGTGTAGCGGCTTGTTTGGCGAGCGCGTCAGCGTTGGCGACGGTCAGCGGCTCCTTTTCATCGAGCGCTTCGTCCATTGCCACGATGAGTTGTGACATGGGATGCAGCCATGCGAACCACGGGTCGTCCATCAGCAATTTCAAGAACTGATTGGGCGAGCCGATCGTCCCGAACGTTGTTTCATACGCCGCGCGTTCGGAATCCACGAGTGTCTTGTGCAGCGCGAGCAGGGCGTCGCGGATGGCCTGCAATCGCGCGTGGTGCTCTCCAGGTTTCGGGTGCGAATGTTTTTCCATGCCTAATTAATACATCAAGTTCTTCAAATTCCAAATTGTGTCAGGACTTTCCGATGAGGATGCCCGCCAGGAACACCAGCGCGCCGCCCAGCATCACCTGGAACAAGGCTGATGCCCAGGGCGAGTCCATGTAGCGATGGCGTATCCACGAGATCACCGCGAGTTCTATCAGCACCACGCCCACGGCAACGGTGATTGCGGTTTTCACACTTGGAATCAGGAAGGGCAGGGTATGGCCGATGCCGCCGAGCGTCGTCATCATACCGCAAACCAGCCCGCGCGCCCATGGATGTCCGCGCCCCGTGAGACTGCCATCGTCTGACAACGCCTCCGCGAAGCCCATGCTGATGCCCGCGCCCACGCTGGCCGCGAGGCCTACGAGGAACGTCGCCCAGCTTTGATGCGTCGCAAAGGCCGCGGCGAATAGTGGCGCCAGCGTGGAGACCGAGCCATCCATCAATCCTGCGAGGCCAGGTTGCACGATTTGCAGGAGGAACAATCGTTTTTGACGCGACGATTCATCCTCGCTCATCTTCGTGTTCGCGATCTCGATGGCCGTATGCGCGTGACCGCGTTCTTCCTCGGCGAGGTCGCCGAGCAATTGCCGGATGCCGGTGTCACTCGTCCGGCGGGCGGCGACTTCATAAAAGCGTCGCGTCTCGACTTCCATGCTCTCGGCGGTCTTTTGCACGGCCTTCAATCCGAGCGGACGCGTGAGCCACACCGGACGCCGGTTCACGAATCCGCGCACGTCCTGTCGTCGGATGTGCGGCACATGATCGCCAAAGCGTATCTTGTAGAGATCCAGCAGGCGATGCCGATGGCCGTCCTCGTCGCGCCGCATATCGCGGAACTTCACCGCCTGCTCGGGATAGTTTTCCTGCAAGCCGTCGGCGAAATCCTCGTAAATGCGGGCGTCCTCTTCCTCGAGCGAAATCGCCAGAGCCAGGACTTCCTGTTCCGTGAGACTATCGAAGGTTTTCATAGTCAAAAATAAGGGGAAAATAATCGGCAGAAAGCATCGCGAACTTTTACCGGCAGCGACCGGCTGTCAGCTTCCTTCAAAGTTATCTCACGCGCGCCGCGAAGTTTTTGATGCACGACCGATTCCATGGTGTTTGCGAAATCGCGGTCGTAGCACTCCACGTTCAGCTCAAAGTTCAATCGCAGGCTGCGCGCGTCCCAGTTCGCCGAGCCCAGCAGTACCCATTGGCTGTCCACGATCATCAGCTTGGAATGATCGAACGGCGGCGGCGTGAGCCAGATATGGCATCCGCGTTCCAGTACCTGCCACCACATCGAGCGCGAGCCCCAATGCACGTACGGGAGATTGTTTACCTCCGGCAAAATAATATCCACCCGCACCCCGCGCAACGACGCGAGGTTCAGTGCCGTCACCAGCGCGGTATCCGGAATGAAATACGGTGTCAATATCTGCACAGACGTCTTCGCTTCGCCGAGCGCTGCCAGCAACGTCCAGCGCAGCTTTTCAAAATCGCCATCGGGTCCGTCCATGATGACCCGGGACAGCACGTTGCCGCGTTCCGGCAAATCGGGAAACCACACTTCGCCATCCAACACTTCACGCGTGACGAACCCCCAATCATTGGCGAACGCCTCCTGTAATTGTTCGACGAGCGGACCTTCGACGCGAAAATGGAGGTCCTGTACTGCGCCCTTGGTGGCAGTTTTTAAAACGTTGCCTGCCCGGATATTCATCCCGCCGGTGAATCCGATTTTGCCATCCACAATCATCGCCTTGCGATGGTTGCGCAGGTTCAACGTGGCGATGCGCCACGGCATAAAGATTGTCGCCGGAAAGAACTTGGCGACGGGGACGCCTTTTCGCCGGAGTCGCCAATTGATGGGCGGCCATGAATATCGGCTGCCCGCTGCGTCGATCAGGACGCGCACCGCCACTCCACGCTCCACCGCGCGTGCGAGGGCATCGGCAAATTCGCGCCCGCTCTTGTCATTGTCGAAAATGTATGACACCAGCGAGATGGATTTGGTGGAGGAATCGATGGCAGCCAGCATTGCCGGGAACGCCTCATCACCGTTGCGGAGCGGTTGGATCTTATTGCCGGAGAGCAGCGGACGCGCGATGACGCGGCCCACCACGTGCGCAAGCATCCGCAGGTTGCCGGCCTGTTCATGGATGCGCTCGGCCGTTTCGTCTTTCTCGGAACGACTGAGGGATTTATGGACGCCCAGTAGGATGGCACGGCGGCGAATGCGATTGATGCCCAGCACGAGGTACAGGATGGGGCCGATAACGGGAATCATCCACACCACGGCGATCCAGAGGGTGACGGCGCGGGTATCGCGTTTGTAGAGCAACGCATGAAGGGACGCGAGCAATGCCGCCAGGAAATCGAACCCGGCGACCATGTGCGGCCAGAACTGGGAAAGTCGAGTAAGCCAGTCCATTGGAGGGAGTGTCCAGAGAAGTGCCGCTGGATGCAAGCGTGAGTGGGCGGTTAGATAAATGCCCCCCCGGCCAAATGCTATGACAAAAAAAGAAAGGGCGGCCTTCGCCGCCCTTTCGTGAAATGTCCGTAGCTCAGCTCATGGAGCCGCGCTGGTGGCCCGGTAGAACTTCATCGGGTTCGTAGCCCCATCCGTAAACGGACTGGTGGCCGGCGCCAGGCCGTTGGACTGATAGATATAAGGTCCATCCACATTGGTCGCGCCCAACAGATAGAATGGCCCTGCCCACGTCACCACGGCGCTGGTTCCGGTCAGTTGGATGCCCAGCACGCCCGGGGTGATGATTCCGGTCACGGCAGTGAAGTTGAGACCCACCTTCAGGTTGTCGATGGTAATCTGGGGTTCGGAGGCACTGCTGGCTTCGCGGAAGGCATAATGCGAGATGGCAGTGCTGTTTGGTGCGTTGCTTGAAGTGGCCGGGTTATCAACGCCGGTGGCGCCGCCGGTCTCGGCGATGGGATTGACCCAGAGCGTGGACAAGCCGGTGTTCGGAACGTATCGGGCCACAACCGTGTAATTGCTGTTTAAGACCAGATCCAACGGGTATTCAACAACGTTGGTCGCGTTCGCCCCCGTCCCATTGCCGATTGCCAGGCGGAATTCCGTGGTCGGATCGGCTACGTTATTGGTCATGGCAAAGATGCGTCCAGTAAACCCGGTAGCCTGGCCAAGTCCCCCGATGTTCGTGTCCCTGAAATGCGCGAAGTACGTGGGCGAACCGCCCGGCAACGTGCTGAAGTTGGCGGTGAAACTGGCGTAAAGCACTTCCGACCCGTTGGTCGGGTACGGGGTGCCGACCAATGGCGCGCTGATGTCCTCGGCATTGGCGCCGGTGATAAAGATCGTTCCATTGTTGGCCAGCACATGCGGCAGGGCGCCGCTGTGATTGGTCCAATATTCGAAGGTCTCCACAACCAATGCCGACCCATCGGGATAATCGAAGTTATCAATCAACACGATGTTCGTGGACGGCCGGACCATCAAGACGAACGGTTGAGAGGTCTGCTTGTCCGTGTCGCTCACTATGACCTTGAGAACGGCCGCACCCACCATGCCCGGCACATTCGTAATGGTGATGAACCGGTTCGCCCCGGTGCCGCTGAAGCTGATATGGTCCAGCGGAATGAGGCCGGTATTATCTGAACTGGCCGAGAGAACCAAACTATCCAGATTGGGTATCGTGTCCAGATCATCACCCACGGTGAAGGGTATTGTGATGGGCTGGTCAACCAACGTATTCGTACGGTCGATCCATGAGATAGTCGGCGGCCGGTTGCCCGGATTTTCCGTGACATAAAGCCAGGTCACCGTCGTATCGATTCCATCGCTTACCATGACGCGCACCGGAGTAGCGCCGCTGATGCCGAGGCTGGGAGTGATAGTCAGGGTGCGGGTTCCACCGCTACCGCTCGTGCTCACGCCCACAAGGCCCCCGTCAGAAACGGCGCTGACGGTTAACGGATTCGGGCCTGAATCAGCATCATCGATCGTGAAGTTGAGGTTCGTGGCCGGACCATTATCAACTAGCACGACATTCGGGAGGTTGGTGATGGTCGGCGGGTGGTTGGCGTCCGTGATTCTCGTCGCTTCCACGTCCACGATATCATAGTCCACTGTGGCCGCATTGCCGTACCCGTTGGCAATACCGACGTAATTGGTGTTCTGCACGAAGCCGTAGGTGGCCGTGTTCTCAAACTCTATCACGATGCGGAAACCGAAATTGGGGTTATTACGCACACCCGGAAAATCGCTCAGGTCAAACGGCCCCCTGGTCCGGAAGATGGTCGAGTCTCCCGAGGGAATGGTCGTGCTGTCCGGATAATCCACAAAGTCCGTCCCGTTGGTGGTGTATTGCAGGCGCGTATATTTACTGCCCGTGGCGGTCAAGCGCGAATCATAGGTGATGCTCACGTTCTTGAAACCAACCGTGTTCACATTGTATTGAACGCCCGTCAGCTTGTTTGAGGTTCCCTGGTCAGCGTAACCGGTGCCACCCCAGGCGGCGTTGGTCAACCCTTCGGATAATGCATTAGCCGTATCGTTTGCGTCCGGAACACCGGTGCCGGTGATCGCTTCAAACGTGGATGTGATAACCACCGGCAACGCCGAAGCATTGCCAAACGTGGGAAGTGGCGCGTTCGTATTGATAGTGCCGTTGAAATCCCAGAAAGCCAGCGTCCCGCTGCTGGTTACTAGGTTCATTGAAACCACTGAACTTGTCACCGCACCGTAGACATTGGTGACGACCACAAAGTAATTGGTTTGGTCAGCCGCGCCGATATTAGTGACGACCAAAAAGGCGCTGGTTGAACCATACACATGCGCCGAATCGCTCAACGGTTGCATGCCGGTGAAGTCACTGTCAGCCGTCGGCTTCACGTACCATTGGTAAGCGAGGGGGGCCGTGCCAGAGGCGATCACGTAGGGGTTAAATACGGCTCCCTGCAAACGTGTTCCACCCAGCGGTTGGGCGAGGATCGCCGGGTCCAGCACCGTCAACTGCGCGGAGCGGGAATCCATTCCCGCTGCATTGGAAACCACCACCCAATAGTTTGTCGAATCCGCAGCCAACAACCCGCTGAGGGTCAAAGTGGCCGCGTTCGCGCCCGGGATGGAATTGGAAACCGGACCGGCCTGTTTGAACCAGTAATAATTCAAAGGACTGCCTGAGGCCGTCACCGTGAACTTGACCGATGAACCCGCATTCACCGTGGCGCTGGGCGGCTGCAGATCAGAGATGGAAGGCGCTACCGGCGCGCCTGAAATATCTCCATCCACTTCAAAATCGTTATCCACGGTGTTAGTGAAATCAAAAATGTACCAGGTGCCAGCCGAGCTGGTGGCGTTGGTGTTCACGAGACGGAATGTGATCGTATTCCCCGGATTAATGCCTTGAAGGCCAGGGACATTATTCAATACCACCGGCGGCAAGTTGGAACCGGATGAGTTGGGATTCACATAGGCGAGATTGGTGATGAAATTAAAACTGCCGGCGTTGAGCTGATATTCCAGGACGCCGCCCGAAGGTCCCGTGCCGGACCGCCGATACGAAAAGATGCCGATGTTGGTCACCGACACGGTTTTCCCCGCGTTGGGCGACAGCGTGAACGTGATGTATCGCCCGTCGACCACCGCGTTGGGATAGTTATTCGTCCAGGCATTTGCACCCCAGGCTCTGCCTGCGCCAGTGCCAGTAGTGCCCAGGCCGGCCCCGCGCGTCAATCCACCCACCGTGACACCCGGGTCAGAAACGGCCGGCGAAAGTGGGGAAGTGCCAAAATTGTTGACGCCACCCGGCTGCGAATGCACGTCCCATCCGGCGATCAATACGGCGCGAGCGTCATTTTGCAGGGTCGCGACCGCCAAAGCCGCTGCCAGCAAAAATTTCCGTCCGCTGTATAGTGTGAAAAGTTTCAGTTTACTGATGGATTTCATGTTCGTTTTCATAACTCAGGTTGGTTTGCTTCCGGTTCCGTTTGCTTCGTGATTCGCTTCTGTGGAAATTGCTCCTTCTTTTAGAGATCAGTTCGGGGTGGAACTTGATGGGTACCAGTAGATGGTGCGCGGCTTGCCCCATTCGGTGCCCGCGTCATTGGCTTCAGCCGAAGTGCGATAGGTCTCATTGGTGCGGGCGGAGCGGCAACTGCCATCGCACATCACAAAATTGTTGAAATGACCGTGACGCTCGAACTGCAGATGGAATCCTGTGGTTCCCGACAGCGCCGCACTCGGAGGCGAACCGGTATTGTCATTGCCGTTCAGCTCACAGAACAGAATGGTGTTCGCCGGAGTGGGCATGGTCGAAAAATGGGTCTGCACCGCTCCCGCCGCTATCGCCGTTTGGTTGATACAAACCCGGTTGTTCTCCCCGTACATGAAAAACGCTTCGTTAAAATCCACCGGGAAGTTCGGCAGGTCGGCGGTTGGGCAGGAAAAAATCGTCGAGTCACCGGGCAGTGGCGGATGTTTCGGGTAATAATAGGTCAGGGGCGGTTGCTTGATGTAGGAGGAGATGGCGTTATACCACGCACTCGCATTCGCCGGGTCATTGATCGCCTTGGCAACATTTCCCTCTTCGGGGACGATATCCTCATTATCATCCCCATACACTTTGGCCGCCAATCCCCATTGCCTCAAGTTGTTCATGCACATGGTCATTTTGGCGCGGTTTTTCGCCGCCGCTAACGCGGGCAAAATCATGGCGGCGAGAATGGCTATGATGGCGACGACTACGAGCAATTCGATCAGGGTGAAAGCTCGTGACAAGGGACTTCCTTTAGATTTTACAAATTTTGCGGGCATAACTTGGTTGATTTCTGCGTCCCGACTCGACTTCACCGGGTCTTAACTTTTGAGGCGTTGCCTGTAACGCACGCTTGTAGGTCCCACGCCTAAGTTCCTCGACCACTATCGGCAAAAAAGTAAACCCCGTGCGTGGCAAAAACACGTCACGCATGTTACGCTTTTGTAACAAAAATCGGGCCGGCAACGGGTACCATCCCATAGTGGTTTAAATTGGTCCGAATCGGTCGGAATCGATTGATTTTCCAGCATCGCAAGCGTCCTGCCGACAAGGTTTGAGATCATCGTTGGTTTCATCCTTAATTTTCCAGCGGGGTTGAAATTATTCCTTAAAATATCTTAAAACAGTCGGAATCAGTTGGAACTCCGTCCTCCTTCGGGGATGACACTGCGTCCTCCGGTTCCTGTCCAAAATCCTCACCGGAAAAAAGGATTCCTTCTTTTTGCCACGATAAAGCACGATTTTGCACGATTCCTTCGAAAAACAACACGATTCCAAGCACGATTTTTTCGCGATGAAACTGGATTTTTGTCGATAAGGCTCGATTACTCGTGTTTCGCATGCCGATTCCGGGGATCCATAATCATCCGGCGCAATTTTGCCTGTTCGTGCCATAATCTGGATTTTCTATGAGGTGTTGGTGGTACGGCGATACTGTTGGATCACCGCGCCTTTTCAAATTTTTGTTGTCGCCGGCGTGAGTCGGCGCTGATTCCAAATCGCCAATCGGCAATCGGCAATCGGCATTTTACCACCCCTTCTCCGGCTTGTAATCGCGACCGTCGCGAAGTCAGGCACTTTTTTTAGGGCGGTTTTTGACGCATTAAAACCAATGAATACGGGCACTTTGTCGCGATGCAGCTTATCAAAACTCAAAAACGTGCTCACTTTTTTTCGCGGTGTCGTCGGCCCTCGCCCCAAAACAGGGCCACTTCGGATTTTTAGACAGGCTCTTAATCCAATCTTAAAAATTGCGGGCGTAGAATGCTCCCATGTTCACCAGTTGTAACACGGTCAAGCCCGCGGCTTTAGGGACAAACGTGCCGCCGGCAATTCTAGACGTAGTAGCACCCTTGCAGGCCCTCGACGGTGCCCCTCGCGGAAACGGTTCGCAGTCCTACAATCTGCGCCCGTACCCATCGCGCAGCGTCATCAGCCTGTCCTTGGCCCGCACCCAGCGCATTTTGGAACTGCACCTGCGCATCGCCCGCAAGCTCCGGGCGCTTCCTGAGGCGGATTGGCAACGCGCGCAAAACCTCGCCATCGCCAGGCGCGCCGAACTCACTCGCGAAATCCATGAACTGGAAGTGCTGATCATCAAAGCCCCGCGTTTCAGCACGTTTTGGGAGCTGAAGAACAAACTCCGCGCCGCCACCGATGCCCTTCGCCTGTTTGACCGGAATATGCAAGGTGCGGATACGCCTTCGATGCACGAGACCAATTTCGATTGTTGCCACGGTTAAACCATTGTCCGGAAAACTAGCTGCGGAGCAGCGCCAGATAGTAGCCCATAGCGCCAGCTATGGGTCACATCACCCCAAATTCACCACAAGCTCCGGCAGGAGCGTAAGAAAACGGAGCGCGGACAGCTTGTCCGCGTGTGTTGGTCGCCATTGTCTCTTAACCGCGTCTTTTGATTGGTCTCACGAAACCCTCTGGACACGCCTTGCCAAAAAAGCTATCCCGATTTCCCATGAACCAGAACAAATTCCAGGATTTGCAGCCAACAGGGATTACCCCCGTATGACTGACTCGACATACCCACCCACCCAAACTAAACATGAAAAAATCACTCTTCCTCATCACCTTTGCCATCTTCAGCATTTGCTCCAGCCGCGCCGACGAAAAAAGCCTGAATGTGGAAATCATGGGTCTCACGTCGCCCGTGCCCGTGACATTCACCGGCTCGTATGTCTACGTCAAAGCCGGCAAAGAGATCAAAGGTGACATCAGCGGCACAGGCAACCGCAGCGAGGCGTTTTGGGGCGACTACATCAAGTCCTGCACCGTCCAACGGGCTTCTGACCAAGGCTGGTTCAAACTTATCATCAACGAGAACGGCCAGGAAATCTTCAAATCCGCCAAAATCAGCACCAATACGCCCGTTGTTTACGAAAAAAAGTAGGCTGTTCACTATTGATCTACGCAGGCGAAGAATGCTCCGAATTGATTTATGAGATTGCTATGCCATCTTGCAATTCAAGGCCGTGCACCACCGCTGTTCCTTGAGCCTGGACATTAAGCCATCAATTTATATGCGTGATACACGTCTTCATCAGCCAACTGGATTTGTCCAACGAATCAAGTTTCGGTTTTTTGGGCGGAAGCGTTCAGTTCGGAGGCCCCAATGGGAAACGTTGGTCAACGACGGGGAGAACATGCGTTCTTATCGGCGACCAGGAGCCGGCAAAAAAATCAAGTTTTGGATCATCTCACGGACGCAAAGGAAAGGGAATTTGCTGTATTATTTGGACATCGTCTTCTTCGCGCCCATTACCCGCGCTCTGCGGAGACGACGGGAATATAAATTTTATCGGAAAAACCCGTATTACAATCAGGTCCGCTATTCGACTTTTAAGCAGAATAAACCGTTGCCCGAAACATGGCGCGACAATGTGAAGCGTAGTTGTCGTTCGGCTTACGTGCCTGAGAAGTCGGCACAGGAAAAACAGCTTTTGACATTAACAATCACCATGACCCATATGCCAACACGTCTTAGTGTGATGCGATCAATTTCATTGGATTTGAGCCAGGGTGGGAGGCTGTTCCTGCAGGCCATGGATGCGTTTGAGTCCAGGCTGTTTGAAGAATTGAGGCAAAAAATTATTGAGAACCCCCTTGACCAGCCTGCGTAGAAGGACGTTGTATCCAGCCCATCTACCTGGATTTAGTGGTTAAACCGCAACCAAGAAAGAATTTGCGGGCCCCTTGGCTCTTTACCCAACTGTGCCGCTTCGTCGTGAGCGAGTTGCAATTCACCGTTTATACTAATTATTTATTTTTTACGCATCATTTTTTGAACTGGCTTACCTGCTCAGTATCAAGCGCTTGCAGGTCATGTTTTGCAAATTTCGGATTGAAGGGATTTTTTGCAGCAAACATGAGGATCAAGCCCGCCGGCCTGGTTCAATAATTTAAAAAGGCGCAAAACATACGATGTGTAACCATTAGGATTTTAACGATGATTAACTGAAACCTCACCCTGCAACTGGCTCATTTGCGAGAGGCACAGGGCCGAAAACGACTGGTCGTAGCTTATAAGACCCCTAAAGAATTCGGCTTTTATGCCGATATTACCTCAATGGTTTTCGAGACCTATATCGGAAACCACTGATGAATTTTAAAAGCCGAATAAGAAATCCGGCGCTGCTTTTCTTTGCGGCGCTGTTTTTCCAATTATGGTGGCCAATGTCCGGTTGGGCATTGGACCCGGACAATGAGATTCTTCAGTACTCCTGTCGCACGTGGAGCCGACAGAATGGCCTTCCGGTCAACGGCATCAACGCGGTCACCCAAAGCCGGGATGGTTATCTCTGGTTCGCAACCTCCGTTGGCATTGTTCGTTTTGACGGTCTCGAATTTAAGCTGGTGGATCTTTACCGTATGGCCGATCTGCGCAACGGCATAGTAACGAGTCTATATGCTGCCCACGGTGGCGGATTGTGGGTGGGCCTGGAAAACAGTTCGTTTGGATTTTATGACGGGCAAACGTTTTCGTTTCGCGGTCGGGAGGCCTGGGGGCAAACCGACATGAACGTCCGTTCGATTGTGGAAAGCAAGGACGGCACGTTGTGGTTCGCCGCGGAACGCGAAGCCGCCCGTCTCACGCCCTCCAACAATTTCGAAGATGTGTTAGGGGTTGGTTCGGCAACGAAGGTAGCCGTAGACGTGCTTTGCGGATATGAAGATTTACAAGGCCGCCAATGGTTTGGGACTGCGGGTCAAGGGGCTTACTTTTGGGAAGCCGGAAAAATCGTCAAGCTGGCAGATACGAATCTGGATGAGGCCGGGGTTTACTCAATTGCTGAAGACCTGCGCGGACAAATATGGATCGGCACCAAACAAGGCTTGCGTTGCTATGATGCTCATCTTCAACCGAAAGAAATTCCCCAGCTGGCGACAGAGGTCCGGGCGTTGCTGATGGATCGACACGGAGTCCTATGGATCGGCACGAGCGGCGAAGGGTTAGTGCGTTATCAGAACGGCGAATACAGATTTTTTAAAAAAACGGACGGGTTGGCCAGTGACTACGTCCGCGCATTGGCGGAAGACCGGGAGGGTAATCTGTGGGTGGGGACGCGGGATGGGGTCAGCCAACTCGCCGATGTGAAATTTCCCATCGAGGCTGCCGCCGCTGATCCGTTGGCCAAAGATGCGTTGGGAGTCTGCGCGTCCGCACGGGGAGGAGTGTGGATCGGAAGTCCCAAAGGACTTTCCTACTTTGATCCTGCAACGAAGACTTATACTGCGAAGGAAGGTTTGCCCGATCCTTATGTCAAACGGATGTTTGAATCCAGCGATGGTCATCTTTATGTCGTCAGCGGAACTCGAGCTCTGGTGGTCTATGCCGGTGAAAATGTCATTAACACTACTCTTGCTTCGAGCATGGTGGTAGGTATCGCGGAAGATAACCGAGGAGTAGTGGTATCTGTGGGGGCTCAACTTTTTCGAGCGGCGACCAATTATTTTTCACCCTATATTTTCAACGATGGCCAAAAACCCGATTTCTTTTGGATACTAAATTTAACCTCCGGCAAAGACGGCTCGATTCTGGTAGCTTGTGGTAATGGAGTTTTTCGTGTCAAGGATGGCAACGTCCAGCAATTTCTGCCCGGTACCCGCGTGGGATGGCTATCGGAAGATGAGGTAGGAACGATTTGGGGAGGATTGCTGACCGGTATCGCCCGCATCAAGGATGGGAAGGCTGAGATCATCAACCGCAAACAGGGACTGTTCGACAATTACATCTATTCGGTCATACCAGATGATTTTGGAAATCTGTGGGTGGACTCCGGTCGCGGGATTTTTAGCGTCACGCGAAAAAGCATGAATGATTGTGCCGACGGCAAAACCAACCGGGTGGAATGCACGGTTTATGACGGATTGGAAGCCGTCAAAACGACCGATAAGACCATGCAGGAACATGTCGGATGCAAAACTTCCGATGGCCGTATTTGGTTTCCCAGCCCGAAGGGAGTGGTGGTCATTGACCCGGCCCATATTCCCACCAACCAGATCGCTCCGCCAGTGGAGATCGACAGCGTGCGGGGCAATGGGAAGGAATTTCCAACCCAGGGACGAGTCCTTGTGCCGCCGGGAAAAGGCGACCTGGAATTTCATTTCAACGCGTTGAGTTTTATTGCTCCCGATAAGATTCATTACCGTTATCAATTGGTGGGCTATGACAAGGAGTGGGTGGATGTTACGGACCGACGCCTGGCTTTTTATACCAACCTCAAGCCCGGCCATTACACGTTCCGGGTGATCGCCGCGAATGCGGATGGCGTGTGGAACGAAACCGGCGGCTCGATTGAACTGGAATTGCAGCCGCATTTTTCCCAGACCGGCTGGTTTTATTTTATTTGCGTGGCCTCGGGGATCGCGGGCCTGGCTGGTCTTTACGTGTGGCGGGTCCAGCAATATGAGCAGAAACAACAGGCCCTGCAAAAAAACCGGGACCTGCTGGAAGCGGAAGTGGACAAACGAACGGCGGAACTTGCCGAATCCAACACATCGCTCCAGTTGAAAACGACGTCGTTGGAAAAGGAGATCGAGGAACGAGAGCGGATGCAAAGGGAAATAGAAAGAGTTCACCGGCAATTGATGGATGCCTCACGTCAGGCCGGGATGGCGGAAGTGGCGAGCAACGTTTTGCACAACGTAGGGAATGTGCTGAACAGCGTAAACGTTTCTGCGACCTTAGCGGCGGATATCGCGAGGAAATCCAAAACCGTAAATTTAACCAAAGTGGTCTCCCTGTTGGACCAGCACGCCGCAGACCTGGGAAACTTCTTCGCCCACGACCCCAAGGGCCGGCAATTACATAACTATTTGCGGCAGTTAAACGACCAACTAGCTCTGGAACAGGAAACCTCGGTGGCGGAACTGGAATCGCTGCGCAGGAACATTGAACACGTCAAGGAAATCGTGAACATGCAGCAGAACTACGCCAAGATGTCCGGGTTGACCGAAGTGGTGTCGGTGGCCGACCTGGTGGAAGACAGCCTGCGGATAAATGCGGGCGCGTTGCAAAGGCATAAGGTGCAGGTCGTGCGGGAGTATGAACCAGTACCGACCATCAATGTCGAAAAGCATAAAGTGCTGCAGATATTGGTGAACCTTATCCGCAATGCCAAATATGCGTGTGATGAAGGCAATCCGAAGGAAAAGCGAATGACGATTCGGATCGCCAATGGCGATGGACGGATCAAGATTTCGGTCACAGATAATGGAGTAGGAATCCCACCAGAAAACCTGACACGGATATTCAACCATGGGTTTACTACCCGCAAGGCCGGGCATGGGTTTGGGTTACATAGCGGGGCCTTGGCGGCCAAGGAAATGGGAGGCACCCTGGCAGTCCACAGCGCCGGGCCGGGACAAGGCGCCACGTTTACCGTCGAATTGCCATTAAAATCAACTTCTCCAATCGAATAATCCCAGAAACGCCTGGTTTAACCACGGAAAGAATTGGCGACCCTACCGGGAATCGAACCCGGGCTCCCACCGTGAAAGGGTGGTGTCCTAACCGCTAGACCATAGGGTCGCAGAGCGCGCAAATATAATCTGTTCATCCGGTCTGTCACGCAAAATCCCCGCTTGCATCTGGATACTAAAGGCTAAAAATTGAGAGCTGGCATGCAGCGACTCGGCAAAAACAACGGCGGTTATCTCGGCGACACCATTGACATCCAATCCGTCTACACCGACATCGAGGCCGCCGCGCACCGGCATGGCTGGACGCAGGAGTTCTTTTACCACTCCGACGAATTCAAACTCTTCGCCCTGCATCGTCCCGCGCCATCTTCTATCCGCCATCCTCAATCCTCTTCCGTTTATATCAGCGCCGGCATCCACGGCGACGAACCGGCCAGTCCGCTGGCGGCACTGCGTTTGTTACAGGAAAATAAATGGCCGGAGCATCTCAACCTCTGGCTTTGTCCCTGCCTGAATCCGGTCGGGTTCCGCCTCAATCGCCGCGCCAACGCCAAAGGCCTGGACCTCAACCGCGAATATCTCAAGCCAACCGCCGAAGAAACCATCGCCCACATCGCCTGGCTGGAAAAACAACCCAGGTTCGACCTCTGCCTCATGTTGCACGAGGACTGGGAGTCGCAGGGTTTTTATCTCTATGAGCAGAATCCGGATAAACACCCGTCACTGGCCGAGCCGATGGTGGAAGCCGTTGCGAAAGTTTGTCCGGTGGACCCGTCCCCGATCATCGAGGGCCGCCCCGCGCAAGGCGGCATCATCCGTCCGAATCTCGATCCCAAGTCGCGTCCGGACTGGCCGGAGGCGTTTTATCTCATCACCCACAAGACGCGCATGAGCTACACGCTGGAGGCACCGTCGGATTTTATTGTGTCAACGCGTGTGGATGCGCTAGTGGCTGCTGTGAATGCCGCGGTGGAGAAATTGAGAGATTAACGCTCGCCCTCACCCTGACCCTCTCCCCCTGGGAGAGGGGAAAGCGGTTGGCCTATTTTAGTAACTTAGGAGATTGTACGGCAAACTCAGACGCAGGTATTCAAGGAGACGGAGGAAAATTCTCCCTCTCCTTGGGGAGAGGGCAGGGGTGAGGGAGAGTGTAAAATCCAACTCGCTTGTCTCCACAAAATTCTTGAATCGCAGCTCGTTTCGCGTTTACCGCAAATGATTTGCCGTGTCATTCACGCCGCACACTTTTTCATCACGGGTTTTTAAATTTCGCACGCGTGCGTAATCCTCATTCTCCAGTCGCACAGTGAAACTCGCCTTCAAATCCTGTGCGCGCTTGAATTGTTTGTCCGTCTTGGCCGGCGTAAGCGCGTAATCCACAGCCAGGCCAACGGCGCGCAAGTCGTGCACCAGCTTAAGTGTTTGCGGACGCAATGCTTCGTCCTCAATCAGGCAAAACACATCGGTGACGGCATCGAATTTGGGCAACAGGCCGCGCGCTTTCAAAAGTTCCGTGAGCACGACGTCACCCATGCCGAAGCCCAGCGCGGCCAGGTCCACTTTGCCGCCGCTGATGAGTTTGACGAGGTTGTTGTAACGTCCGCCGCCTGCGATGGCGCGAAATTCGCCCTTGCGATCAAACGCCTCGAACACCACGCCCGTGTAATACGCCAGGCCGCGAATGACCTTGTAATCTATCTTCACAAAATCGCCAAGGCCGCGTGCGGACACGTTGGCGATGATAGCTGCGAGTTCCGTGGTGGGTTTGCCGGATTCGATGAATGTATTCACATCTGCCAGCGAAAAGCCCAGCGCCGCGAGCTTTTTCTCCGATTCCTCCGGTGAATTGCGTTCCAGCTTATCAATCGTCTGGAAAAATTCGTATTCCGCGTTTTCGCCTTCCGCTTTCGGCTTTCCGGCGTGGTAAAAATCCTGCCACGCATTGCGGCTGCTGAGACGGATGACAAAATCCTCGGCGGTCAGACCGAACGAGCGCAAGGTGTCCACGAGCAGCGCGATCAATTCCGCGTCCGCCGCGCAATCGTTTTCGCCGAAGACATCCGCGTTGAACTGAAAGTGTTCGCGCAGCCGGCCTTTTTGCTGGCGTTCGTAGCGGAACAATTGCGGGATGGCGAACCACTTGATGGGTTTTTTGTAGGCACGCTCATGCGCAGCCACCATGCGAGCGAGCGTGGGCGTCATTTCCGGACGCAACGCCACGGCGCGCTCACCCTTGTCTGTGAAGTTGTAGAGCTGGCCCACGATCTCATCGCCGCTCTTGGTAGTGAAGAGTTCCAGCGGTTCCAGCGGCGGCCCGTCATACTCGCGAAAACCATAACGCCGCGCCGTTTCGCGCCATTTCGCAAAAATGTATTGGCGGGCGTCCGCGCTCCACACATCCGTGTGCGGGAGCGGTTCAGGATAAAAATCACGGAATCCAGGCAATCGTTCCATAGCCGGACGAGTTTAAAGAGATGGGGCCAAAGGTAAAAGAAAAACGCCGTGAGGCTTTGCTGCATTTCGCGGAGCGCGGCTGTCCCAGCCGCAGCGCGTACGAATGCAATTTGACAAATCAAATTACTTGCCGTCGTTGGCAGAAAAAGGGACGTGCTGCGGCTGGGGACAGCCGCGCTCCGAAAAGGCAAAGTCACGCGTCAGTAGTGTATAAAAAGAAAAACGCCCGGCATTCACCGGGCGTTTTTTCAGAACTAAAGTTCTTTGATGCTTATTTTCCGTTATGGCCTTCCGGTGTCAGTTTAAGGACATCGATGCGCATCTCCTTGCCGGCCTTGAACTTGACCGTGGCACGGGCGGGGATGGGTACATCTGTTTCCGGTGAGTTTGGATTCCGACCCACGCGGGCCTTCCGGACTTTTACTTCGAACACTCCGAAGTTGCGCAATTCTACTTTGTCGCCCTTGGCGAGCGCTTCGCCGATGTAGTCGAGCGTTTTCTGTACAACATCCAGCACTTGCTGTTGCACCAGACCAGTTTCGTTACTGATTCGTATTACTAAGTCTCGTTTGGTCAGCGTCATATGCGGCCCTCAATCTGTGGGTGATTTGGTTTTTTACTATCGACCGGTATAAGGCTAAAACGCGTTGCCGGTCAAGTGTTTAATATACTCTACATGGAATTTATTTTATTTCACTGCCTACAGCCTGCGAAATGGTCGAAAACCCCCCATTTTTCAAGTGTTTTTGTAGACCGCTGACAACCGCGTTCGCAATATTTGGCCCGGAATAAACAAGCCCGGTGTACACTTGAATCAGGGTTGCGCCTGCGCAAATCTTTTCCCACGCGTCATTTGCGTCGAAAATTCCGCCCACGCCGATGATGGACAATCCTCCACTCGTCTGCCGATATAGATGCCGGATGACCTCCGTGCTCCGCGCGCGCAACGGTTTCCCGCTCAATCCGCCGGTCTCCGAGTAGATGCGTTGGAGTTTCGCATCGCCGGTTTCCGGACGCGTGATGGTTGTATTTGTCGCCACAATGCCAGCTATCTTACGTGGTTGCACCAGTTCCAGGATTTCGTCCAACGCTTCAAAGGTCAGGTCGGGCGCAACTTTGACCATGATCGGTTTCATCTTGTTCATTGGGCCTGACAACTTTGCATTGACCTCCTGGAGCGCCGCAAAAATCTCGTCCAAAGCCGATTTGTCCTGGAGCTGCCGCAGGTTTGGCGTGTTGGGTGAACTGACGTTAACGACAAAGAAATCCAGGTGCGGCCACAACACGCGGAACGAATTCGCATAATCCTCAGCCGCTTTATCCAGCGGCGTGATCTTGGATTTTCCAAGGTTGATGCCCACCGGATGATTCGGCCATTTTCCGCTGGAACGCCAATGCGCCAGATTTTCCGCGAACACTTGCGCGCCAGGATTGTTGAACCCCATTCGATTGACCAGAGCCTCATCGGGTATCGCGCGAAAGACGCGGGGCAGGGGATTGCCCGGTTGTGCGTGCCACGTGGCCGCACCGAGTTCCGTGAAACCAAATCCCATCGCTGCCCACGCGGGCACGGCTTCTGCCGATTTGTCCATGCCTGCCGCTAGGCCGACCGGATTGGGAAAGCGCAGCCCGAAAAGTTCCACCGGCAATTCCGGCGCGCCGTACAGCGCATTCAATGCTTTCAGCGCCACCGGATGGCGGCTGGCAAAGGCCAGCCCCCGGATGGTGCGGTTGTGGATGGTCTCGGAATCCTGGGCGAAAAGAGCGGGTCGGATACAGTGGCGATAAAACCCGCTCATGAGCCGATTTTCACCGCGTCAGGTGAGGCAACGGCCGCTTCCATCTCCGGGTGCGCATGGCCGTTGGCGTCTTTGGCCGGCGGTTGCTTTATGAGCAGATTTTTGTACGTCGCAAACGCCAGCAACGGCCACGCATTGCGATACATGTCGTATTTCAAATAGAAGACTTTAGGGAAACCGGTGCCCGTGATCTCATCTTCCGTCCACGAACCATCCGCATTTTGCGTGCGGATCAAATATTCGATGCCGCGCTGGATGCTTGAGCGGTTCGGTTCGTCGAACGCGCACAACCCCATTAAGGCCCACGCGGTTTGCGACGCGGTGCTCGGTCCCTGGCCTTTGAAGACCGGGTCATCGTACGTGTTGCAACGTTCGCCCCAGCCGCCATCCGGGTGTTGGACGCTCTCCAGCCAGTCACGCGCGCGTAACAACCACGGCTGGTCCATGTTGATGTTGATGGCGCGCAGACCGCGCAACACCTGCCAGGTGCCGTAGATGTAATTGACGCCCCAGCGTCCGTACCACGAGCCGTCCTCCTCCTGGTGCTCTTTTAAAAATTTCAACGCCTTCTTGATCTGCGGATGCTCCACGTTCCAGCCTTCATATCCGAGCAACTCGATGATGCGCGCGGTGATGTCCGCACATTCGGGGTCCAACATCGCGTTATGGTCAGCGAACGGCACGCGCTCCAGCACGTTTTTGGTGCAATCCTTGTCGAACGCCGCCCAGCCACCGTCCCGGCACTGGAACGTCATCATCCATTTCAGACCGCGCTGGAAACACTCATCGCGCCTGGCGCGGTCGTCCGTCGGCGTCTTGCGCAAGGCGAGCAACACCATCGCGGTGTCGTCCACGTCCGGGTTCCACTTGTTTTCGTATTCAAATACCCAGCCGCTCGGCTCGACCTTGGCGGGATTCTTATACTTCCAATCGCCGCGAAAACGGATTTCCTTGGTTATCAACCATTCCGTGGCTTTTTTCAGTCGCGGATCATCTTCGGGAATTCCTGATTCGCGCAAACAGATGGCGACGATGGCCGTGTCCCAGACCGGCGAAAAACAAGGCTCGATGCGCACGCTGTCCTCCGTCTCATGCTGCAAGCGCATCAACTCACGGCGCGCCCGGATCACCTGGGGATGCTCTTCCGGGTAACCCATGATTTGCAAGCAAATGAGCGAATTGAGCATGGATGGGAAAATGGCCGCCAGCCCATCGCTGCCTTCGAACCGTTCCAGCATCCATTCCTCGGCCTTTTTCAGCGCGCGTTTGCGGAAGGGATGGATGTTGTTTTCGGCGAACCATTCCGCGAACTTGTGCAGGCTGTCCAGCCACAGGAAAAAATTCCGCCACGTGAACCGTTCCGGGTCCGCCGCGAGCGCGAGGTCGCGTTCATGGACGCCTGCCGGGTACAATTCATCGATGTGGATGTTATTCTTGAGCGGGCGCGTGGGCTTGTAATGATTGATGATGGCCAGCGGCACGAGCATCGCGCGCGACCAATTGCTCATCTCCCAGAAATTGACGTGGAACCATTTGCCGATGAGGATGACCTCGCACGGAATCGTCGGCACGTATTTCCACGGGAACAACCCCAGCAAGGCCAGGTAAAGTTTGGAAAACGTGTTCATGCGCGGCACGCCGCCGAGGTTCAGCGCCACTTCGCGCGCGCGCAACATGCGCGGATCGGTCACCGGCACACCGGCCAGTTTGAGTCCAAGATAGCATTTGATGGTCGCATTCACCTCCGCCGGTCCGCCGTGATAGATGGGCCAACCGCCTTCCGGCAGTTGTTTGGAGAACATGTGATTGACCGCCTTGCGCTCCCAATTGCGGTCGATTTTGCCGTCCCAATGATGGTAGGCGACCATGTCCGCGACGAGGGTCGCGTCCACAAACAGTTCGCCCACCCAATAACCTTCCGGTTGCTGGAGATTCAGCAGGTTTTTCTGGGCGCGCTTGATGGCTCCGTCCAGGTCTGGCGGAAATTGAAATCCTGAATCCATCCGGGTTTGAGATTGTGCAGTACGTCCATCTATACCCATAAATACAGCAATACTCTGCGAACCTGCCTTCATACTGTAAAGATTTTAATCCTTTCCCGGCCTCACTTCGTCCAGCCGCCTGAAATATTATTTGGACATTTGACTCCAAATAATGGCTTTTATTCAATTCAGACACTCGTTCTGTTTAAAGAGAATTGCTAATGAAATTTTGGAAATACCACGCCCTCGGCAACGACTATCTGGTGATGGACCCGCAGGATTTGCCCAAACCGCTCACCATCGAGCAGGTCAAGACCATCTGCCATCGCAATTTCGGCGTTGGTTCGGATGGCATCCTCCTCGGGCCACTGCCTTCCACCAAAGCGCCCTTCGGCCTGCGCATCTACAATCCCGATGGCAGCGAAGCCGAGAAAAGCGGCAACGGCCTCCGCATCTTCTCGCGCTATCTCTGGGACCGCAAACTGGTCTGCACTGATGAATTCGCCATCGAGACACTCGGCGGCGTGGTGAACTCCACGGTCTTCGATAACGGTAGAATGGTCCGCGTCGAGATGGGCCATGTGAGTTTTTCCAGCGACAAAATTCCCGTGACCGGCCCCAAACGCGAGGTCATCAACGAAAAGATTTCCGTGGGCGGACGTGAGTTCACTTACTGCGCCGCCACCGTCGGCAACCCGCACTGCGTCCTGCCGCTGAAAGAGATCAGCGCAAAGATGGCGTACGAATTCGGCCCGTTGCTGGAGGCACACAAGAACTTCCCCAACCGCACCAACGTGCAATTCCTGAAAGTGCTCGACCGCGCGAACATCCAGATCGAGATCTGGGAACGCGGCGCCGGTTACACGCTGGCCAGCGGCAGCAGCAGCAGCGCCGCAGCGGCGGTCGCCCACAAGCTCGGCTTGTGCGATGGCAAGATCACCGTCCACATGCCCGGCGGCCAACTCGCCATCGAGATCAGCGGCGACTACGAGATTTTGATGACCGGGCCCGTCACCAAAGTCTCCGAAGGCGTTCTCTACCCCGAAATTTTCAGCTAAGCCCCGCGTATTGCGGGCGTTCCCGACTGTCAGTACCTTTCTGCTGCGACGCAGTCGCAGCTTACTGACTGCCCTAAAAGGGCAGAGGAGAGTAGCCCGGTGGTAAGGCTGCGCAGCAGCCGCCACCCCGGGAAAACGTAATTAAAACACCTGTGCCTGATTGCGCAGTTTCGCGAAGCGAGTTCCTTTTCGGCACTCAACCGCCAAAAAGATTGTTTATTTTACCCGGTAAAGGGTGGTAAAGGCCGGTAAAAGGTCGGTACTACCCGGTAAGGCATCTACCGCATAACTGTTTCTTTTTAGCCATTTTTCACCTCCCCCAAAAAGTGGATGTTAAAAAAATAACTTAATTAAGCTTAATTAACCTTAATTCGTCCTGATTTCCGGTAGGGCGGGCAGTCCTCTGCCCGCCGCGAGCGTGGAGAGTCGACCGTTTGTTTTGTATCCTAGGACGGCGCGCAGGGGACTGCGCGCCCTACCTTGATTCAAATCAATATCGACCTACCCCCGGATCACCAATCACTCATTTTACCGATTTAACTTTTTCCCCAATATTTCAAAGAACTGCGCGCATCCTACTGGAGAGCCTTGGACATTGGCCGTCCAAGGCTAAAAAAGATCCGGAGTATGTATTTAACGCAAAGGCACTAAAAAACCCCTTTCGTACATTTGCTCTTAACGCTTTTGCCTTGATTCCAATCCGTGCCCATCCGTGAAATCCGTGTGAAAGTTCCCGGCCTTTCCCCAAAATTTCCTCCTCGCCAAAGGGCGGCTTTTTTATATGCTATCCGGCCTTTATGTTCACTGGAACTTATACTGCGATTGTGACGCCGTTCAGAAACGGCGAACTGGACGTGCCTGCGCTCGAACGTTTGATCAAAATGCAGATCAAGGGCGGCGTGGATGGCATCGTGCCGGTGGGCACCACCGGGGAATC
>Ga0265338_10001945_pt1 | contig 32263 bp, 33 predicted proteins | sample 42126metaG_FD_193579 | JGI IMG/M metagenome (GOLD analysis project Ga0265338, IMG submission 193579) | Rhizosphere microbial communities from Carex aquatilis grown in University of Washington, Seatle, WA, United States - 4-21-26 metaG | ecosystem: Host-associated > Plants > Roots > Rhizosphere...
AGGCCTCGAACGAGCGCCAGGCGTAGACGACCTCGTCGCCCGGGTCGCTGACCGCCTCCATGATCTGCTTGAGCACCCCGACCGAGCCGCAGCCGACCGCGACGTGCGCGGCCGGCACCGCGAACCGCTCGGCCAGCGCCCCGGTCAGCGCCGCGGCCGTGGTGTCGGGATAGCGGTGGATCTCCCCGCTCGCCTCCGCCAGCACCCCGAGGACCGACGGCAGCGGGCCGTAGGGCGACTCGTTGGAGGACAGCTTGTGCGCCGCCTGGCCCGCGACGGCGACCGGCGCCTTGCCTGGCTTGTAAGCGGGCACGGTGTCGAGCACCGGACGGAACCGGGGCGATAGGTCACTCATGCCCTTTAGATTAGGACAGCGTTTTGGCCGCGAAGGCGTAAGCCTGCTGACCAAGTTCCTTGACTGCCTTATCCGATGCGTTAGGCCCGATCACCGTCACCGTGCCGACGAAGCCCTTACCCCGGTAGATGAGCGACCACGAGTCGTTCCCGGCGCCGACCGCGTGCACGTTCAGCTCCTTGGCCTGCTGGCCGATGCCGGCCACCGCCTTCTCGGTGACGGTGTACTTGAAGGTCTTGCCGTCGACCTTCTCGGCGTACGTCGCGCACTGGGCCGGCACCTTCCCGGCCAGCGCGGCCGACGCGACCTGGGCGGCAGAGCCGATCACGACCTCCGACACCCTGTTGCCTGCCACCTTGAAGGTGACGGCCGCCGCCTGCGCCCCGGCCAGGGCGGCCGGGTCGAACCCCTGGATAGCCGCGCCCGCGCAGGCCTTCGGCGTCACCTTGGCGGTGCCAGCGGCCGCCTGGCCGGTGCTCGTCCCCGGCAGCGACGCGTACCGGCCCACGCTCGCGGGCATGGCCGCCGCCACGCCGTTGACCTTGGTCAGCAGCGCGCCGCGGAGCTCCCCGGCGGTGAACCCGCCGGACAACGCCTTGGCCGCCGAGGCCGAGGCGGTAGCCCCGGCCGAGTTCCCGCTCCCGCCGCTGCACGCTGTCAGCCCCGCCAGCCCTGCCGCCCCGGCCAGGGCCGCGGGCACTAGGAGCACCCGCGAAGCACGCCGCAACCGACCGTCGCCCATCCCCACCCCTTAACGCTAAGCTCACACCCCACGTCAATCCGTGAGCGTAGCGCCAGCCAGGCCCTTGATCAACGATTTGCAATGTATCAGTTACTTAGAGTTACAGATTTGGCACCCCTCGTTCGGGCCCTTCCTCGAGCACCGGTGGTGGCGCTGCGCCGTCCGTTCGCATACATTGTTCGCGAACGATGTATGCGAACGATGTATGCGAACGATGTATGCGAACGATGTATGCGAACGATGTATGCGAACGATGTATGCGAACACAGGGCGGGCAACGGCCGGCGAAGGGCTGAGATGACGACGCAGTACGCGGACAACAACGGAGTGCGAATCGCCTACGAGGAGCTCGGCGGCAGCGGCGGGGACCCGATCCTGCTCGTGATGGGCCTCGGTACCTCGCGCTTCTGGTGGCCGGACGGGCTGGTAAGCGAGCTCGTGCGCCGGGGCTTCCGCGTCGCCGCCTACGACCAGCGCGACGCAGGGGAATCCGCGCACTTCCCGAACGCGCGCACCGGCTCGCCGATCAAGGCACTGCTGCGCCGCCCCGCCCCGGCCTACAGCGCCGAGGACCTGGCCGACGACGCGACCGCCGTTCTCGACGTCCTCGGCTGGCGGCGCGCGCACCTCTTCGGCCACTCCCTGGGCGGCCTCATCGCCCAGCGCATCGCGATCCGCCACCCGGGCCGCATCCTCAGCCTGACGACATCCGCGGCCGTGCCCAGCGACGTCAAGGGCATCCGCGTGCTGCGGTATGTGCGGCTTGGCACGGTCCGCGGCTTCACCAGGCTGCCGCACTTTCCCGAGACCCGCGAAGGCAACATGGACCTGGCCCTGGCCATCGCGGCCCTCATGGCCGCGCCAGGGCAGGCGTTCGAGGAGGGTGAGGTCAGCGCGTTCGTCGAAAAGGAGGCGGAGCACAAGGTCACCAGCTTCCGCGACGACAAGGCGCAGAGCCGCCAGATCGGCGCCAAGTGGTCCGGCGGCGGGCTCTCGTTGATCACGGCGCCGACCCTGGTCCTGCACGGCGAAGGTGACCCGCTGCTGCGGGTCCGGGCGGCGCACGACATCGCGGCCGCGATCCCCGGCGCCAGGCTCCGCACCTTCCCCGGCGTCGGCCATTTTCTCGGCCCGGAGAGCTGGCCCGCCTACGCCACGGCTATCCGCGAACTGGCAGACCGTGGCTCTACGCATTAGCTGGTCAGGTGGCGGTGGAGGTGGGATTTGAACCCACGGAGAGGTTGCCCCCTCACACGCTTTCGAGGCGTGCGCGCTCGGCCACTACGCGACTCCACCGCCGGTAAGCGTACCTGACGTTGGGGCTAAACGACGACTCGGACGTTAGCGGCGTTCGGCGAAGAACGTCCGCAGCAGGCTGAGGCATTCGCCGTCGAGCACGCCGCCGATCACCTCGGGTACCGGGACGGCGCGCTGGTCGCGCACCACGTCCCAGATCGAGCCGACCGCGCCGGCCCGCGGGTCGGCCGCGCCGTAGACCAGGCGGCCCAGCCGGGCGGCGGTCACCGCGCCCGCGCACATGGTGCACGGCTCCAGCGTCACCACCAGCGTCATGTCGTCGAGGCGCCACCGGCCGGCCGCGCTGGCGGCCGCCCTGACCGCTTCGATCTCGGCGTGGGCGGTCGGGTCGGCGGCCGCCTCCCGCCGGTTACGCCCGCGGGCGACGATGGCGCCCGCGGCGTCGAGGACGACCGCGCCGACCGGCACGTCGCCGGCCGCGGCGGCCCCCTCCGCCTCGGCCAGCGCGGCCCGCATGGCGGGCTCGAACGTCGCCTGGTAGCCGGTGACGCGGCCCGGGCCGCCTGGCACCGCGCGCGGTCCGTCAGGCGCCAAGCGCGGCGTCGAGCGCGCGCTCCATCACGGGACCGAACCCGAGCCGGACCGCGATGGACTCCACCGCATCCTCGACGTGGTCCCAGGGGTCGTCTTCCGAGTCGAAGTCGAGGCGGCTGCAGATAGCCGCCAGGTCCATCTCGTCCAGGCCGAGGTCGGCGAATATCGACAGGTCGCCGACCGGGAGCACCTGGTCGAGGTCGTCCTCGTCCGGCACTGGTATCTCCAGGTAGTCGAGCACCTGCTCGGCCAGCGGGTAGTCGAGGGCCGCGCCGATGTCGGACAGCAGGACCGACACCTGGTTACCGACTATCCGGACCGCCACGAAGAAGTAGTCGTCGATTCCGGCGAGGCCAATCGTGCCCGCGAGGCTGGGCTGCTGTCGCAGCACCCGGATGAGCCCCTTGAGGTCATCGGTCACAGCTACCGGCAGGACGCCGGCGTCCCACCCGTCGTCCTCACGGAAGACGACGATCGCAAAATCTGTCTCGCTCACCTCAGGCATCGCCACGATACGAACATACCGCTGCCAGGGACGCCGGCGTGGCTGCTTCTCTAGTGCACGCAGCAACGGCATACTGCCTCGCGGGCCCGGTAGATTCTCCGCGCCGGCCGATGCGTAGCGACGGCGAGTAGCGGGCATACTTGGTGCCGGACGGGCATGGCCAGATCCGTACCCGCTTGGATGTCCAAACCCCATCCAAGCGGCAAACCGGACTAAGATTAAGGAACTGGCAGATGGAGCACTCTGCGCTTCCAGGGAGGCGGCAGTGAAACCTAAGAGCATAGTCGGCTGGCTGGTCATTGCCTTTGTCGTTTGGTGGGTCATTCAGGAGCCGACGAGCGCCGCCCACCTAGTGCACAATATCGGGTCACTGCTCAGCCAGGCGGCCCACGGCGTATCGAACTTCGTGACGTCGATCTGAGGTTAGCAATGGGCATTAGGGTCGTTCCGAACGAGACGGTCCCGGCGGCGGTCTACCGGGTACTCCTGCCGCACGAGCGGCGGGTGATTACTGTTCGGTTCCACCCAGCCATTCTGATCAGGCCGGTGGCCGAAGCCCTTGCCGGGCTTGCGGTCGCCGGCCTGCTCTCCACCCTCCTCCACCTCGGCAGCTCGGTCCTGCTCGTCGTCTGGCTGCTGTGGCTGATCCTGGTAATCAGGCTGCTTTTTCGTATCTATGCATGGCTCGAGGACTACTTTGTAGTAACGTCCGCGCGGCTGCTGCTGGCCACCGGGGTGTTCAAGAAGACCGTGAACATGATGCCGCTGTCCAAGGTCACGGATATGCGGTTCGAGCGGTCGCCCAGCGGCCGGCTGTTTGGCTTCGGCACGTTCATCGTCGAGTCGGCCGGCCAGGACCAGGCGCTGCACACGATCGATCACCTGCCGTATCCCGAGCAGCTCTACATCGAGGTGTGCGGGCTTATCTTCAAAGACCCGGGATCAGGCGACGACTAACGATTCGCGGCTATAGCGTGATTGGCGGCCCGTACGCGCAATAGCGTGCGTACGGGCCGCCTTATCGTGCTATTGCTGCCGCACCCACTCGGCCGCAGCGATGGCGGAACCGCGGGCGCCGGCCATGTCCAGGTCGGGCACCAGGGTGATCTCCGCGATCCTGGCCTGCTCGACGTACAGCACGGTGTGCTCCTTGACGGTGGCCACGAACCAGTCACGGAAGTGCGTTGCGGCGTCGATCACCCCGCCGCCGACGAAGTAGGTGTCGGGGTCGGTGAACTTGGCCGCGATGGAGAAGACGCGCCCCATCGCCGCCGCCTGCTGCCGGAAGATCTCCAGCGACATCTCGTCGCCGCGCTCGGCGTAACCACGCACCAGCTTGGCCGCCTTGGCGATGTCGAGCTGGCCCAGCTCGTGGCCGGGGAACCTGGTCAGCCAGTACGGCAGCAGGTTCCTGGTGATCCCGGTCAGCGAGGCGAACGACTCCGCGTCACCCACCTGCCCGCAGTTGCATGACGGCGCCGGCTGGCCGTCCTCGAGCAGGCCGAGCAGCGGGATCGGCAGGTGGCCGAGCTCGCCCGCCATCCCGGCGGCGCCCTTGATGATCTGCCCGCCCTCGATCACGCCGCCGCCGAACCCGGTGCCGACGATCGCGGAGACCGAACTGCGAGCGTGCGCGTCCGCCCCGTGCCGCTGGTAGTGGGCGTAGAGGGCGGCCGCGTTGCCGTCGTTGTTGTACAGCACCGGGATGCCCAGCCGGCTCTCCAGGGCGACCCTGATGTTGAACCTGGACCAGTCCGGGTGCCCGAAGTTGGTCGCGCCGCCGCTCGCGAGCACGCCGTCCGCGCTGGCCGGCCCCGGGGTGTCGAGCCCGACCGCCCGCACCTTCTCCCGCGGCACCCCGGTCATCGCCAGCACCTTGTCGAAGCTCTCGGCCAGGGCCGTGATGGCCTTGTCCGGCCCCTCCCGGACCAGGCTAGGCAGCTCCGCCATCTGGGAGACAAGGAACCGTCCGCCGGAATCGAGGACGGTCGCGTTGTTGGCCGTGCCCCCGTTGTCGATGCCGACCGTTACCCAGCCGCCCGATTCCTGCATGAAACCTCCTTAACCTTGGCAATGTGTACCACGGCTAAAGTGAGCCTGGCCACCGGTCAGGGGTGGTGACCGGTGGCCAGGGGCTGCTGGGCGGCTTCTTGCCTGCCGGTAGCAGCTTACGGTCATTTGCGACGTCGACTGACAAAAACCGGGCCGCCGCGCCGCCCCCGCTACCGCTTTGCCCTCGCACCCAGCTACCGGTACGCTGATCGACACCACGCCCTACCGATCCGGCCGGGCGTTTGGTGCTGGAGGATTCGCCTAGTCCGGTCTATGGCGCCGCACTGCTAATGCGGTTTGGTGGCAACACCATCCGGGGTTCAAATCCCCGATCCTCCGCCAGCTAACCGGCATATTCCGAGCAACTGTTCTACGCCCGGAATATGCCGGTTTTGTCATGTTTTGCCGGGCTGGCGTGGTTGCCGGCCCGTCGAGCCGGTCCTGCGGGGCGGCCTGCGGGCCCTACTCGGCGGTGAGGGCCTGCGCGATGGCGAGGGCGGCGGCGTGCTCGGGGGCGCCGCTGCCGCCGGCCCACATCCGGAGCATGGAGCGCTCTAGCCAGCAGGCGAGTTCCGCGTCGGCCGCCAGGCCCCGCTCGCGCGCCTTCTTCGCCCCCCGGGCCAGCAGGTCCGCTTCCTGGTGGAGCGGGTCGGCCATGCTGATCGACCGAACCTCCGCCACGGCCGCCGTCCGCTGCCGGGCGCCGGAAGCGCTGTCCAGGCCGGGCGAACGGCCAACAGTCGTCATGGCGGCAGCCTCGCACGAGCGGCACCGGTTACCGCTGTTCCCGGGTTACCAGGCGATTCCGCGAGATACCACCGCCAAGCGGCTCAGGGCCGGGCATCCCCGGCAGGCCGCGTCAGTGCTCCGCGCCCAGGGTGGTGACGTCCAGGGCGTCGGCCGCGTACCGCTCGCGCAGGCTGGTTTTCTGGAACTTGCCGACCGAAGTCTTCGGCACCTCGTCGATGAAGCACCACCGCTCGGGGAGCTGCCAGCGCGGCAGCCTCTCGCCGAGGTAGGCGCGCAGCTCGTCCGGGGTGACCGGGGGCGCGTCCGGGCGCAGCACGACGGCGGCGAGCGGTCGCTCGCCCCAGCGGTCGTCGGGCACGCCGATCACGGCCGCCTCGGCCACGGCCGGGTGCGCCATGATGAGGTTCTCTAGTTCCATCGACGAGATCCACTCGCCGCCGGACTTGATCACGTCCTTGGCCCGGTCGGTGAGCCGGATGAAGCCTTCCGGGTCCAGGGTGCCCACGTCGCCGGTGCGCAGCCAGCCGTCGTGGAACTTCTCGGGCGCGCTGTCCTGGTAATAAGTCGCCGTGATCCACGGGCCGCGGCACTCGACCTCGCCGACCGCGGTGCCGTCGGACGGCAGGAGCTGGCCGTCGTCGCCGGCCAGGCGGCCCTCGACGCCGCAGACCAGCCGGCCCTGCGACGCCCGGTACGGCCACGCCGCCTCGCCGGTGACCCCGGCGGGCTCCCGGGCGACCGATCCGATCGGCGACAGCTCGGTCATGCCCCAGGCGTGGGTCATGGTCAGGCCGAACTCATCGGCGAAGGCGCGCATCACCGCCTCCGGCAGCGCGGAGCCGCCGCAGACCAGGGTGCGCAGTGAGGAGATGTCGCCGCCGGACGCGCGCAGGTGGGCGAGCACGCCCTGCCAGATCGTCGGCACCCCGGCGGACAGGGTGACCCGCTCGGTCTCGATGAGCTTGACGATGGCGGCCGGGGTCATGAACCGGTCCGGCATCACCAGGTCGGCGCCGGACATCATGGCCGCGTACGGCAGCCCCCAGGCGTTCGCGTGGAACTGCGGCACGACCGGCATCACCCGGTCGCCCTCGCTCACCGCGAGCGCGTTCGCGGTGCACACCGCCATCGAGTGCAGGTACGAGGAGCGGTGGCTGTACCCGACGCCCTTCGGCAGCCCGGTGGTGCCGCTGGTGTAGCACATGGCGGCGGCCGACCGCTCGTCAAGCTCGGGCCAGTCGAACTCGGCCGGGGCGGCGGCGAGCAGTTCCTCGTAGGAGTGCACCTCGCGGCCCGGCCCGGCCAGGGCGCCGCGGGCCGCCTCGTCGGCCGGGCCGGCCACGATCACGTGCTTGATGGTCTCCGCCAGCGGCAGCACCCTGGCGAAGAGCGGGATCAGTGACGCGTCGACGATGACCGCGCTGTCGCCCGCGTGGGTAGCGATGTAGCCGACCTGGTCGGCCGACAGCCGCAGGTTCAGGGTGTGCAGCACGGCGCCCATCGCCGGGATCGCCAGGTAGGCCTCGAGGTGCTCGGCGTTGTTCCACATGAACGTGGCCACCCGCTGGTCGCGGTCCACGCCGAGGATGCGCAGCGCGCCGGCCAGCCGGGCCGACCGCTCGCCGACGGCGGCGTAGCTGCGGCGCCTGGCCGGCTCGTCCCCGGCGCAGGTCACCACCTCCTTGTGGCCGAAGACGGTGGTGCCGTAGCGCATGATCGCGGTGACCGTCAGGGGGAAGTCCATCATCGTGCCGTCCATTGGCCCGGCGCCTCCTCATTGAGTTCCATGCCCGGGATACCCGGATCGCACCGGTCCCTTTCCCTATCTAACGACACGTTCCGCTGCCCCGGCCAGGAGTCCGCGCCCAGTTCCGTGTCCTTCCTGAGCTTGGCCACTGCCCGCGCGACGGTGGACTTAACAGTTCCGACCGTTACTCCGAGCGCCGCCGCCACTTCCGGCTCGGTCATGTCGTCGTAGAACCTGAGCAGCACGGCTGCCCGCATCTGGCGGGGCAGCCGGTCGATCGCCCGCTGCACCACGTCGCGCAGGTCGCTGTCCCGGGTGGCGTCCTCGGCGGTGGGCGCGTCGGGTAGCTCGTCGGTGGGGTACTCATCGACCCGTCGTCGCCGCCAGCCGGAAATGTGCGTGTTCACCATCGTCCGCCGCACGTAGGTGTCGAGCGCGGCGGGATCGTCGATCCGGTCCCACGACTGGTACGCCTTCACCAGCGTGGCCTGGAGCAGGTCCTCGGCGTCGGCCCGGTTTCCGGTCATCGACTGGGCAGCCCGCAGCAGCACGTGGCCGCGGGCGCGGACGTACTCACCAAACGCAACGCGGTCCCCTGCGCTCATGGGTCCCCTACGCTCATGCTACTTACAGTGATCAATTGACTACGATACGCCTGGAGGCGTCACCAGTACCACTCAGCCCCCCGGGGGAATCTTAAGAAACAGCCACATCGATACTTCGCCAGAAACCAGGCAACACCGCCCTATGTCTTGCCTTTCACGGACCGATATTGCCGAATCACTTGACGCGTCCGCAGCCATGTGAGCATCGTCGGACATGGCATGGCGACGGCCGCAATCCCATCCCAGGCAATTGCGACATAGGGAAGATATCTGCGCAAGCTGCGGCGAACTCGCCGGGACGGGTTCCGCCGCCTGGTACGCGCGACGCGCCCTGCTTCGTTCGGCCGTGTTCGACACCAGCGACCATGCGCTGTGGGCGCACCGGCCCGCCGTCGCCGGGTCGGTGCTCATCGGGGTGGTCACGCAAGCGCGCGAGGACGCCATCGTGCTCGAAACCAGGGACGGCACCGAGGTCGTCACCGTCTCCCCGGCCACCGTCACCTGGCTCGGCGCGCGCACCGCGGTGTCCGCGCTGCGGCCCGGTGACACGGTGATCGTCCGGCACAATACCGTCGCGGCCGAGAGCAGGCCGCGTCGCCTGGCCGAGCGGATCTGGGCCTGCGTCGGCCGGGTGACCGGCCGGATCATTGCCGCCGACGGACGGGAGTTCCTGGTCGACGCCGGGCGGCACGACCGCGCACCGCGGCGGGTGGTGGTCGCGGCGGCGTCCGCCCGCCAGATCCAGGTGCGCTTTCCCCGGCTTTCGCCCGGCTTCCTGCTCGACGTCATCGGCACCAGGCACGGCGACCACCTGCTGGCGGTGGCGCCCGCAGCCCGCCAGCCGCCCTACCGGGCTGGCCAGGCGCCGTCACCTCCCCTGGTCAGCGGGCCGCTGCCGACGCCGGCGAGCGGCTCAGCGGTCTGGCACGAGCCCGACGACGAGCCGCCGAGCCTGCTCGGGCTGGGGTACCCGGCGCTCGACCCGGAGACCGACGGGCTGCTGGCCGACGGGGCGGCGGCCGGCGACGGACCAGGGTGCGTGCGACTGCCGTACCTGTCGCTCGGCAGCGCGGTCCGGGTCACCAACGAGTGCGCGGGACGCTCGGCCGTGCTCCCGGTGACCAGCGACGGGTTCATGGCCAGGCAGTTCTGCGACCGCTGCGTGCGGTGCGGCACCTCGCCCCGGGGGCGGATCGCCGACCTGACCATGGCCGCCTTTGTCGAGCTGGGCGGGAACCTGGAGGACGGCTGCTTCAACGCGACGCTGTCGCTGGCGGGCTGACGTCGCACAAGTTTGATTCGAAGGTTTTGATTCGGGGGTTGACTGTGATTGGAGCCAACACGCTTGACCTGCTGCGCGAGGTCCAGGTGCCGTTGCTCGCGGTGCTGCTGGCCAGTGCCTGCGGGGCCAAGGCCAGGCGAGCGATTTCGGCCCGCTCGCTCGCCGCGGGCACCGGGCCGACCGCTATCGTCCCGCTCCCGATGCGCCGGCCGGCCGCGCTCGGCCTGTGCGCCTGCGAGCTCGTCCTCGGCATCGGGCTGCTGGTCACCGCGGGTGCGGCCGGGGCGGGCGGGCCCGCGCTGGCCTCGCGGTGCGCGACCGCGCTGCTGCTCTGCACCGCGGCGGGCGCGCTCTACCTGCTGCGGACGCGCCGGCCGGACGCGGGCTGCGGCTGCTTCGGCGAGCTGAGCCACACCCCGGTGACCTGGCGGGTGATCAGCCGGGCGGCGCTGCTCGGCGCGGCCGCGCTCGTGTCGGTCGGTGCGCCGCCGCTGCGGACGCCGGGCTCGGCCGCCGAGGCGTGGCTGGTGCTGGCGGCCGTGCTGGCCGAACTGGCCCTGCTCATCGCCCTGTCGCCGGAGGCGGGCCAGGTCATGGTCCGGCTGGGGCACACCGACCCGTGTGAGCTGCGCGAGGTGCCGGTCGCGCGGACGCTGGCCGTGCTGCGCGCGAGCGCGTCGTGGCGGCGCCACCGGCACTTCGTCACCGGCACCGTGCCGGTCGACGTGTGGCGGGAGGGGTGCTGGCGGTTCGTGGTCTTCCCCGGCGAGCTGCCCGGCCGCCAGCTGGAGGTGGTCTTCGCGGTCTACCTGTCCGGCCGGCGGCCGCCGGTCCGGATGGGCATGCTCGACATCGACGCTGACTTCGCGGCCGACCCGCGCGCGGCCGCGCTAGAGATGTCTAATCCCGTATAACGAAAAACCAATACGAAAGAATAGAATCGATATTGACCCGAACGGATGCGGCTGACCCCCCTCCCCGGCGGCAGCGTCATCGTGCGGGGCCCACCCTCAGGCCGGCTGGGACCGCAGGAACTTGCCGAAGTGCGGCACGGTGAACGCGATCAGCCCCCGCTCCGAGCTGTAGATCAGGCCCTTCTTGATCAGGCCGTCCCTGGCCGGAGAAAGGCTCGACGGCTTCCGGCCCAGTTCGTCGGCGACGCTCGAGGTAGGCACCGGCTCGTCGCCGATCGCGGCCATCGCCCGCATGTACTCCCGCTCGGCCGGGGTGGCACGCTCGTAGCGCGAGCCGAAGAAGCCGACCGCGAGCTCTCCTTCGGCCTCGGGCGCCGCGACCGCCACGTCGGCCGTCGTGATCGGGCTGGCGGCGGCGACGTCCCAGGTCACCTTGCCGTAGGCCTGCACGAAGTAGGGGTAGCCGCCGCCGGCCTGGTAGAGCGCGTCCAGGGCATCGGGCTTGAAGAGCACGTCTTCGCGCCCGGCGGGTGCGATGAGTGCCTGGTCGGCCGCCTCCCGGTCCAGCCGGTCGATTCTGGCGTAGCGGAACAACCGTTCTGAATAGCTCTTGCTGGCCGACAATACCGAGGGAAGGTGCGGCAGGCCCGCCCCGACCACGATAAGCGGGCCGCCCACCTGCGACAGCTCATGGCAGGCGGCGCACAGCGCGGACACGTCCGGGGCCGGGATGTCCTGCATCTCGTCCACGAACAGCGCGATGCCCACGCCCAGGTCGGCCGCGACCGAGGCGGCGTCGGTGAACAGCTCGGTCAGGTCGACCTCGAGGTCGCCGGAGTCAGCCCGGCCGCGGGCGGCGGGCACGTCGATGCCGAACTGGGCGCTGACGGTCGAGCCCTTGGGTGCCGTCGGGTCGCGCAGCGCGAAGGCCTTGAGCACGCCGAGGAAGTCGTCGATCCGGTCGGGGGCGCGGTGCCTCGGCGCCAGCTCGCGGACTGCCATGTGCAGGGCGCTGGCCACCGGGCGCCGGATCGACTGGTCCGGCCTGGCCTCCAGCTTGCCGGTGCCCCACAGGCGCTGCAGCGCCATCGACCGGAAGGTGTTCAGCATGACGGTCTTACCGACGCCGCGCAGGCCGGTGAGCACCATCGACCGCTCGGGCCGGCCTCTGGCCACGCGCTCGAGGACGATCTCGAACTGGCTGATCTCCCGGTCTCGCCCAGCGAGCTCCGGCGGACGCTGCCCGGCTCCGGGCGCGTAGGGGTTCCGTACGGGGTCCACGATCGGACTCTATGACGTCCTCTAGCGGGAACCGTAGATTTCCGTAGAGTTGCCTACCGGCGTGTCGCGCCGCGGCGGCCAGCCGGGGTTAGTTGTTCCTGTTCAAGAAGCGCTTGTGCGCCTCTGCCAGCCTGAGGTAGGCACGGGCCGCGATCTCGGCCCGGCGTGCAGCGTACTCGTGCGGAGCCACCTCGTACCGGGTGAGTTCGACCTGGACGGCGGCGAGCTCGGACTCGTACTCGTCCTCAATCGTCAGCGCGTCATCGATGTACTGGCTGTCTGCCTTGCTCATGTTGACGGTCAACGCTGTGCGCCTTTCATCCTGCACCCCCGGCATGACAGTCTTCCGCATGACGGTCTGCCACCGGGCTAACCTGGGAGAACTCATAATTCACAGCAGAAACAGGCATGACCGGTAACCACACGCGGCCATCACCGTAGTCGGGCGTTCTATGTGATCTGAATCACAGTCTTGCTAGTCGGCGGCGCTGCCGGTTTTCTCCCCGACCGGGCAGTCGCCATCCCGGTCGGACAGGGACTCGCCGTTGATCCGGGCGAGGTACGCGTTGTAGGCCGCCAGCTGGTCATCGTCCTCGTCGACGGTCCCGTGGGAGACGGCTGCCGTTCGGGTTGGGCGGGGTGGGCCGGCCGGGCGGGTCGGGCCGGCCGCGGCCATCCGGTCCGCCAGGGACGAACGGCGGGCGGTCTCCAGCCAGCCCATGGCCGCCGACGGCCGGGTTTCCCTGGTCCACTGGAAGAACGTCACCATGATCACCACGAACATGATGGCGGCGCCGCCGACCCACATCACCGCGCCCCCCTCGTGCAGGTCGTTGACCGCGGACGGGCCCCACGAGCGCGGCTCCATCGCCGCGAACGGGTCGACCTGGTAGGAGCCGAGCACCACGCCGGTGAACGCGTCCACCGGCATGGCGATGAACAGCAGGAAGAGCCGCAGCGGGTACGACACCTTCCACCTGACGGGCTCCCGGCCGATCAGCGGCAGGAAGTACAGGTACCCGACCACCAGGTAGAGCACGTGCTCGGCCTGGTGCACCGCGTCGTGCTCGGTGACCAGGTTCATGAAGCTGGTCAGGTGGGTGCCGACGATCGTCGCCGCGTAGGCCGCGACGCCGACCCCGGGCCAGGTCAGCCACTGCACCGGGCGCGACCTGACCAGCTTCTTCACCCCGGTGTGGAGCGGGTTCCTGCTCGCGTGCAGCAGCAGCGTCACCGGCTGGCCGGCGACGAGCAGCGGCGGCGCGATCATGATCAGCATCAGGTGCTGGATCATGTGGTCCCAGAACAGGGTGTCGTCGTAGGCGCCGATCCCGCTTTGCGTCGCCAGGTTGATGGCCAGCAGGCCGAGCAGGAACGGGATGGTGCGGCGGAGCGGCCACGGCCGCCGCGGGTGACGGCGCCTGACCCGGAGCGCGCCGTACAGGTAGGCAGCCGCCAGGGCCACGGTGAACGCGGTCACCACCGGCGCGAACTGCCAGTTGGTGGCGGCCTCGGTCCAGCCGAACGGCGGCAGCGTGGGGTCTGCTCCCATAGCGCTAAAGCCTACCTCTGCCCTACGCAGTGTCGTAGTCGACTGCCGTAGCCGGCTGGCAGCAGGCCGGTCAGCTGGACGAGGGCGACGGCCAGTTGCAGGTGATCTGCGGGTTGACGCCCAGGTAGTTCAGCGGCCCGGTAATCATGGTCGCCGCGATCGTCGCCCCCGCGCTGCAGGTCGACGGCATATTGCTGAAGTACCCTCGCTGGCCTGCGGCGGCGGCGCCGATGATCAGCCAGACGAAGAGGATCAGCGTCTTTCTCGACATGCCCTCCGCCCCCAGCCGGGATCGCTCACATGGTGCCTAGCCAGGATAATAGCTCCCCGGTACCCGCATCAGGCGACATTGCCTGACCGCCACGCCGAACAGCGCGTGAGGCTCAGCCGACTCCGGGTCCGGGTCCGGGTCCGGGTCCGCCCGCCGCCGGGCCCTCCGCCGCCGCCAGCCTCGTGTTCGAGGCGGAGACCTGCTCGGGGTCGATCTCGAAGCCTACGTAGGAGCAGCCTAGCGAGAGAGCGGCCAGCCCGGAGGTGCCACTGCCGGAGAAAGGGTCCAGCACCAGCACATCGGCCCCGGTCCGCCCGAGGGCGGCGACGCACCGCCGGGGCAGCTCGAGCGGGAACCGGGAGTAGTGCGCCGGGCCTGCCATCCGCTCGTTGGAGAACTCCCACACGCTCTTCACCGGGGGGCTGGTGCGGAAGGCGTGCTTCTCCGACCGGGCGAACAGGCAGACCGTCTCGTGCGCCCGGTGCGGCCGGCGGCAGCGCCCCTCGGGCATCGGGTTCTTCTTGCGCCAGATCACCTCGCCGCGCAGCAGCCAGCCGTCGTCGCACAGGCCGATGACCAGCCGGCTGGGCAGCGCGAGGAGGTTACCGTAGGCAAGCCAGGGAGCGTCCGGCCGCAGGTACGCCTTCCGCCTCGCCCGCGGCTTGACGTAGGCCGAGTTGTTCTCGTCGAGCCCGGTCCCGGCCGGCCCGAGCGAGCTGTAGTCCCGGTCATCGGGCCGCCAGTTCACCGGCGTGTTGTACGCGTCGCCGATGTTGACCCAGGCGATGCCGTCGCGCTTCACCTTCGGCATGAGCACCCGGAAGATCTCGACCAGGCACCGGACGTACTCCCGCGGGTCCTCCTCCACCCCCATGCCGGCCGACATCCGCTGTCCCCAGTAGGGCGGTGAGGTGACCAGCACGTCGACGCTCTCGTCGGGCAGGGCGGCGGCGAGCTCGGCGCAGTCACCGAGCGCGACCCGGTTCACCGGGTACGGGCCAACCCGGCGCTGGCTCATCCGCCCTCCGCCGCGAAGCCTGCCAGCCGGCCAAGCGCCTGCGCGGCCGGCTCCTCCCGCGCGGCGCGCCAGCCGGTGCCGGCCCACAGGTGCACGCGGTGCGGGTCGCCCGCCGCGGCGGCGGCGCGGCGGAGCCCGGCGGTGAGGTGATGGACGGCCGGGTAGCCGAGCGGCGCCTCGTGGTCATGGGCTGCGGTCCATCGGCTGGCCAGGCCGCGGGCCGGCCGTCCGGTGAAGGAGCGGGTGACCACGGTGCGGTCGAAGGCGGGGTCGGCCAGGGCAGCGCGGTGGGTGGCGGAGGCGCCGCTCTCCCCGGTGCGCAGCAGCGCGGTGCCGACCGCGACGGCGCCCGCGCCTGCCGCGAGCACCCGCCTGACGTCATCGGCGGCGGCGATGCCGCCCGCGGCGATCACCGGCAGCGTGCTCGCCGCGCGCACGCCGCGGACCAGCTCGGCCAGGTCAACCGGCTCGGGCGGCCGCTCCGGGGTCAGCGTGCCGGAGTGGCCGCCGGCCGCACTGCCCTGGACGACCAGCAGGTCCGCCCCCGCTTCGGCTGCCCGCAGCGCCTCGACGGCGGAGGTGACGGTGATCCCGACCGGGATGCCCGCCTGCCGCAGGGCCCGGACGGACGGGTCCGGCGGGATGCCGAAGGTGGTGGTCACCAGGGCCGGGCGGGCGGCCAGCACGACGTCGACCTTGTCCGCCCACCAGTCGTCGTCCTCGGTCAGCGGCACCGCCGCCAGGTCGATGCCGTACGGCGCCGCCTCGCCCGCCAGCGCCCTTGTGTAGCGGCGGTAGGCGGCGGCCGAGATCGGCACCGGGTTGGGTGCGAACAGGTTGACGCCGCAGGCCGCCCCGGCCGCCGCGACCTCAGCTAGCTGGTTCTCGAGCGCGTGGGCGGTCTTGTAGCCGCCCGCCAGGAAGCCGAGGCTGCCCGCCTGCCACGCCGCGGTGACCAGCTGCGGCGTGCTCGGGCCGCCGGCCATCGGCGCGGCCAGTACCGGCAGCCGGACGCCAAGCTCGCGCAGCACGGGGATGTCGGGGTGCGCCATACCTCGGCAGGCTACCGCGCCTGGTGACCGGGCGGCGTACTGGCTGGAGGCCAGCCGGGAGCGGCGGGCCGGGAACACGGCAGCTCAGCCATTGACGTGCTGGGCCGGGGAAGTTCGGGCGCCGTTTCACGCGTGTCACGATTACTCAGCGTTTTGCTTTTGGCTACTCTGGGTAACCACGATCCAGGTGGGCGGGTTAGCCGCTCACGGGATAGGGGCCTGCCCATCGGCGGCCCCCTCAGGGGGATAAATGAGAAAGTCATGGGGCATCGCCGCCGGCATTGCCGCGGCCGCCTTGGTCGCAGCTGCGCCCGGCGTGGCACTGGCCCAGCCGACGCCGCCGACGCCTAACGGCGACACGACCACCACGTTCACCGTCGGTGCGACCGGGACGCTGTCGATCAGCGCGCCGCTCACCGCCAACCTGAGTACGATCGCCGGCACTACTGTCACGCCTGGCGGCACGCTTACCGCCGCCCTGGGCACGGTCACGGTCACGGACAACCTGTCCCTGGCGGACACGGGCTGGACCGCGCAGGTATCCTCGACCGACTTCACCACGGCGGGCGGAACTATCCCGGCTAGCGATCTCGCCTACCGCCCGGGGACCATCGCGACCCTTTTCGGTCTGTACACGGGCCTCATCGGGACGAACATCGCGGCGCTTTCTGGCACGCCGCAGACGGCCGTCACCGCGTCCGGTGCCAACGGCGACAACCAGGCGAGCTGGGACCCGACGATCATTGTCTCGGTTCCCGACACGGCGGTTGCCGGCTCGTACTCGGGCGTGATCACCCACTCGCTTCTCTGACAACCGACTGCATGACCTGAAGCGGCCGCCCGCCCGGAGCCTCGGTCCCGGGCGGGCGGCCCCGGCCCGCCCAAGAAACAGGAGACGTTGTGCGCCGTCCGCTCAGCATGTTCGCAGCGCTGGCCGCCGCCGCGATCATCATCCCGACTGCGGCCGGCGCCCGCCCGGCTCAGGCCGTCGCGGTGCCGCCGAGTTTCGGCACGCGGCTAGTCCAGGTCCCGGTGTCCGAGGCCCACGACCAGCGGGCGCTTGAGTACATCATCGACGACCTGACACCGGGGACGGTCATCAGCCGCCAGATCCTGATCGCCAATAACGAGCACCAGGTATCGCACTTCACGGTCTACCCCGGCGCCGCCCGGATCCAGAACGGGTCATTCACCGGCGAGGCCGGGCAGACGCCCAACGAGCTCACCACCTGGATCAGCGTGCAGCACGGCAAGGTCACCGTCGGCCCCGAGCAATCCGTCAAGGACCTGGTCACGATCCGGGTGCCGCGGATCGCTACCCGGGGCGAGCACTACGGGGTGATCTGGGTCCAGCAGGTATCCGTCGCCCGGACGAGCAGCGGCATGGCCGTCAAAGAGGTCAACCGGGTCGGCATCCGGATCTACCTGGCCATCGGCCAGGGCGGAGCGCTGCCTACCAAATTCGCCATCGGGGCGATAGCCGGGCACCGCTCCCCGAGCGGAAAGGCGGTCCTCACCGCCAGCGTCCGCAACACCGGCGGCCGGGCAGTCGACCTTTCCGGCACCGCCCGGCTGACCAACGGCCCGGGCGGCACCAGCGCCGGGCCATTCAAGTCGCAGAAGGTCGTTACCATTGCCCCCGGCCAGAGCGGCACCATGACCTTCGTCGGCGGAAAGCAACTGCCGTCCGGCCCCTGGCAGGCCACCGTCACCATGATCAGCGGCATCACTAAGGTGTCCGCCTCGGCCACCATCGACTTCTCCGGCCACGTGCCCGCCCAGACGGCCTTCTTCCGCAGCTCCGCCATGGTGCTCGGCGGGGGAGCCCTGGCCGTCGCGCTGGTCGGAGGCATCGGGCTCGTCATCCTGCGCCGCGGATCGCCGCGGCGCCGCGTCAACGTCGACGCCGACTGAACCCCAGATCCGGTTTTCACCCGGCGCCGGCCCGCCGCGAGGTCCGGCGCGAGGTCCGGCGCGGAATCCCGCGCCGGACCTGACGCCAGCGCACGCACTCGGCGGCCTTAACCGACAGGCGCCGATCACTGCCTGGAGCGGGAGCTGTCAAGGGCTTGGTCCGGCAGGGAATTCCAAGATGCTTTGGCCGTCAGCAAGCACGGCGAACCTGATCTTGCGTCGAGACGCAAAGCGTGCAGCCAAAGGACCTTGGGACCCGTAGCAGGCGCTGCCGCTAAGTTAAGGGACCTGCGATGCCATCGGGGTTCAAGTGCAGCCAGGACACCCCTGACGAAGAGCAGGAATCGAAAGCTTTCATGATCATGGAGGATTACTACCGTGATCGCGGTAGTAATCCTCCATGATCATGGCCGGCCGGGCGCTAGCGACGGCCAGCGGCGCGGCGCGCGCCGCGGGCGATCCAAGAACGGCTCAATTCGGAAATTGGCCGTCGGCGCACAAGCGGAGCGACGCAGGACGAGTCAGGCGAGCATTGTCCACCCGCATCCACGCCAGTCCTCGGCCCAGTTCGGCGACGGTGCGTTTCCGAACGTTAAGCGGAGGGCGTGGGATTCGAACCCACGAAGACTGTCACCAGTCTTAGCGGTTTTCAAGACCGCCGCCATCGGCCACTAGGCGAGCCCTCCTGTGTGCACCAACCTTACGCGAGCGGCCTGCCCGCTGCCGCATCAGCGACTGATCGGCGGGGGCGGGCGAAACCGTCGGCGACGAGGGCGGCCAGGGTGAGGTACGCCTCGGCGGTCTCGGCGTCCAGGTAGCCGAGCTCGAACTCGGCCCCCTCCTCCAGGTGGGTGTCGTAAGGGACGCGCACCACGGCCCGGCAGCGGGCCGCGAAGTGCTGCTCAAGACGGTCCAGGTCGACCGCGGACCGGCTCCGGCGGCGGACGGCGGACAGCACCACCACCGCTCCGCGGACCAGGTCGCCGCAGGAGTGCGCGTCGAGCCAGTCGAGGGTGGCGCTGGCGCTGCGCGCGCCGTCCACCGAAGGAGAGCTGACCAGGACGATCTGGTCGGCCAGCTCGAGGATGCCGGCCATCGCCGAGTGCAGCAGGCCGGTGCCGCAGTCGGTGATGCAGACCGAGTAGTAGTGCTCGAGGACGCTGGCCACCGCGCGGTAGTCATCGGCGCTGAACGCGACCGAGACCCCGGGATCGCGGTCGGACGCGAGGATCTCCAGCCTGCTCGGCGCCTGCGAGGTGAAGGCGCGCACGTCCGCGTACCTGGCTATCAGCGCGCGCTCGTTCAGCAGGTCGCGGATGGTGGCCCGAGTCTGCAGGTGCACCTTGTCGGACAGGGTGCCGCGGTCCGGGTTGCCATCCACCGCGATGACCCGGTCACCGCGCAGCGATGCCAGCGTCGCGCCGAGGCCCACGGTGGCGGTGGTCTTGCCGACGCCGCCCTTGAGGCTCAGCACGGCGACCCGGTGGTGGCCGCCCGCTACCGGGGCCGCGATCCGGCTGACCAGGTCGCGGCGGCGCGCGCTGGCCGGGGACTCACCGACGCGGACCAGGCCGCCGGTGGCGCGGTAGACCGTGCGCCGCCAGCCGCCGTCCGGCGTCGCCCGCTTACCCGGCAGCAGCAGATCGGAGGTGAGCACGTCCGAAGTTGGCGGCCGGTAAGCCAGCTCCTCCGGCTGGGTCTCGCTCACCCGGCCGCTATCCGGCTGCGGGCGCAGCGTCGGCGGGGCGGTCAGCGGCTCGGCGACAACCTCGTAGTCGACGGCGGCGCGCACCTCCGACCATGGCACCGAGGGGCCGCGCAGCGGCGGCGCGTTGTCCGGTGCGCGCGGTGCCGCGTAGGGATCGGGTGACCAGACCTGCCGGTGCGCACCGGGTGCCGGCTGTGCGGCCTGCGCCGGCCGCGCGCCAGGCTCGTGCGGGCCGGTCAGATCGGGCTGTGCCGGCTGACGCGGCTGTGCCGGCTGGTCCGGCTGCGCCTCCGCGGGCGGCCTGGTTTGGCCGGGGTGGGGTGGCTGGGCAGGCTGGAACGCCGGCCGCAGCGGCGCGGCCGGCCAGGCCGGCGGGCGCGGCCAGGTCCGCGCGCTCGGGCCGTCGGCCGGGTCAGCTGCCTGCCCGGTGGCCGTCGGCGGCATCTCCGGGTAGCCGGGATCGGGCAGCGCGCCCGGGTCGGGGAGCTGTTCCATCGCCGGCACGTCAGGCATCGGGTCGTCTGGTTCCCGCCGGTCGCCGACCGGGAACCGGCGCAGTTCGGTGGTCCCGCGCTGTTGGAATGTCTCGGGATCGTGTCGCTCGTTCGGTGTCACGGGCCGCCCCCAGTAGCCACCTGTTCCGCTCTTGCCGTACTCATGACGGCACGCCGCCGCGGGGTGTACCCGCGGGCTTGCCGCGATATCGTCAGCTCATCGCACAGCTCACCCCGACCTGGTGACCGAAGATCCTTGTTACTGGACTTCCCGCGCAAGGAGGCAGCTATGCACGCGGTCGTCATTACCGAGCCGGGCGGTCCCGAGGTCCTGCAGTGGACTGAGGTGCCCGACCCGGTGCCGGCCCCGGGCGAAGTGCTGATCGAGGTGACGGCATCCGCGGTCAACCGGGCCGACGTAATGCAGCGCCAGGGCTTCTACCCGCCGCCGCCCGGCGCGCCCCCGTACCCGGGCCTTGAGTGCGCGGGAACCATCGCGGCGCTCGGCGACGGCGTGACCGGATGGCAGCCAGGCGAGCAGGTGTGCGCGCTGCTCTCCGGCGGCGGCTACGCCGAGCTGGTCGCGGTCCCGGCTGGCCAGCTGCTGCCGGTGCCGAAGGGCATCACCCTGGCCGAAGCGGCGGCGCTGCCGGAGACGGTATGCACGGTGTACTCCACCGTCTTTCAGGGCGCCCGCCTCGCCCAGGGCGAGACCCTGCTGGTGCACGGCGGCGGCAGCGGCATCGGCACCACCGCGATCCAGCTCGCCAAGCAGGCCGGGGCCATCGTGGCGGTGACCGCGGGCTCGCAGCGCAAGCTCGATGCCTGCCGCGCGCTCGGCGCGGACATCCTGATCAACTACCGGGAGGACGACTTCGCCGAGCAGCTGCTGGCAGCCACCGGCGGGCACGGCGCGGACGTCATCCTGGACATCATCGGCGCCGGTTACCTGGCGAAGAACCTGGCCGCCCTCGCCCCGGACGGCCGGATTGCCAACATCGGGCTGCAGCAGGGGCGGCGGGCCGAGCTCGACCTCGGCCTGCTGATGGCTAAGCGCGGCACGATCATGTCCACCACGCTGCGGGCACGGCCGGCCGAGCAGAAGGCGGCCATCGTCGCCGACGTCATCACCAGCGTCTGGCCCCTGGTGGACGCGGGCGCGGTGCGCCCGGTCATCGACCGGGAGCTGCCGATGTCGCAGGCGGGCGCGGCGCACCGGATCGCTGACGCCTCTGGCCACACCGGGAAGATCGTGCTGCGCGCCGAGTAACCGCGCGCACCCGATAGCGTGTGAACATGAGCGACGAGATCAGCTCGCAGGAGCAGGGAAGGCCGCAAGTCGTCGTCGTCGGACCGGACGGCATGGCCATTGGCACCTCCCAGGATGAGCAAGGGGACGGCTCGGCGGAGCGTCCGATCACCGAGATGGTCGAGCAGCCCGCCAAGGTGATGCGGATCGGCTCGATGATCCGCCAGCTGCTCGAGGAGGTTAAGTCCGCCCCGCTGGACGAGAAGAGCCGGGCGCGGCTGAAGGAGATCCACCAGAACTCGATCAAGGAGCTGGAAGACGGGCTCGCGCCGGAACTGGTGGCCGAGCTTGAGCGGCTTTCGCTGCCGTTCGAGGACGCGACGCCGAGCGAGGCGGAGCTCCGGGTGGCGCAGGCACAGCTCGTCGGCTGGCTCGAGGGCCTGTTCCACGGCATCCAGACGACGCTGTTCGCGCAGCAGATGGCGGCCAGGGCGCAGCTTGAGCAGATGCGCCGGGCGCTGCCGCCCGGGCTGATGCCCGCGCCGCAGGACCAAGAGCAGGACCATCAGTCGCACCGCGGCTCTGGCCCCTACCTTTGACTGCCAGACCTGTTCACCAAAGACCCGATTGAGGTCTTCTAGGGGCGCCCGTAGCGCAGCCGGGCCAGCCACGCGGCCGCGTCTGCGAACTCGGGATCGGACGTGCCGGGGCGGACCTGGGTCCGCCCCCCGTCGCTGCGCGGGTAGCTGCCGAGGAACCGCACCTCGGCGCAGACCCGCCGGACGCCCATCATCGCCTCGCCGACGCGCGCGTCGTCGATGTGCCCCTCGCAGTCGATGAAGAAGAAGTAGCTGCCAAGCCCGTCACCGGTCGGCCGGGACTGGATGGTGGACAGGTTGATGCCGCGCACCGCGAACTCGGTCAGGATCTCCATCAGCGCCCCCGCGTGGTCGTGGGCCAGGAACGCCGCCAGCGAGGTCCGGTCTGCCCCGGTCGGCGCGGGCTGCGAGCCGGGCGGTGCCACCTCAACAAACCGGGTGACCGCGTTCGACCGGTCGTGCACGTCCGGTGCGAGCACCACCAGGCCGTAGCGGTCCGCGGCCGCCGCCATCGCCAGCGCCGCGTCCAGGTCGCCCTCGCCGACGCGGCGCGCGGCCTCGGCGTTAGACGGGCACGGCACCCATTCCCGCCCCGGGAGGCTGGCCGCCAGCCACCGCCGGCACTGCGCCTCCGCCTGCGGATGACCGCCGACCGTCTTCACGTCCGCGAGCGTGGTTCCCTCCCGCGCGAGCAGGGCGAACTCGATCGGCAACCTGGTCTCAGCCCGGATCAGCACGTCGCCGCCCGCGAGGTCATCGACCGTCGCGGTGACGATGCCCTCGACCGACGACTCGATCGGGACGACCGCCCGGTCCGCCTGGCCGGAGCGCACCGCCGCCAGGGTCGCGCCGATCGTTGCGCACGGCACCGGCTGCACCTCGCTACTAGAACCAGGGGGGGCACCGGAACCAGCCGGGGCGCCCGCGCGGCTACGGGCCAGCGCGGCCACCGCTGCCTCGGTAAACGTCCCCTCGGGGCCCAGGTAGGCATAGCGCATGCACCCATCATGCCGTAGCGCGGGTCATGCCGTGGCGGCTGCGCGCCGAGCGGCCCGGTCACCGCGGCCGGACTGCGCCGGGACAGATGCGGAGAGCCCGGTGCCGAGCCTGGCGGTGTGCACCGCCTGCGCCTCCTCGGGTGACAGCGGCTGGTCGCCCTTGCCCGCGAGCACCGGCTTGCAGTAGGTCCTGGTCTCCGCGCGGCTGTTGATGGAGCTGAGCACCACCCCGTCGCCGAGCGCGTTGAGCAGCGCCAGGGAGAACGACAGCTGCCCGGACATCTCCTGCAGGGCGTCGTACCTGACGATCGCGATGTCCCGCAACGCCCTCGGGTCGACCGTGCCGTTCGACCCCACGGCGCCCTGCACCAGGTCACGGCACTCCCGTACGGCCTGGGCGGCCCGCCTGCTAGCTGCCACCCCCACCATGATGCCGATAAGGCCGGCCAGCGCCGCCGCGACTGAAATCACGATTGCTGTCACGCACAGCATTATAGCAATGACGCAATGTCACGGAATGGCGGCGCGCGGGATGATGGCCCGGGCGACGTCGGCCAGTTGGCGCGCGCGGTGCAGCTGTGCCGCGAGGTCGCGGCCGGTGGCCCGGTGGGCCATGTCTACCTCGACCTCCGTGATGCGCAGCCCCTTGCGCTTCAGGTCGATGCTCATCGCGGTCTCCACGCCGAAGCCGCGGGCGAGGGGGCGGGCGGCCTCGAAGGCGGCCCGGGTGAGGCAGCGCTGGCCATTCAGCGGCTGGGCCGGCGTCCAGCCGGTGGCGCGCGCTATGCCCGCGCCGGACAGCCGGACGACTAGGCCGTGCCCGCCGAGCTTGACCCGGGTGGCGAAGACCGCCACCGTCATGTCGGCCGCCCCCTCGGCCACCGGCTCGATGAGCGGGCCCGCGCCGGCCGCCGTCGCGCCCACGTCGGCGTCAAGGAACAGCAGGTGGCGAGGACCGCCGCCGGGGTCACGCCGGTCGATCGCGCGGACCGCGGCCGCGCCCGCCTCCATGGCGGCCGCCTTGCCCTGGTTTCGCGCTGTCCGCCACACGGACGCGCCCGCGGCCAGGGCCACCTGGACGGTGGCGTCGGTCGAGCCGTCGCTGGCGACCACCACGTGGTCCACGCCGGGCAGGGTAAGCGCGGCCGACACGGTCGCGCCGATCCGCTCGGCCTCGTTGTACGCGGGGATGACGACGGCGACGGGCGGCATGAGCCGATGCTACCGGCCCCGGTTCCGCCACCCGGGCAACGTTAACGACAAGTCCGCGACGGTGAACACCGCGTCTAGTCCGGTCACCGACAGGATCTTCCGCACCGCCGGCTGCGGCGCGGCGAGTTCCAGCTCGCCGCCCCGCTCGCGCGCCTGGCGCAGGCACGACAGCAGTACGTTCATGCCAGTGGAGTCGCAGAAATCCACCCCCGACATGTCGACGACGACCCGCGACGCCGGGGCTGCGCCGGCGATGACCGCGGCCAGCTCGGCCTGGAGCCGCGGAGCGGTGTAAAGGTCGATTTCCCCGGACGCGATCACGAGCTCGTGATCGCCCTGAGATCGACTTGAGACTTTCAGCTCCACGGCAGGAACCATACCGCCCGGTTAGGCCGTAACGCTAGCCGCCAGTGCCGCCAGTGTGTGCAAATTCACAATCTGTTAACACACATCGAACTGCGTACAGCCACGTAACAGGCAGCGGTTGGCGTAACATTCGCCCGCTCAGGCCGCCTGTTTGCCGCCGCCTGCCGCCGATTCCGGCGCCGATTCCGGCATGGCGGCCGCCTCCCGGCTGACCGGGCAGCAGATGGCCCGCGGGCCGCCCCGGCACCCGGCCAGCTCACCGCCGGGAACCCGGATCACCTCGATGCCGGCCGCCTCGAGGCGCGCGTTGGTCAGCGCGTTGCGCTCGTAGGAGATGACCGTGCCGGGCCCGAGCGCCAGCAGGTTGCCTCCGTCGTCCCACTGGCCGGCTGGCCCGCCCAGCGGCCCCGCGCTGCCGGCGCCGGCTCGCCCGGGAACCAGCCCGGTCTCGATGACCAGGAGCTTGTCCAGCCCCATGGCATCCGCTGCCGCCTCGAGGAACGGCCGCGGGTGCGACAGCCGCAGCCCGTCGCTGCGCGGCATGATCGTCCGTGCCACCAGCGAGTAGGCGACCGACGGCCGCATCAGCACGGTGTCCGGCGCCGCGAAGGTGCACAGCGTGTCGAGGCACTCCCCGGCCGCGGACCCGCCCGCACCCGATCCGGCAGGCCCCGGGTCGGTCAGCACCGCCAGCACGGTGTGCGCGAACCCGGTGTCGAAGACCCTCCTGGCCAGGCGCTCCATGCCAGCGGAAGAGGTCTGCGAGCCGATGCCGATCGCCACCACGCCGGGTGCGGGCAGCAGCACGTCGCCGCCCGCGAGCAGCTCGTGCCCCGGCTCGTAGAGCCATTTGGTCCCGGCGAACCTCGGGTGGTGCGCGAACACGATGGCGGCCAGCTCCGCCTCCCGGCGGCGGCCGGGCGGGCTGGTCACCGCCACGCTGTCGCCGATCCAGACGCAGGTGTCGCGGGCGAAGACCAGGTTGGGCAGCGGGTCGATGATGTAGTCCCACGCGCTGAGCAGGCCGAACACCGCGCCCCGGCCCCCGCGGAACTCGTCACGGGCCAGCCCCATGATCAGCACCTGGGCCAGCTCTTCCGGGCGCAGCCCGGCCAGGTAATCGCGGACCTGCCCGCGCAGCTCATCGCCGAGCTTCGGGTCGCTCACGGCCGTTTCGATCGCCCGCTCCCTGGCCGCCGCGTACTCGAGCGCGTCCTGCAGCAGCTCGGTCAGGTAGAGCACGGCCACGCCGGCCGTCCGCAGCGCGGCCGAGAAGGCGTCGTGCTCGGCCTGCGCTCGCTCGGCCCAGGGCGGTGCCGATAGCAGCATCCCGCACCGCTGCTGCGGCGTCACCCTCCTCAGTTCCGCTCCCGGTCGATGCACGATTACCGTGCGTAGTTGGCCAATTTCGCTGTCTACCCCGTAGAACTCGGACACGAATCCCCCCGGATACGCATCATTCACGTCCGATTGCCGCGTTCTCCGCAAGAAATCAGCTTCGCCGCGCGGCATCCCCCGCGGGCAATTATCACCACTTCAGTGCCTGATTACGCATCCCGTGACGATGCGATTACCAGGTTCGGACCGGTACCGTTGTGTCCCTGCGGCCCCGTTTCCGCCACGTTCTCCCGGTTCAGGTCGGCGTCGCCAGCGAGCGGGAGCGCCGCCCAGACCGTGGTCTCACTACCATCCTGGCGGGTGTAGGCGCCCCAGCGCAGGGACAGCCGGTCGACGATGCCGAGCCCGCGGCCACCGAGCGCGTTGGCGGCCGGCTTGTTGACCATCGGCACCGTAGGGCCGCCGCCGTCACTCACCGCAACCTCGATGCAGCCGTCGCCCAGGCTCCACGACACCTTGACCACGCCGCCCGGCAGGGGGCTGGCATGACGCAGGGCGTTACTGATAAGTTCGCTAAGGACAAGGCTGACGTCACAGGCCTTGGTTTCGAAGACTCCAGCGTCGGTGAGCTCGGCGATCAGGCGACGGCGCGCTACGCCGACACTAGAGGCTGTATACGGGAGCATTAGCGTGCTCGACGTACCCACCTCCATGTACACCCCGCTGCGTCCGTGGAACCGTACGAACCCGGCATTGCGGGAATGCCCCCGTGGGAACTTCGTGAAACCGTGAACTTGAGATTTCCGGAGTGTTATCTGCCACAATGCCCGGACTCCGCCCGCATCGATACCCCAAGCGCAGCGCGCAGGCGGTAACGTCAAATGACAGCTGACCGCTTGCTCCGCCGAGATCCTAGTGAGTGTCACCATGGCTGACCCGACCGTCGTGGTCGACAACCTGCACGTGGTCTACCGCGTCTACGGTGCGGGCGGCAACAAGGGCACCGCCGCCACCTCACTGATGCGCCTGGTGAAGCGGCAGCGCCGGGTGTCCATCAGGGAAGTGCACGCGATCCGCGGCATCTCGTTCGTCGTCAACCACGGTGACGTGGTCGGCGTGATCGGCCGTAACGGGTCGGGCAAGTCCACGCTGCTGCGCGCGATCGCCGGCCTGCTCCCGGCCGAGCGCGGCGCGGTCTACACCAGCGGCCAGCCCGCGCTGCTTGGCGTGAACGCCGCGCTGCTCGACGACCTCACCGGCGAGCGCAACGTGGTACTCGGCTGCCTGGCCATGGGCATGCCGCCGGCCGAGGTCAAGGCCAGGTACCAGCAAATCGTCGAGTTCTCCGGCGTCGGCAGCTTCATCGACCTGCCGATGCGCGCCTACTCCACCGGCATGGCCCAGCGGCTACGGTTCGCCATCGCGTCGGCCAAGAGCCACGAGATCCTGATGATCGACGAGGCTCTCGCCACGGGCGACGCCGCGTTCCGCACCAAGAGCCACAACCGGATCAAGGAACTGCGGAACGAGGCGGGCACGGTCTTCCTCGTCGCCCACAACCTGGGCGAGATCGAGCAGAGCTGCAACCGGGTGATCTGGATGGAGGCCGGCCAGATCCTGCGGGACAGCGACGACGTCCCCGGCGTCGTCGACGAGTACCTGGCCGCCACCGGCGGCGAGCCCCGCGACCGCGAGCGCGCCCGGTTGTAAGCGGCTAGGAGTCCGCTGCGCGGAGCGTCAGGCGCATGATCGTGCCGCCCTCGGGGCGGGTGCTGGCGACGACCGTGCCGTGCTGCGCGATCGCCAGCCGCCGGACGATGTAGAGCCCGATGCCGACCCCGCCAAAGCGGCGGCGGTCACCCGTCTCGCCCTGGACGAAGCGCTCGAAGATGCGCTCGTGGTCGCCGGGCGCGATGCCGATGCCCTCGTCCTCCACGTCCACCTCGATCATCTCGCCGACGGCCCGGCCGCGAACGGTGACGGTGCCGCCCGCGGGCGAGTACTTGAAGGCATTCTCAAGCAGCTGGCCGACGATGATGTCGGTGGCCATCGAGTCCCCGCTGGCGAGCGGCAGGTCAGCGGGCACGTCCGCGACGACATGGTGCTTGTCGGACAGCGGGCTGAACGATACCACCGTCGCCCGCAGCAGCGCGGCCAGGTCGAACGGCCCGTTGCTGACCGGCAGGGCGTCGGCACCCGCCCGGGCGCCGAGCAGCAGTTGCTCGACCAGGCGGCCAAGCGACCCTGCCCGCTCGGCAATCGTCTTCACCGCCGCCTTGCGGTCGGCGTCCGACAGCTGCTCCCACCGGCTGGCCAGCGTGGACGCGAATCCCTGGACGACGGTGATCGGCGTGCGGAGCTCGTGGCTGGTGGTGGCGAGGAACAGGTCCTTGGCTTCTTCAAGCTCCTTGGCCGCGGTGACGTCGCGGAAGTCGACCACCTTCTCGACACTGTCGACCAGCTCAGTACACAGCACGTCGATCCAGCGGTCGTTGGGCAGCTTGTGCGTCCGCCGCTCGCCCGGCGCGGGCAGCGGGAACGGCGGCGGCGCGCCCATCACCTCGCTCGCCTCGGTGCCGGTGATCCGGTGGGCGGCGGGGTTCCAGTGCCTGACGTTGCCCGCGCCGTCGAGTACCGCGATGCCGTCAGCGCTCCCGTCGATGACCGCGCGCTCGTGCGCTCGCTGCCTGACGACCTCCTCGAACGCCATCGCGTTGGTGAGCGCCACCCCGGCGTGCCCGGCCAGCAGCTCAAGCAGCTCAAGTTCGACGTGGCTGAGGGTCCGGCGGCTGTAGAGCGCGTAAAGCGCGCCGTACGGACGGCCGCCGACGTGCGACAGGCTGAGCGCGATGGTGTGCAGGCCGGGCAGCGCGGACCAGATGAGGTCGTCGAACCCACCGGACTCGCCGGTCGCCATCATCACCGTCTTGCCTGACCGCAGCAGCTCCCCGACCAGGCTGCTTGACAGCGAGGCGACCCGGCCGCGCAGCCGCGCGGGCAGGCCCGCGGTGGAGACCAGCCGCAGCCGGTCCTCCTCGATGAGCACGAAGCCACCGGCGTCGGCCCCGGTCAGCTCGCGCAGGCTGGCGGCGATCCGGTCGAGCACCGACTCCAGGTCGCGCTGCGCGTTCATGTCCGCCACCACGTCGCCCAGGCGGCGCACAACCCGTGCCCGCTCGGCCATGTAGTGCCTGGCCACGTCGTCTTCACCAGTCTGGTGGCAGATGTTGACCCAGCCCAGCACCTCGCCGTCGCTGTCGGTCAGCGCGCTGGTATCGATGCGCACGTCGAGCATGGACCCGTCCTTGCGGATCCGCCTGGTGGCGAAGGAGACTTGGCCGCCGCCGCGCACGCGCTCGAAGACCGCGTTGTGCTCGGCGGCGTGCTCCTCGGGGATCGTGGGCGGCTCAAGGCCGATAACCTCGTCGGCCGACCAGCCGAACATGCGCTCGGCGGCCGGGTTCCAGAGCATGACGGTGCGGTCGGTGTTGAACGCGACGATGGCGTCCGCCGCGGACTCGATCACCGCCCGCGCTGTCACGTCGACGCGCGAGCGGCTACCGCGTTCCGCGGCCTGGCCAGGCGGAACGCTGGCGCCCTGGCCGGGCCCCCACGCTGGGTGCGCTTGCTCTGCCACCACCCCTTCATGGTGCCACCTCGAGCGGGCCGCGGGCAGCGGAAGGGCGTTACTTCTTGGTTTGATGAAGCCAGGGAGAGCTAGTGAAGTGTGTGTTTTTGAAGTGACTTGCGAGGGTCGCGGAGACTAACGTCACTCGCCAGGCCGGAGAACAGTTCCGGTTCCGGTCAGCGGCCGAACCCCTTCCGCAGCGGGCTCAGCCGCCTTATAGTTCTGCAAACGCGGCGGCGAATAACTCCGGCCAGAAAGGGCATTTCATCAGCTACGGCAGGTGTTCCCGGCCACCTTGGCGGCGGATGCTTGCTAGCCAGACCCATTCACCACCAGTGGCCGCGAGGACGCGGAGATGGACCAGCCTTCACAGCATGAGGGGACGCCCGAGCAGCGGCGGCCCGAGCGCAGACAGCAGGATCGCCCGCGCCCTGAGCCGGTCCATCGTGCCGCAACACCCCGCCCTGTCTCGGTGGCGCATCCCGTCGTGGCCGGGTACAACGGGTCCGCATCGTCCCGCAACGCCCTCGCCTACGCCGCCGGGATGGCCCGGCGGCTCGGCCGGCCGCTGCTCATGGTCTACGTCACCTCACCCGGCGTGTACTGCGAGCCGCTCACCGGCCAGGTGGTCGGGCTGCTGCGGGATGCCGACTCGCTGGAGCGCTGGCTGCTGACCGAGCTCGACCAGTCAGCCGACGCGACCGAGCTCGAGGTGCACGTCCGCACCAGGCGCGGCAGCCCGGCCCGGGAGCTGGCCCAGATCGCAGCCGAGTTCAGCGCGGACGCGCTGGTGATCGGGGCGCCGCGGCACTTCTGGCACCATCTGATCGGCTCGGTGCCCAGCTGGCTGGCGCGCAACGCCCGCTGCCCGGTCATCGTCGTCCCCTAGGCCGTCGCTGGCGCTAGCCGGGCAGCCGGTTCCGTGCGGGCGTCACACGATCCGGCCCTGGGCGTCGCCGAAGTCGATCAGCATCGGCCGCACGCCGAGCCGCACGCTCGGTGCCACCCGCTTGGGCTGCTCGCCCTCGGGGGCGACCGTCCAGGTCTTGTCGGTCATGTTCCGGAGCACCACCCGGCCCGGCCGGCCCGGATGCTGCTCGACGACGGCGCAGGTCTTCCGGTAGCTACGGTCGCGGCGCAGGTGATGGCTGGTCAGCACCGCGCCGTCGGACAGCACCAGCGTCCCGCCGGGCAGCTCAAGCCGGGACGGCACCGGCAACGGCTGGCGACAGCCCCAGCACCGCTGGCCGGGCTGCTCCGGGTCATAGAAGGTGGCGGCGCCGCAGCCGGGGCACGAGGAGACGTTGTCGTGCAGGCTGAGCAGTGCCCGCCGCCAGGTACTCTCCTTGACCCGCCCGTACAGCGACGCGTCGTGCAGGCCGACCGTGAACGCGCGGATGAAAACGCGGCGGAAGCTCAGCGGGTAGATCGACCACCACAGGTTCACCGGGTCGCCCGGCAGCGGGCGGTTGGCCGGGTCGTCCGGGTCGAACACGAACAGCGGCGCGGAGCCGAAGTTGCGCACGGTCAGGTCGGCGTCCGGAGGGCGTTCGCCGTTCCAGTGGTAACTGGCATCGGTGCGGGTGCCTTCGAGCGGATGGGCGTGCATCAGCATGTAGAACAGGAACACGGCCAGCGAGTGCAGGTCGGTCACGGTCGACGGCAGTGCCTCGTCCCGCAGCACCTCCGGCGCCATGAACGGGCCGGTGCCCTTGACCAGCGCCTGGCCGCCGTCGGTGCCGATGTTGTCCACATCGATGATCGCGACCTCGCAGGCCTGCGGGTCGACCCGGAGGTTACCGAAGCTGATGTCCCGGTAGCAGAGTCCGGTCCCGTGCAGCACGGCGAAGGCGTCCACCAGCTCCCGGCCGAGGGCCGTCACCACCCGGAACGAGGGCTGCTCGGGCTGGTTGAGCAGGTGGGCGAGCGACATGAAGCGCGGTTCGAGCAGCGGCATCACGTACCCGAACCCGGGCACCTGGCTGGAGCTGACCAGGTCGATCGGCCAGACGAAGGCCTTGTGCGGCGGACGGCGCCGCTGCAGCAGGCCGGTGATGGACTTACGTATCTCCTCCATCAGCGGCCCCGGCCGGTACCATTTCACCGCGAACGGCGCGCCGTTGAGCCGCGCCCGGTGCACGACGCCGACGCCACCCTCACCGATCCGCTCCTCGACCGCGACCACCGCCTGGCCGCGTTCCATGCGCAGCGTCTGGCCTGGCTGTATCAGCGGGTCCACGGCCTATTCCTGGGTGTTACCGGGCTGGTTGGAACTGCCGCCGCCCGGGGTGCCGGCGGCGTGCGACGCCCCGGCCGTCGAGGTGGCCCGCGGCTGCACTGAAGCGTGGCCGCCGGCCGGGGACGATGCCGCCGAGGATGACGCCTTGGGGGCGGGCTGCCCCGTCGGGTGGGACGCCGGCCGGGAACCCGATGACTGCGACGCGAGCAGGATGCCGGTCACCGCGGCGGCGGCCAGCACCAGGGCGAGCCCGGCGCCGACGGCGCGGCGCCGGGTAACCTGGCGCCGCGCCCGCGGCAGGCGGCCGGCCATGTCGGACGTCCGCGGCGCGGGCCCGGGCGGGTATGCCGCGGCCGACCGCGGCAGGCGCACCGCCGTGATGCCCGCGCCCGACACCGCGGCGCCCCGGGGCGGTAGGTCCGGCTGGGCCGCGGTGGCGAGCCGCACGCTGTCCGGCGCGAGCAGCACCGCGATCGTGGTGTCGTCTCCGCTTCCCTCGGCCGAAGCACAGCGCTCGGCCCACAGCGGCACCTGCTGCGCG
>Ga0265338_10001946_pt1 | contig 32248 bp, 27 predicted proteins | sample 42126metaG_FD_193579 | JGI IMG/M metagenome (GOLD analysis project Ga0265338, IMG submission 193579) | Rhizosphere microbial communities from Carex aquatilis grown in University of Washington, Seatle, WA, United States - 4-21-26 metaG | ecosystem: Host-associated > Plants > Roots > Rhizosphere...
AAGGTGCCGAAGAAGCGCCCGAAGCTCAGCGCGAAGAACATTCGCGAGCGCGACGGCAATCGTTGCCAATACACGGGCAAATTGCTGAAGCCGGACGAAGGCAGCCTCGACCACGTCTTGCCGCGCTCGCGCGGTGGAGCGGACACATGGGAAAACCTGGTGTGGTCGAGCAAGGAGGTGAACACACGCAAGGGTAACCGTCTGCCGCACGAAGCTGGTTTGAAGCTGCTCAGCGTCCCGCGCGCCCCCAAGGAGCTGCCGGTATCGGCGCTCATTCGCAACGCCCACGGCGTCGCCGAGTGGAAGCTGTTCCTGACTGAGTGAGCCAATGGGAGGGCGGGAGTTAAAACTCGCTCTCCCTCAAGAATTGGAAACTTCTTGAGTAGTGACTATTCTCACTGTGATATCGAAAACATGAAAACCCTTACTGAAGAACTGGACGAGATGATTGATGTCGTGACCAAATTGGTTTGGACCTTCACTATCTTTCAAGCGCTGTTCAAAAAAAAGGACCCCGGCTCCGAGGTAAGGAATGCGCATCCTCAGTTTTTTCTTACGATGCATGATTCCTTGCTCTGCAGTTTTTGCGTGGCAGTAGAAATTCTCTTCGAGGAAAAAGAAAAGGCGACATCTCTTTGGAGTCTAATCCGACAATCATCGCCGCAGCCAATGAACGAACTGGCGCGGAAGATCGATGTTCATCGTAGCTCAATCAAAAAGATTGAGGCAATGCGTCACCAAGTCTGCGCACATCGCTGGAAAGCCAAGTCACCGCAACAGGTGTTTATCGAAGTGCAGCTTCGTTTCAGCATGATGACTGAAATCGCTGATCTCGCACGTGTTCTGATTCTTGATTTGGTTGGTGAGATGGATGGCAACAGAAAGACGGAACTCGAGCAGCAACAGTTAAGCGAATCGGCTCTGATCTCGATTGCCGATGATGCCGCGAATGTCTTGGAGTCGTTTCACGTGAGTGAGTGAGAATTATGGGCGCAACTCGCGACAATTTCGTCAAATACCCGCGCACGCCGCATTTGTTCGGCTCGAAGGGGACGGATGACGACAAACACCTCGGCCAAAAGGAATCCGAGGCGTTTATCGAGGATCCGTCATTGATTGTGGAGGAGAAGGTGGACGGCACCAACGTTGGCATCCACTTCACATCCGCTGGACGCATGGTGTTGCAGTGTCGCGGACACGAAATCACGGAGGGGATGCATCCGCAATACGATCTGTTCAAGCAGTGGACTTCCGTGAAACGGCCAGTGCTGGAAGAGATGCTAGGCGGGCAGTTCATCCTTTACGGTGAATGGCTCTACGCTAAGCACTCCGTCCATTATCGCAAGCTGCCGCATTATTTTTTTGAGTTTGACATTTACGACAAGGACGCCGGGCAGTTCCTCGACCTCGCCAAGCGCCTGCAAATGTTGGACGGGACTGGTTTGCATACCGTGCCAGTGATCCATCGCGGTCGAGTCAAAGCGGACGAACTGCAGGCACTCATTGGTCAGTCGGCATTTGGCAGCGATTTCGAGAATCCAGTCTCAGGCCGGACGGACAATTTGATGGAAGGACTTTACGTTCGCACGGAGGCTGGCGGTTTTGTGACTGGCCGCGCCAAACTGGTGCGCCCAGAGTTCGTGGAAAAGGTAAAACAAAGCGAGCATTGGCAGCATCAAAAGATGATTCCTAACCTGCTTGAAGAAGGAGCAGACATTTGGCTGTGAAAACCTGGGCCGAAATAACGCGAGCGACGAATGCGCAAATCCTGGAATGGGCGGAAGCTCAATCATGGACGCGCGACATGGCGGCCTGCACCCAGGACGCGCAGTGGCATGCAGAGGGGGATGTGTGGACGCATACCAAGATGGTTTACTCCGAGCTGGTGCGTCTCGCCGATTGGCCATCACTTGAACGGGCCGCGCAATTGAAGTTGTTGTTCACTGCGTTATTTCACGATTCCGGAAAGCCTGCAACTACGGTGCTCGAACCCGAAACAGGCCGGACTCGGTCGCCCAAGCATGCATCGGTGGGCGCAGAAATCGCGCGCCGAGTGCTACGTGATTTGGAATGTGAGCTGGTTACACGCGAGGAGATTGTGGCGCTCGTGCGTTTTCACGGGCGTCCTCCTTTCCTGCTGGAAAAACCAAGCCCGGAGGATGAGGTCATCTGGCTTTCATGGTTCGTGAACAATAAGTTGTTATATCTTTTCGCGCTCGCCGACACTCGCGGCCGGCACGCAAAGGAAATGAGCCGTCCCGAAGAGAATCTACACCTGTGGAAACTTGCAGCCGAGGAGCGCAATTGTTTTCTCACTCCTTACGCCTTTGCCAACGACCAGGCGCGATTTCTATTTTATCGCGATCAACTCAGCAGCCTGCACTACAAGCCGCATGAAGAATATCGTTGCACGGTCACGCTCATGTCGGGACTTCCCGGAGCAGGCAAAGACACCTGGCTGGCCAAGCATCGACCCGCAATCCCGGTAGTGGCGTTGGACGCCATTCGCGAAGCACTCGACGTCGAAGCCACCGACAATCAAGGTGAAGTCATTCAAACAGCGCGTGAGCAATGTCGTGACCATCTGCGCGCCGCCCGAGACTTTGCCTTCAATGCAACGAACATTACGCGACAAATGCGCAAACGGTGGATCGATTTATTTACGGATTACGGAGCGAGAATCGAGATTGTTTATGTTGAGCCGCCGGTCAAAACGATTCTTGCCCAGAATAAACGACGGACCAACCCGGTCCCGGAGAAAGTAATTCTGCGTCTCTTAGAAAAGCTTGAGCCGCCAACTGTGACTGAAGGGCATTTGCTCGTTTTTGTTTGATGTGAACACCAAAGTTTTTCTTCATTTCGGCGTGCCACTGGGACCGTCGACCCGCCTGGCGACGGATTTTGTCGCCAAGTTCATCCTCGCAGGCGGCGACAAGTCGCGGCTGCATGAGGAGGTTGCGGCTATCGTCGCCAGTCCGGCGACGTTCACGGACGACCCGTTGCGGGGCGAGTTCGCCAAGGCGTTGCTGAATGCACCGCCACCACCCCGCGCCGAACCGGTTAAGTATCATCATTGGGGCAAAGGGTTGGATCACGAGGCGGTAATGCAGATGGAGAAAGCGCGCTCCCGAGCCGTCCGCCTGAACAAAGAAAGCGCAAACGGCCATCAATGGGCTACCGTGATCCTGCAATTGAAATCGACTAATGCCAACCTTCCCGCCGAGCCCGAGGCAACTGCAGAGATAATCGCGTACCACGAACGCACCAAGCATCAGCCCGAACGTTATGCCGCTGGCCCGCACGGCTTGGACTGGGCGACTCAGCCAAACCCCTTCCGTCGCTTCGCGAACGCCCCGCTGGTTCGGCTGCCCTTGACGGGTCGGGACGAAACGCCGCCTGCGGCTTCCTTGTTCGGGGCGGTGCCCGTGACCCCGCGACCACTCATGCTGGAAGCCTTAAGTTTGTTTTTTGAACTGTCCCTGGGGCTTTCCGCACGCAAACAGATCGCCGACTCGAGCTGGTATCTGCGGATGAACCCGTCCAGCGGCAACCTGCATCCAACGGAAGCTTATGCGGTGCTGCCCGGGCTCGATCGGCTTCCCGGTGGCGCGGGTGTTTACCACTATGCGCCATTGGAACACGCCCTGGAACAACGGGCGTCCTGGTCGCAGGTCGCCGCATTCGGAGGCGACGAATTTCATGTGGGGTTGACCTCGATTACCTGGCGCGAGGCCTGGAAATACGGCGAACGGGCGTTCCGCTATTGTCAGCATGACGTGGGGCATGCTCTCGCCTCACTTCGTTTCGCTGCCAGCACGTTGGGCTGGCGCGTGCAACTCCTGCCGGAGTGGGAAGACTCGCGCCTTGCGCAGTTACTCGGTTTAAATCGCCCGCAAGATTTTGTCGACGCAGAGTCGGAAACTCCGGAACTGCTCGTCCGGGTGAGCACCAACGAAGTCGCCGCGAAGCCCCTGTCGCCAGCGGCGGACCCGGGAATCAAATGGTTCGGAAGCGCCAACCGGTTGAGCTATTCCCATGTCGAGTGGCCGGCGATTGATGAAGCCATTAAAGCCTCGGAACGAAAGACGCCGAGGGCGACACCATTGAAGGACGGAGACTGGCCGGCGTGGTCTCTTCCATCGCCTCCAAACTGTGGCCATACCGCCGGTCAATTGATTCGCCAGCGACGGAGTGCGGTTAATTTTGATGGGTATACCCATCTCTCGCGGGATCATTTCCTGGCCATTCTCGATACCGCGCTGTCCCGCACGACTGCGCCGCCTTTCGATTGCTGGCCATTTGCGCCGCGTTTGAATCTGGTGCTGTTCGTGCATCGCGTCTCCGGACTGAAGCCTGGTTTGTATCTTTGGCTGCTTGCTCCGGCGGATGCGGAGGCCTTGCGCCAGAGTTTCCACGCTAAATTCAAATGGGAACCCGTGATGGAAACCGTCACTTCAGTTCCGCTTTATCGGTTGGGCGTAGGCGATGTGGGTGACTTCGCGCGAACGCTCTCCTGCCATCAGGATATCGCCGCCGATGGAGCATTCAGCCTGGGAATGCTGGCGCAGTTCGAACCGGTCTTGCGGGAACGCGGCGCAGCCGCTTATCGGGAATTATTCTGGGAAGCCGGCATGATTGGTCAGGCGCTCTATCTGGCCGCCGAAGCCGCCGGGATTCGCGGCACCGGGATCGGTTGTTACTTTGATGACGTGCTGCATCGCGCCCTCGGTCTGACGGGATACGACTGGCAAAGCCTTTACCATTTCACCATTGGTGTTCCCGTGGAAGATTTGCGGTTGCGCACTGCTCCGCCTTATGCGCACCTCGCGCGAGATGTTTAAGGAAAAGGCCAACTAAGCTGAGAATTGTCTCCAGAAACTCCTGAGGGCTTCCCGCAACCCGTCCGCGTGTCGCACGCGCAAGTATTTCCACCAAGCCGGGAATAGTCGGCGATAGCGCACTTCATTGAAACGAGCGTCAATAAGCAACACCACGCCATGATCGGTTTCCGATCGTATCACTCTTCCAACCGCTTGGAGCACCCGGTTCATTCCAGGAAAAGTGTAGGCGTATTCGAACCCCATCGCATTCTGTTGCTGAAAATAATCCCGGATCAAGTCGCGTTCGATGCAAAGCTGTGGCAGACCAACGCCGACGATCACCGCGCCGATGAGTCGTTCACCGACCAGATCGATTCCTTCGCCGAAAATTCCGCCCAGCACCGCGAAGCCGACGAGGGTTTCACCATGATCGACTGAGAAGGCGGCTAGGAATTCATCGCGTTCCGACTCGGACATTCCGGGGCGCTGGACTAGCACCGGGAACGTTGAATTGGCAGCTTGAAATTCCCGGAGCACATCATTGAGGTATTGATACGACGGAAAATAGACGAGGTAATTGCCGCGGCGTCCTTGGACCAAGGCTTCGATGGATGTCACCACGTTGCCGAGCGATTCGGCCCGCCCTTTGAAATGAGTTTGAATTCGATCATTGATGAGGACCGCCAAATTTTCGGGTGGAAATGGCGACGCCAACTGAAGTATCGGATCCTCCGGAGCGCCGCCCAGCAGGGTGCGGTAATAGTCCACCGGCGCGAGCGTAGCGGAGAAGAAGATAGCTGCCTTGCCGAGAGCCAGCGCTTTCCGGAGCAAGAGGGAAGGATCCAAACAAAACAGGCGAACCTTTGTTATCGGGTCGCTTTCAACAATGGTGACGAAGCGTTCATCATAAACTTCAGCCGTGCGGCGGAACGAATGCAAACGGAAATAGAGTGCCAGCAGGGCTTCGCGAAAGGTTGCGGGTTGGTTTTTGACGAGCCATTTCTCCGCTTCATCCAATGCGGCTTCCAGAGGTTCAATGATACTCTCTGGAAATTCGAGACTCGTTCTCACGCCGTCGTCTTGCTCCTGCAACGTTGTCGATTTGACCGGAAACAGATTGAGCTCGCTGGCAGGATCGGAGGCTTCAGCTTCAGCGGGTTCTTCGGGCGGTTCGGCGCTATTGCTCAGTTTTCGCATCGCCATATGCAATTGAGCCAAGGCCTTGGCGCAACGCGGAGCTACTCTCGTTATGGCGCGTTTGACCTCAAGAATTTCCTGACCCTCGATGTCCGTCGAAAACATTTCACGGGCGCGATCCACCAGGTTGTGAGCTTCATCGACAAGAAAACCATAGGCGCCCCCGTCCTCAGGAAAGTGACGCCGCAAATAAACCTGCGGATCAAAAACGTAATTGTAGTCGCAGATGACAACGTCGACCCAGACGGACACGTCGAGTGAAAGTTCGAAAGGGCAGACCTGATGTTTCTGGCCCACGGCTTCGACCACGGCACGGGTGATTTCTTCCTGATCCAACGCTTCCCGAATAGCGGGTTTGACCCGGTCGTAATAACCTTGAGCCAAAGGACAGGTCAACGGGTCACAGGGATGGCCTTCGCGTTGACAAATCTTTTCCTTTGCCGTCAGCGTCACAGCTCGGAGCTTCAATCCTGCCCGACGTAGGTCAACTAAAGCTTTCTCGGCGATGGCGCGACCAACCGTCCGGGCCGTCAGATAAAAAATGCGCTCAAGTTTTCCTTCTCCCAGCGCTTTGACTGCCGGGAACAGAGTGGAGATGGTTTTCCCGATCCCGGTGGGGGCAGCGAGAAATAGTCGACCACCATTGGCCAGTACGCGATACGCCGCCACAGCCAACTCCCGCTGCCCGGCACGGTATTGAGGAAAAGGAAAGGCAAGTGCCGCGATCGAGGCATCCCGGGCAAGACACCAATGATGGCGCTCACGCAGCCAGGCCACATATTCAGCAGTGGCGGCAGCAAAGAAATCGGATAATTCAGCGAAGGAAACAGTCTGACGAAACTCGGTAATCTTTCCGGCGGGCAGCTCGAGATACACGAGTTGAATGACGAGGTCCTTCAACTCATTCTCGCGCGCGCGCATGAAGCCGTAGAATTTTGCCTGCGCCCAATGGAGCCGATCAGGTTCGCGATCCCACGATGCCGAAACGGTTTTAATTTCCTCGAGCAACACGCGTTCGGAAGTGATGAGCAAACCATCGATCCGCCCACGAATATGCAGCGTGAACTCTTCCACCTCGACTTGATATTCAACGGGCAATTCGGTGAGATAACCAGTCGGCCGGGACCGCTGGATTTTCTGGTGGCCGCGAATGCCAGCGAGCGCTCGGTCGGAGCCGACAAATTCACGTTCGCCGCCAAGATCGCCGCGCCGGAGGACAAACTCTACCAAGTCTCGCACTGAAACCGTATGGATGGGTTTCGCAGTACCCTCGCTCATGGCACCTTCAACTCTTCCTCCGCGAACAGCACCAAGGGATCAAGACTTATTGATTTTTCGGCTTCGCTCTGTTCGGCGGTGTGAAATGGCAAGGTGCGTCGCAACTTGGCTTCGACCAACGTGACCACGGTTTCCAGGTCGGTGTCCCGTGTTTCTAAGTCGTAAGCGTGAATCAAGGCCTGAGTTCGCTCGCCAATCCAACCAATAAACCCCTCCGTGTCGCCGGCCAATAACTTCGCCAGCGCCAACTCCAGCCCCTGCGAAATTGAATTAATGGTCACAATCGCTCCCAGCCGTCCATGCCACCAACCGAGCGGCATGGCATGCGATCCGAGCGATGGATTCAGTACCAACCATAGCAATCGGACCAAGGCCGCCCGGAGATAGATCACGCCGCTGCCGCACGGTCCAAAAACCTGCCAGCCGGTTATCGGCGTTTTGGTAATGGCCAACTCCACGGTCTGGTTAATGGTGCGCCAAATTAGAAAACGCGGTGGTCCAATCCACACTCCAGCCCGATTGAACTTCGGTCTGAGCGTGCGCAATAGTTCCGCCTCTCGGGCGAGCGCGGCAGCTTCATCCGAACATTCTTCCAATTCAATACGCATCACTTGCTGCAACAAGCGCAGTTGCCGGCGCCGCATGCGGTCGGGATTGGCCACCCGATAACTGCCGAGGCGATGCCGGAGGCTTTTGGCTTTGCCCACATACAAAACGATATCGGCCATCCCGTGCATCAGATAGACGCCCGGTTTTTCTGGCAGTTGCCGGAAAAAGTCTGCACCCAACCGCTCAACGAGCGGTCGGGAATCAGGCCAAAAGCGTTGTTGTTGCGGTTGCACGGGATTGGCGGTGCCGATTGTGAATATCATATCGTTGACAGAAGTGAAAGGGCATACTAGCCATTTAGCTAGATATGGAAGCATTAACGGAAATCCAGAGCCGCGTGTTCGAATTCATCGCGGACACGCTCGCTAGCGGTCGCTCGGCCCCCATACCGCGCGAAATCTCGGACAAGTTCGGTTGGAGCAGTAAGCGCTCTGCGGAATGCCACATCGAAGCGCTCATCCGCAAAGGCCGATTGACGTCGGAACCGGGTAAGTCCCGGTCGCTGCGGGTGGTGGAATCTTTCCGCCCGGTTCGAAAGGCAGTGATGGAGATTCCGATATTCGGATCGATTCCCGCCGGGTTTGGTCAGGATCGAGAACAGGAAGCCGACGAATGCGTTCCGGTAACAATTGATTCCATCGGGTTCAAGCCAACCCGAAACACCTTCGCCTTGCGGGTGGTCGGCGATTCCATGATCGGTCGCCATATTTGCGAAGGGGATATCGCGGTGTTTGAACATGGACCAGACCCGCGTTCCGGCCAAATTGTAGCCGCTCTCGTCGATCGGAAGAACACGCTTAAGACATTCGTGGTCAAGAACGGCAAACCATATCTGAAAGCCGAAAATTCAAGATATCCTGATCTTATCCCCTCGGAGGAATTGGTAATTCAGGGTGTGTTCCGGGCGTTGATTCGCCGAGCCAAGGAATGACAGGTAGGACAACCAATGACCTTGCCTTAGCCGCATCCTTGGGCGCGCTGAGTTGTTGTGACGCCGCCACGCACCATAGTCCATCTGGATGCCGACGCCTTTTTCGCCGCAGTCGAACAGGCGTCGGATCCGAAGTTGCGTGGCAAGCCGATCGCTGTCGGCGGTGAAAAGCGCGGCATCATTGCGTCGGCCTCGTATGAAGCCCGGAAGTTCGGCGTCTACACCCCGATGCCCACCGTGCGCGCACGAAAGCTCTGCCCGAAACTGATCGTCCTCTCCGGTGACTTCGAGCGATATGAGCAGTTCTCAAACTGGATGTTTGGGTACTGTTACGACTTCACACCGGACGTGGAACAGACGTCGATTGACGAAGGTTATTTCGATCTGACGGCCAACCGCAAAAAACCGGCCGCCGAAATCGCGCTGACGATCCGGAAAGCCATCGGGCAGAAGCTGAAAATCAATGTCAGCGAGGGCATCGCCTCGAACAAACTGGTCAGTGCGATCGCTTCGAAACTCAACAAGCCAGCCGCCTTCAGTGAGATCGTTGCCGGTGGCGAGATCGGCTTTCTTCATCCGTTGCCCAACAAATGGTTGCCCGGCATCGGTCCAAAGACGAGTGCCCGTCTCAATGCCGCCGGCCTGGCTCGTATCCAGCACATTGCCGCGACACCATTGGAAATGTTGCAGTTGGTGCTTGGCAATCAAGCCGCACTGATCCGGCAATTCGCTCACGGCATTGATGACCGTTTGCTGGTGCCCGCGCGCGAGCCGCAGAAAACCTTCAGTCACCAGGAAACATTTGGACAGGACCTGACGGATGAGGAATACGCCGAAGCCGTGCTGCGCCGCATGACTGCCCGTCACCTGACGTTCCATCCATTGCCTGGTCTCCTCAGACACCGGGTGTGCTGGGTGCCCCGGCTGCGAGAGTGGCTCCGAATCGGCATCTTCGCTGCCGGAGGCAAATAGATCCTTCGCGGCAGCGATCACTTGGTCGCGGACCAATGAAGGCGCCTCATCAAAATAATCGCGGAATGCTTCATAGGCCGGGAGTTGCCGAAGCACGTCCGTGGACAATTCGCCAGCTTTGTGAGCGGCCCGGATCTGCCGAAGGCGAATCAATTCGTCCGCCGCTAGGGGGCAGTAAATTTCGATCTGTTTATCGGTGCATTGCAGTTCCTTTGAGGCGACCGCGGCCCTTGCTCGCGACGCAAGCTCGTCGATCAACTGTGCTTTGTAAACTTGGTCATTTATTAGGCTGATGTTGGGGCCGACCAAGTCGTGCCGCATCGCCAATCCTTGCAGTTGGTTACCGAACCAGCCTCTGGTGGCCGGTTCGATCGAGTCCGGTGTAATCTCGTTCATTGGGTCCCTCGGTCCGGAGGGCTGAAACCCATTTTCGGCACGGATCCGGTCGAGTTGATTGCTTTTTATCGGCTTACCGACCGCTGTCACGCGTAATCGAGAGAGTCACCGCTTCAGGATTGGCATGCCGAGGAAAATGATGCGGAGCCGAGGGTAGCGCGCTTTTCATGGTTCACCATCATAACGCCCGGATTTCAATGACTAAGCTCTGGGATTGGGACACTGCAGCGGAAAGCGAGATTACGTTGGTTCGCGGCGGTAGTCGCCGGGCAGGTTGATTGAAATCGACCAAGGATTGGTCTGCAACCAAGACATGGCAGCGGTGTGTGAGTTCGCGGATCTTTTCCTGCAGCTCAGGAATAGCTGACCACAATCCGTTGAAAACCACGAGGGGGGCCTGTCCGTTTTCGAGCGATGGCCATGCTCCGCGGACCGCCCGCAGCAGTTCGTCCCGTTGCAATAAATTGTTTAGATAGACAACCCCCGGCACCGGCACGAACCAGTCGGGCGCATGCACATCCAGACCTGCAATTCGCTGCGAATGCTGCTCTCAGTGGCCTCCGCTTCTGTGCTGATCGTTTTCCGCGCGTCTTTATAGGGTGTCGTACCGAGGGCCGCATGTTCTCGCCCTTTGACCAGATAATCCTTTTTTTGAGCAAAGTTGAAAAACGCGATCACGTGGTCCCGCGCGTTATTCTTGGTATTGCATTTTTTACCGCCCAGCGTTTTCAGCCACGCATCAATTTGGTCGGTGGTTATGGGAATGATTTCACCGGGAAAAGCCTTCACAAAATATTTCGCGAGATATCGCTTCACGTCACGGACATGGTATTCGCTATTTCCGCGCACCACTTCCTGCTCCTGCAGGTAATGCTTGTACACTTCCGGGACTTTCGCACCAATTTTGAGTTTTTGATCGAGAGCCTTAAAGGTGTAAAGAATCTTCGAGAACGGCTCGCCATTCAATTGCTTCAGAATCTCGGCCAATTGTCGGGCACCTTCGTCCACGGCGATGCCGAACGGCGCCAGGGCATTTTTCGCGATGACGTAGATACGTCGTTCTTCTGGTGTGAGGACAATGGCCGCTTCACCCTCTTTCGCGATCTCTTTGGCGAGCGGGGCTCCTTTTTCTTTTGCCTCCGCAATTGAGGACGCACGAATTCGTCCGCGCCCGGCATTCCGCGCATCCACGTAGAACGACTCGTAAATTTTCTCAATGTACTTCGGCGGTTGACCCTCAACCTGCGGCGCCGTCGGATCCAGAACACGTCCCTTCACCGGATCCTGCCGGATGGGCAGGCTCACGGCACCGTGTTTGACGTAATCAACTGGAGCGTCGTTCTTCAATTCTTTATTAAAGTGCGCGCAAATTGAAAATCAACCTGAGCAACGATATTGTTGAAGAAATCCGCGAGCAGAAGTTTCCCGAAACGAAGCAGATTCGCGCAGACTCTGGCAACGATCAGCAGGTCGGGATCGTGGTGATTTACGATGGGCCGGAGCAGCCGAGAAAAACCCCAGTAAAAACAGCCTTTTGAATCAGCGCCAAAGCCGTTTGACACAAATCTGACACAAAAGAAGGGTCGAAAGTTGTAAGTCGTTGGTAGAAATGGAGCGAGCGAAGGGATTCGAACCCTCGACACTCACGTTGGCAACGTGATGCTCTACCAGGCTGAGCTACGCTCGCGTCCAAAAAGCTCGGAAAAACTACGGGAATTCCCCCGAAATGCAAGCCCTGTTTTTCCGCCAATTTTTCCCCGCGCTCAGATCCGTTTTCGATTCGATTTTAGCGACCTTTCCAACTTTCGGAGGTCCTTGCCAAATCAAGCTATTCGCATCGTCAAGCCGCCGTCGACCGTGATAGTCTCGCCGGTTATGTAATGATTCTTTACCAGCAGCACGATGGCGTCCGCGACCTGCTCGGGCGTACCTTCGCGACGCAACGGAATGCGTTGTTCCAAATTGATTTTCTTTTGCTCGGGGCTCATGGCCGAATGGAAGTCGGTACGAATGATTCCCGGCGCGACGCAGTTGACGCGGATGTTATCGGCGGCAAATTCCCGGGCCAACGCGCGCGCGAATTGCGGCAACGCGCCTTTCACCACTTGATACGCCGGGTTTGTCACCACCCCGCGGAGGCCCGCCGCGGAGGAAATTAAAATGATGGCGCCTTCTTTCCCGGCCCGCATGGCCGGAATGACGGCGCGGCTCAAGTGAAATATTGCGTGAACATGTACATCGAATGCGGCGTGCCAGGCTTCGGGCGTGAGATCGAACAAGCCGCCGTTCACGGGGCCGCCCGCGCAATGCACGAGCACAGCCACGGGTCCCAATTTCAATTCCGTCTCTTTCACGCTACGCGTCGCCTCGGCGGGTTTGCCGCAATCCGCCTGGATGATTTCACATCGTCGGCCGAGGTTGAGGATCGTGTCGCGAGTGCTCCTGGCTTCCGCATCCAGGTTTCTTCCAACGATCGCCACGTCCGCGCCTTCGCGGGCAAGTGCCAATGCGGTTGCGGCGCCGATTCCTTTGGTGCCTCCGGTGACCAAGACGATTTTTCCGGCGAGTTGCATGTGCCTTTGTTTAGTGTCCCGGGCTGATTGCGTCAATGCGCGTTTCGCGTGATCCCGGCGTTTCGCGATTGGATCCGTGGGGATGGCGTTATTTCGTGGCAGGGATGATACGGTTTAATTTCATGATTCACGAATTCACCGATGGACTCGGCCTGGAGCAATGCGTGGAATTTTGATCGCGGCACCTTGTCATACCGATACTCCCGGCCTTCTTCGAACCGCACGTCGAGTTCATTCCGCGCCGGGCGATAGCGCACGGCGCGAACGGCTGATGAGGCGACGTGTGTCCACTTGTCTTCAGTCCTCCTTTTCATGCTCAAAACCCCGAATCCTCCGCGGGCGGAAGTTACCGCGAAATGTCCGCTTGCTTCAAAACTGGAAATTGGTGACGCCGGAGGACCTGCTCGGCCATGTCGTTGTCTTCCAAGCTCAAACCGACGATCGATTTTCCGTTTGGATGCGGAATGAACGAATAAAGATAATTGATATTCAATTCTGCTTCGAGAAGCGCCGCGATGAGCCGATTTATTTCTTCCGACGAATTCACTTCGGCGACCACCAGGGGACTTTCCGTAAACGCAAAGCCTTCCTGATGCAGCAGGTCGCGGGCGGTGTCAGGATCGTCCAGCACCAGTCGGATGATGGAGCTGTCCGTCGTGTCCAACACAGTTAGCGCAAGAACGTGAAGCTGATGTGCACCGAGGATTTTAATCAGCTCATTCAATCGCCCGAGACGATTTGGCGTGAATATCGAAAATTGTATCACCGCGCTCGGTTGCGGCCCTTTTATCACGGTTGCTGCCATGGAACAACGTTCCATACTTTGCGGCGGTTTGCAGCAGGAAAAAATCACCGAAAGTCAGGTCTTCGGGCCGATGCGGACGCGTCCCACAATGATCGCGCCTGCTTCGACTACAAGGTTCGCGGCTTCAACGTCGCCAAACAATCGGGCGGTGGATTTCACGAGGACCGTTTCGGTGGCGAGCAGGTTGGCCGTAAGTTCGCCGCCGATTTCCGCTGAGGTGATTTTAATTTGTTCCGCCCATCGAAAATGGTTTGCCGGTGGAATCACGAGTCGCCCGGTGGTGAAACTACCTTTGATCTCCGCCGTCGAATAGATCGTGAGCGATTGTTCCGCGTATAACTTTCCGAGGAAGCGGCCTTTGATGACGGCTTCCTTCGCGATGGCTTCGGTGTTGAAGACGTAACCTTTTGCGTCGATGACAAATGAGCCTTTGGTTTTGAAGTTCTTGGAGACGGCGCTGTTGATGACATAATTCTTCATGTCGATGTAGCGGCTGCAGCGCTTGCACATCGTGGATTCGGCGCTGACCGGCACTTCCAGTTCCGCGCCGCACTCGAAGCAGGTGATGCGTTTGCGCTCGGGGCCCGGCTCGGCGGCTTTTGGCGCGGGATGAAGAATTTCCTGGATGCGAAGATGCTGCCCGCATTTTTTGCAATTGCTCGAAATGGCGGAGCGCGGTTCGGACTGCTGGTGGCCGCAATGAGGGCAGACCACCAGGACCTGGTCCTGTTTCTTCGGCGGCATCTAGGTGGTGGCCGGCGGAGGTGCCGGTTTAGCGGCCCAAAGGTTTGCCGGGTTCGGGAGCCTTCGGAGCTTCACCGGGGCGCGCGGGCGTCGGAGAAATCTTGTTCGGATTCACTTCGGTCTTGCCGACGAACGTCACTCCTTCTTCCACGGACAATTTCGCGGCACGAATATCGCCGAACAACTCAGTCTTGGTTTTGAGATCGATTTTTTCCTTGGCGGTAATATTGCCGTTCACTTTGCCGCGCACCACGACTGACTGCGCGTTAATATTCCCGTTAACCGTAGCGCTGTCCCCCAGATTCAATACGCCATCGGTCTGGATTTCGCCGTCGATTTTGCCGTCAAACATCAGTTCACCGGAAAACTTGAGGTTGCCTTTGATTTCGACGTCCGAACCCAACGTGTTTTTTGCCGCGCCTGTTCCGTTCATAATTTAGTCCTGTTTTCGAGTGGAATTTAAATTTCGTGCATGAAGCGAGGGGCGTCAAAAGATTTGTCCGATTAATTTTGGCAGGGACGGCGCGCTTGCGCTGTCCGCGCCGCGTTCAGCGGCGCAACGTGTGGCGTAACTAATGTCGCGGGCATCATTTATTCCGTCCGCAGGTGCGCGGGCGGGGATGCCGCGGCGCGGCGTCCCTACGCGATCGCGGGTTGAACAATTTCTGCGTCCGGCATTTATTCGTAGATCTCGTAAACCGAGCCGTTCAACACAAACTGCACGTTCTGTCCGAGCGCAAGCCACGGCAGCGCCTGCGGTTCTTTGGCGGCGAGCGCGAAATACTCGGTGGAGTTAAACTGAATGCGCACGTGTTTGGCGTTCGCTTGTTTTTGCGCGAGCGAATCGACCCATTGATTCCCGTTCTGGAAAGCATTTCTTCCGGCCACGAATTGCCCCTGGCCTTGGTTGGAGTATTGCGCGAGGCGGACATTGGATTCGAGAGCCGGGCTCGCGGCGGAAACGGTCGGCACCGCGCCGGGAATTCCGATGGCGCGATTCGCATCGTTCGCCGCGCCTTGGAAGGCGAAACTGCCATCGGCGGATTTCAGCGCGTTGCCGTAACGCGCTCCCGCCACCGCCCGGTCGCCGCCACTTTCGTTCTTGAAGGCCCTCCAATTTTCCCGCGCATAATTCTGGGCGTCCTTGTCCGCATTCAATTGCGGCAACGACTGCATCGCCACCGGGACGCGGCGCCGCGATTCGTCTTCCACGATCAGGTAGGCGGTATAAGGCGTCACGATGCCGTATTTGCGCGCGAGTTCCGTGACTTCATCGCGCAACTCTGCGTTTTCACCGTGCAAACGAATTTCATCGAGCAGATAACCCACGCGACGGGTGGCCCACAATTTTGGGATGAAACTGTGTTCGGAGGATTCTTCGGGAAATTTCACATCCTCGCTGAACTGCCGCTTTTGGCCGTTCACCTGGCCTTCAATCACCGCCGCGGAGCTACCGTGGCCGGAATAGCGCCCCACCACGATGACCTGTTCTCCTCGGAACAAATCGGGCAACGGCGACGGATAAAATTTTGTCGCGCGAATGCCGTCGGTGAATTTCAACTCGGGATCGGTCAGCACCGGTTCCTTGATTTTGGCAAAGAAGCTGGAGACTTTGACTTCCAGATCTTCCTCCGGCAGCACGTATTGATTAAACGCGCGCGTCTCCTCGGCGATGTTGTCGAGCAAATGCGTGTTCACGTCGGTGCCAATGCCGAAGGAAAAAATACGCGTGCCGGTGCTTTTTGCCTTCACATGCGCAACAATCGCCTGCGGGTCCGTCGTGCCGACGGTTGGCTGGCCGTCGGTGAGAAAGACGACGACAAAGGGTCGGCCTTCGCGAGCGGTCTGCAGGGACAAGGCCCGGTTCAAGGCATCATCAATCGCGGTCCCGCCAATGGGTTTGAGGTCTTTGACGAAGCGGCTGGCTTTCTTGCGATTGGCTTCAGTTGCATCGATCAGCTTATCGAACAGCGGTTCCACCTCGGTCGAGAAACGAATGATTTCAAAGCGGTCATTGTCGTTCAGGTTCTCGATACAGAATTGCAGGGCTTTCTTCGCCTGCTCCAGTTTCTGGCCGGCCATCGAACCCGAGGTGTCCAGCACGAAGGCCACGTCCTTGGGCAGCACTTTTTCCTTCACCTCCGAACCCGGCGAGGCGAGCAGGAGAAAATAGCCGTCTTCATCGCCTGTTTTCGACGTCAGGAGATTCATGCCGATGTCATTTTGTTCCGGCGCGAAATAGAGGGCAAAGTCGGCGTCCGGTGTGACGTCGGTGGCTTCGTAGCCAATCGTGGCGTGTTTTGAGCCGTCGCGTTTGATCTCGACCGAATGGCTGGGGCAATAAATCGTTTTAAGTGGGCGATCGGTTTTCACTTCCACTTTCACGCTCACGTTCTTGACTGGTTTCGCGGAGAATTTTTCCGTGTTGAGCGGGTAGGTGTAACTGACCAGCCCGGAATCGGCCTTAAGCACCTGCGTGTAAGATAGCGTGATCCGCTTGGTGCTGTGCGGCTCGATCGGATACACGCGCACTTTAAAGACATCGCGGTCGGCGTATTCCAGGAGCGCGGGATCTTTCATCTTGCGAACAATGTCCTCGTAAATGCGGCGGGCCTTGTCCGCGGGCAGCAACTCGGCTTCGACCTGCTTGCCGCCGATGTCCATGGTGAACTTGTCGATCTGCGAGCCCTTCGGCACGGGAAATAAATACGTGCCTTCCAATCGCTGGGAATTGGGATTGTAGAATTCCTGATCGACCGACGTGGTGGCTATTTGGCCGTCGATTTTGACATTCACATGATGATACGACACTTCGAGTGGCGCAAAAATGTGTTGGGACGGGGGGCGCGGCCAGGGGATGGGGTGCTGCGGAAAATCCGGCGGCTCGTGAATCACGATAAAGCCGTCGGCCTGCGCCAATAAAGGCGCGAGAAGCGTGAGTAAAAGTAAAATCAACCGTTTCATATGCCATTGGACGGAGGGCCGCGAAAAATGCTCCCATTAAATCATCAGCATAGATCATTTCGACGACGTCAATGATCGTCCTGCATTGACCGGGTTGATCCAAGTGATGTTTGAGTGACGCCAGGATATCAGGATTTTCAGAGAATCGCAGAAGTAAGAATGGTGGTAGGTGATGGATTCGAACCATCGAAGGCGTAAGCCAGCAGATTTACAGTCTGCCCCCGTTGGCCACTTGGGTAACCTACCACGTTAAAATTGAGGACCTTACGAAGCCCAAGGAATCTTATCGTCTTCAATTTGTATCCAAGCATTGTATCCCGCACAAGAAAAAAGCAAGTGCGCTACTCAACTGGGGCGTAACTTGGCGGGAGAAAACTGCTGGTGCGGCCAGAGTTCCCAGCGCTGCCAAATGCGAATACCCCAAGGGCCGTCAGCGGGGATTTTTCCGCGCCACACTTTTAGCTTTAGTTCGCCGAAGGCCGTGCGCAACCGCATCGTCTCCCTCCTCCGATGATGTGCTTTGTCGAGCAACATTGCAGGGCACGAAATGTCACCACCACCACGACGGTTGGCAGCGGGTCATCTAGTGCTTACGACGGGGGTGACGAAAGAGCACCTTGACTTAAGTCCCCAACGAACGTATCTATATTTCGTCTAATGACGAAATATAAGATTTGAGCCATGCGCGCGTTCATGAACATCACCAAGGCGCTCGCCGATGAAAACCGCATTCGCGCGCTGCTGGCGTTGCGCAAGGGCGAGTTGTGCGTTTGCCAGATTACGGAACTGTTCGGGCTGGCGCCCTCCACCATTTCCAAACACCTGTCGATTCTCTCCCAGGCCGGTTTGGTCGCCTCGCGCAAGGATGGCCGCTGGATTTATTACAAGCTGCCCGGCCACGACGCTCCCGTCGAAGTGCGCGAGGCCATTGCTTGGGTGGAGAAGTCGCTCGCTCGCAACCCGCGCGCTGTCGAAGACAGCCGGAAGCTCAGGAAAATTTTACAGCAAGACCCTGCCGAATTATGCAAGAAACAGTGTCAAAAGTGAAACCCACCGTCCTGATTCTCTGCACGGGCAATTCGTGTCGCAGTCATCTCGCCGAAGGGATTCTGCGCGCGGCGGCGGGCGATTTGCTTAATGTCCAAAGCGCCGGCTCAAAACCGGCGGGATACGTCCATCCCCTCGCCCTCCAGGTGATGCAAGAGATCGGCATCGATATCTCGACGCATCATTCCAAACACATGAATGACTTCCTGAAACAACCGGTGGAAACCGTCATCACCGTCTGCGGCAATGCCGATCAAGCCTGCCCAATCTTTCCCGGCCAAATGAACCGCCACCATTGGGGCTTTTTCGACCCGGCGCATGCCACCGGCACCGAGGAAGAAAAGTTGAATGTCTTCCGCCGGGTGCGCGATGAAATCAAAATGGTGTTTGAAGCCTACGCCGCCGGACGCTGCGATCAGGTGAAAGCCGCGCCACTTTCCTGAACCAGCGGCGCATCCCGTTCCCTTGAAAATATTTTTATGACATTGAAAACGCAAACTCTCCAGGTGTTCGACCCCGCCATGTGCTGCTCCACCGGCGTGTGCGGGCCGGACGTTGATCCAAAGCTCGTGCAATTCGCCGCCGACCTCGATTGGCTCAAGACGCAGGCTGTGATCGTCCAGCGATACAACCTCTCGCAAGATCCAGGGGCATTTGTCCAAAACCCCATCGTCAAAAGTGCGCTGACCGAAAAAGGCGAAAACGCACTGCCGCTGATGCTCGTCAACGGCCAGGTGGCCCTCACGGGCCGCTATCCCGAACGCCGCGAACTGGCGGGATGGTTCAAATTAAAAGCCACCGCAACCTCAACGTCCGCCAAGTCGGGTTGCTGTTGCGAAGGCTCATGCTGAATCCAAATGAGCCTCGTCGCCGAACCGTCTTTGCAGCGCCTCCTGGAATCGCCGACGCGCTTCCTTTTTTTCACCGGCAAGGGCGGCGTGGGAAAAACTTCACTCGCCTGTGCCTCGGCCATCTCGCTCGCTGACCGGGGAGGCCGCGTCCTGTTGGTCAGCACCGACCCGGCTTCGAACCTGGATGAAGTTTTGGGAGTGAGGTTGACCTCCGCGCCGACGGAGATCGCCGCTGTGCCGCGACTCGCCGCGTTGAATATTGACCCGGCGGCGGCAGCCGCGCTCTATCGTGAAAAACTGGTCGGACCCTATCGCGGACAACTCCCGGAATCCCTCGTGCGGAGCATGGAGGAACAACTCTCCGGCGCTTGCACGATGGAGATTGCCGCGTTTGATGAATTTTCAAAACTGCTCGGCGAACCCGCCGCGACCGCGGACTACGATCACGTCATTTTCGACACGGCGCCCACCGGCCACACGTTACGGCTGTTATCTCTGCCCGGCGCGTGGACGGGATTCCTGGCAAACAGCACCACGGGCAATTCCTGTCTCGGTCCGCTGGCCGGTCTGGAGAAACAGCGGGGCCTTTATCAAAGTGCGGTCGCCTCGCTGGCCGATGCCGGGCGAACCACTTTGGTCCTCGTCAGCCGTGCGCAACGAGCCGCGCTCACCGAAGCCGAACGCACCAGCAACGAACTCGAAGCCCTCGGCGTGCGCAACCAGCGGCTTATCCTGAATGGATTATTCGAAGCTGCCGATTCCGATCCCGTCGCCGTCGCCTTGCAGCGGCGCGGCGCGGAAGCGTTGTCCGCCGCGAAAACATTCCTCACACGCATGCGCGTATCCCACGTCCCGTTGCGTTCGCACAATCTCATTGGCATCCCGGCCCTGCGTGCGCTTGTGACTTCAGATTCTCGCGAGGGCGCAGGAAGCCCTGTGGCTTCGGCGCGCGCCGTTTTGCCAACGATGGAATCGTTGAACGACTTGGTGGATGATCTCGCAAAATCCGGCCGCGGCGTCGTCATGACCATGGGCAAAGGGGGTGTGGGCAAGACCACCATTGCGGCTGCGATTGCAACCGAACTTGCCCGACGTGGCTTCAAGGTCCATCTCAGCACCACCGACCCGGCGGCACATATTGCTGCTGCCGCAGGAGAGTTGGAAGAATTACAGGTCGGCCGGATTGATCCGCAGGAGGAAACGCGGGCCTACGTGGAACACGTGCTGGCAACCGCAGGCAAGAACCTCGATGCCAATGGCCGTGCTTTGCTGGAAGAAGATTTGCGATCTCCCTGCACCGAGGAAATCGCCGTGTTCCGCGCCTTTGCCCGGACCGTGGCCCAAGGCAAGGATGCCTTCGTCGTGCTCGACACCGCGCCCACGGGACACACGTTGCTGTTGCTGGATGCCACCGAATCGTACCACCGCGAAGTTGCCCGCAAAGCCAGCGACCTGCCTGACGACGTGCGTCAACTGCTGCCCCGATTGCGAGATGGCAATTTTACCCGCGTCATGGTCGTCACGGTGCCCGAAGCGACGCCGGTCCACGAGGCCGCTGCGCTGCAAGTTGACTTGCGTCGCGCGCAGATTGAACCATTCGCCTGGATCATCAATCAGAGCTTTGCCGAAAGCGGCTCGCGCGACCCCTTGCTCGTCGCGCGCGGAAATAGCGAAGTTCAGTTCATCCGCGAAGTTGTCGAGCAACAGTCCAAGCGCACGGCAATCGTCCCGTGGGTGATAGACGAACCGGCCGGTCCGGAACGCCTGCAACAACTTTTCCAAACCGCCATCGCCGATTGATATGTCCACTCCCGTTCCCAAACGCCTGGCTTTTTTCGAGCGTTACTTGACCGCGTGGGTGCTGCTGTGCATGGCCGTGGGTATCGCGTTCGGCAAGTGGCTGCCCCACCTCACGGCCACGTTGAGCAAACTGGAATTCAGCCGGGGCTCGCAGGTAAACGTGCCGATCGGCATTCTGCTTTGGCTGATGATTTACCCGATGATGCTCAAAGTGGACTTCAGTGCAATCGGCGGCATCGCCAAGAAACCAAAGGGCCTCATGGTGACGCTTTTCGTGAACTGGCTGGTCAAACCATTCAGCATGGCATTTCTCGCGTGGCTCTTCATGCAGCACATCTTCTCGGCGTGGATCACCCCCGGCCTGGCTAGGGAATACACCGCCGGGCTCATCATTCTCGCCGCGGCGCCCTGCACGGCGATGGTCTTTGTGTGGAGCTACCTGACCGACGGTGACCCGGTTTACACACTGGTGCAAGTTGCGGTGAACGACCTCATCATGCTGGTCGCATTCGCGCCCATCGTCATGTTCCTGTGCGGCGTGGCGAACGTCATCGTTCCGCCGAAGGTGCTCCTGACTTCCGTTCTGGTGTTCATCGTCATTCCGCTGACGGGCGGATGGCTCACGCGCACGCTGCTCCTCAAATCGCGCGGCCCCGCCTGGTACGAGAAAAACTTCCTGCCGAAATTCCATCCAATCATGATGTGGGCGCTGCTGTTGACCCTGGTGCTGATCTTCGCGTTCCAGGCCGAGAACCTGACGACGAAATGGTTCGCGGTCATCCTGCTGGCAATCCCGATTTTGATTCAAGTCTACTTCAACTCCAGCATCACCTATCTACTCATGCGAAAATTCAAGGTGCCGCACAACGTCGCCTCGCCCGGCGCTTTGATCGGCGCGAGCAACTTCTTCGAGCTGGCCGTGGCCGTCGCCATCACGTTGTTCGGCCCCAGCTCCGGTGCGGCGCTGGCCTGTGTCGTCGGCGTGCTCGTGGAAGTTCCCGTGATGCTCTCCGTGTGCCAGGTCTGCAACAACTCCCGGACATGGTACGAGGGGCGTGCCTCCAATCTGGCACCGTGAGTTGGCCCGCATCAGGCCGAAGCATTTCCGCACGGATGCCAGACGCCACAATTCCTGTCGGATTTCGCGAGGGACGGGTACTATTCATTAGTGAACGATCAATCCGATCCACAACTCTTGCGCGCCTACACCGCGCACAAATCCGAAGCCGCCTTTGCCGCCCTGGTCCAGCGCTACGTTGATTTGGTCTATTCTGCCGCCTTTCGAATGCTGGGCGACGTCCATACCGCCAGGGATGTGACGCAAAGCGTGTTCGTGGCTCTCGCCCAAAACGCTCAAAAACTAACGGACCGACCAACCTTGGCCGGTTGGTTGCACAACACGGCCCGGAACCTCGCGGCCAAATCCATTCGTTCGGACGCGCGTCGTCGCATCCGCGAACAGGAGGCCGCCGCCATGAACGAATTACTTTCCAGCCACCTCGACGCAAACTGGGACCACATCGCCCCGTATCTGGATGAGGCGCTGGGTGAACTCGGCGAAGCTGACAGCGAAGCCGTGTTGCTCCGTTATTTCAATAACCACGATCTCCGCACCATCGGCGTCACCCTCGGCATCAGTGAGGATGCCGCACAAAAGCGCGTGAGCCGCGCTGTGGAACGTCTGCGTGAATTCTTTGCCAAACGCGGCGTCAGCATCGGCGCCAGCGGGCTGATTGTCGTCATTTCCGCCAACGCCGTAAAGGCCGCGCCCGCGGGTTTGGCCGCCAACATCTCAACCGTCGCAATTGCCGCCACGGTCAGCAGCGGTATCACCACCACGACCGTCCTGAAAGCCATCATTATGACAAAACTGAAAGTCGGAATCATCACCGCCGCGGTCGCCGCTGGAATCGCGATTCCGCTGGCGATCCAACACCAGACCCAAACCAAATTGAACGCCGCCAACGAATCATTGCGACAACAGATCGAACGAAATGTTCAACTGACCGCCGAGAACGAAAATCTCGCCAAAGCAAATGCGGCAGTGGCTCCAACTGCCGACTTGAAAGGCCCGTCCCTTGAATTGCTGAATCTCCGCGGCGAAGTGGGACGGTTGCGCGAGGAAAGCACCGCGGTAAAAACACCCATTACACAGGACCTGGTGGCTTCGCGATACAAGAACGCCCAGGATTTGGCCCGGAGCGGGGATTCGGCGGCGGCGCTGAAAGAATTCCTCTGGTGCTATGACGAGGGAATGCCGAGAGTGACGGGATACGGTGGCGTAAGAAACAGTTTTCTTCTGAGTTCCATCGCGGAGCTGGGTAAAAATTATCCACCCGCGCTGGCAGCCTTGCGGGAACGGCGCGATCAAGCGCAGGCGCGCATGCTCAACAGCGAAAGTGACCCGGACGCGGCACAGGATTTTGCCTCAATAAACCGCGAACTCCACGAGAACCAGAACACCCTGGCCGCTTTCGATCAATTGCCGGCCGGAGACCACCGTCGCCAGGCGCTGGCAAGCGTCGCCTACAGTCTGTTGGTCGAGGGGCAGCGTTACGGTGATGCTCTTTTGGGCAAACCCTACGAGAACATCAGCGCGATATTTGAAATGACATCCAAGGAACAACCGTTGCCAGCGAATATTAGCAACCCCGAGAAGATTCAGAAAATGCAGCGGGATTATCTGATCAACTCCACCGCCGCGGACGTCGAAGTCCTGGCTGGAGCCGGCGATCTCGTCCACGCGCGAACGCTCGCCGGGCGGTTGCTGGCTTATGATAGTTCGCCCGAAACCAAGACGGTGTTGCAACAGCATTTCTCTCGCGCCGGACAAGCCGCTCTGTTCGATAGCGTAACGAATCCCTGATGCGCGGTATACAACACGATCAGGCCGCTGAAGACTTAATGATTTTTTGCCAGGGAGCGTCAGGGGCGGCCAAGAGCTGAGACGTCAGTGCGAAACGGAACGGCGGGAAGACCCCCGCCATTGTAGAGCGTTGCGCTTGGGAAAGACTGCCAGGCGTAACGCACAGTTTCGGGCTCGGAGACGTCCGGCGAGGAAACAACGACCGTTTCGCCATCAATTTTCGCGTCGGCCCAATGCCATTGATGATCTTTCCCCGCCACCGCAAATTCCCCCAACCGGTCGCCTCGCACCACCAAGCCGCCGTCGGCATGGTCAAAATGGATTTTTAACGCGCCAGGCAAATGCTCGACGGATTTGAAGGTCGGACCTTGAAATGGGATTTTCTCACCGTAATGCTGCGCCAACGCGCAAAACGCCAGGCGTTCACCGACAATTTTCTTATCTGGCGGATGGATGTTGTCGGGATCGCCGGTATCAATCGTGATGGCCACCCCGGAATTTTTCACCGTGCGGGCCACGACCGCCTGCGACTCGCGCAGTTCCGCCCAACCGGATTCCGCGGGTTGGTCCTGGTGATGCATAAACGCCGGCAAGCTCACGATGTAAAATGGAAAATCGCCCTGCCCAAAAACCTTCCGCCAGTCGCCAATCATCGCCGGCAGCACTTTTTGATACTGGAACGCGCGATCCGCATTCGCCTCGCCCTGGTACCAAATCACACCGGAAATCGCGAGCGGCGCAATCGGCTGAATCATGCCCTGATACAACACCGATGGAATCACCGGCCAGTTTTCAAAACCCAACGGCAACGGGTGCGGCGGCCGCGCGTCCACGCTCATTCTCCCTTTCCATTCACCCGCCAGCGGGATGCTGCTGTCGCCGATGGCCAGACGAAGGCTGTCCGCTTTGGACATAAACCCGCCGTCCGGTTTCGTTTTGAAAACGCGGACGGTGATAACATTCTTTCCCGGCTTTAAAATGCCATTCCTGACCGACCACACCCGCGGATTTTCCACCCAGGCACTGGCGCCAACCAATTGGCCGTTAACGTAAGCAGTGTCCATTTTCTCAACCACGCCGAGGTAAAGCGCGGCTTTGCCCGAGGGCAATGGATCAGGAAGGTTAATCTCTTTGCGAAACCAACAAACCGCCGGCGTCTCGGGCACGCCCAATTCCTGAAAACCTCCGGGAATCTGCACCGGTTTCCAATTGGAATCATCCACTTCCGCCGCTGACCAATTATTCTTCAAGCCGATGTCATAATCATCATACCAACCCATGATGAAATTCCCATACTCCGGGCCGCCCTTCGCTTTGAGGCGATCCAATTCGGCCAGTTGCGCGTCAAAATCCCTCAGCGAATGGAGTGTCCCCACACTGGTCCACGCTTCCGCCGGCGTGCCGCCCAAACAATCCTCCACCAGCCCGACGGGGACGTGAATGTCAGCCTGGATTCGTTGCGCAAAAAAATAGGCGACGGCCGAGAACCCGCCTTCCTCCGTCATGGCCTGCGGGGAGCAAATTTTCCATTTCCCCTGCGGAACAGAGACGGGGCTGTATGCCGGATGAGATTGCACCTTGAACAGGCGGATTTCAGGATGATTCGCGGCGGCGACTTCATCCGCGCCGTTTCGCGCCCGCGCGAGGCCGAGTTCCATGTTCGATTGCCCGCCGCAAAGCCAGACGTCCCCGACCAAAACCTCGTGCAACTCGACATGTTGCGGCCCGTCAATTTTTACAGTGTAAGGTCCTCCGGGCGGCGGCGGCTCGATTTTCACCTGCCAGCGGCCATCCTTGCCGGCGATGGCTTTGGCCGTATGCCCCGCAATCTCCACTTGAATGACATCCCCGGGTTTCGACCAGCCCCAAATCATATTCGGTTTCCCGCGCTGGAGAACCATGTTGTCTCCGAACATCGGGCTGAGGAACGGGAGTGGGGAATCGCTCGGCGCAGCCGCCGCCAGCCAGGCCCCCAGGATGAAAATCAAACTGAAAAATGACTTCCGTCGCATAGATCAATCCAAACCGACTTGTTTGGAAGACGGGCCGGTAGCATTGGAACGCAGATATTTCGCCGCCGCTTCCGTCCGGCAACGCACGTGAAGTTTCTCGTAAATGTGCATCAAATGAGTGCGCACCGTGGCATTGCTGATAAACAGCCGCGAGGCAATTTCCTTGTTCGGACAGCCTTCCGCAACCAGCGCCAGGATTTCCATTTCCCGGGCCGACAATTGTTCCGTGCCATTGAGCTCGGTGCTTTTCGGATCCTCCATGAACGAGCGCACCACCATCCGGGCAATCTCGCTCGTCATGGGCGCGCCCCCCGCCCGCACTTCGGCGATGGCTTTTAAAATCTCCTCGTCATCCGAACGCTTCAAGACATAACCGCAGGCGCCGGCTTTGAGCGCCTGGAAAATCATTTTGATGTCCTTGTAAACCGTCAGCATGATGACCTGCAGGTTCGGAATCTTTTCGCGCAAGCGCGCCGTGCAGGCGATCCCCGATTCGCCGGGCAGATGAATATCCATCAGCACCACATTGGGTTGGTGGACGGGAATTTGAACCAGCGCATCCTCCGCTGATTCGCAGGCGCAAACACAGCGGTGTCCCGGCGTGTTGCCGATCACTTCCGCAAGGTATCTGCGCAGCGTGGCGTTATCTTCGACAATGGCTACTGTCGTCATCAAATTCTGACTGATACTCTGCGTTAATTGTGCCGACATGTCATTTTCCCCGTAGCCGCCAAGGCAGTCCGAGTCGATGACCACCTTAATTCACTTCCGGCACCAGAGAATAGATCAAACGTCGTATTTTTGGGGACATCCGGCAAGTTTTATTGCCGGCGATATCACAGACGCTGTCGAAAAATGACTTCGCGGAAATTTCCGCTGGCCATGTGCGAGCAAACACCGGGCGAATGCCCCCTTGATTTGGTTTGATTCGGTTGGCCTTCGCTGGGGCTCTGGTGGAAAGGGGTCTCACTATTTGCACTCTAAGGGTCTCTACTCCCGAGAAATTTTCTTTGCGAGAACTTTAAAAAAACTATCGCGGCGACGGCGACAACGGCAGCCGAATCTTGACGACCGTGCCGCCCGCCACCCGCGATTCGACCGTGCAACTGCCGCCGAGCTTGAGCAACCGGGCGGAAAGATTTTTCAATCCATGACGGCCTCTTTCCGAACTGCCATCGAAACCTTTGCCGTTGTCCGCAATATCAATGTTCAGATCGCCGTCGGCCACCGCCATCCGGAATTCCACCTCGGTCGCTTCGGCGTGTCGCACTACGTTATTCAGCGCCTCCTTCACCGTCAGGAGCAAGTCATGCCGCACGCGGCCTTCCAAAGTGACGGCGGGAAACGCAACCGGAACCTTGAACCGGCACGAAATATTCGTGTGCGAAAAGAATTCCGCCGCGTAACCACTGAGATAATCAGCGAGCGATTGCAGCAAATTATCCTCCGGGTCAACCGCCCACACGATGACGTCGAGGGCGGCGATCAGGCTCCGCGCCTTGCCGGCAATCGCGTGAAATAAATTCGCCTGGCTGGCCTCGCTCGATTGGGGACGCTGACCCGTGCTGGCCAGCACGTTGATTTCCGTAAGGCTCGAACCCAGGTCGTCGTGCAAATCACGCGCGATGCGCGAGCGCTCGGCCTCCAGTGCGTGCTGATGCTCCACCCGCTCCCGCTCCCGGATCTCCCGCTGAAGCTGGGCCGTGCGCTGGTCGACCACCCGCCGCAATTGCGAGATCCACACTACCGCGAACATCAAACCCACCAGCAAAAGCCCCACAATGATAAGCAAGCGTTGCAGCGTCCACCAGGACGGCCGCGAAAGCACCGACAGATCATCGAATGAATTAAGCAGCAGTTCGAACGATTCCACTTCGGTTCCCGGGTGCTGGTTGCGCCCGTGACCCACATAAACTCCCTCCAGCGCCAGCCGGCTGCCGGGCCGGAGTGAAAATTGCCGGTAATCGTCCCGCGCCAGCCGGGCGAGATACAAATGCGCGCCGGTTTGCATCTCCAAAACCGGGACATTCTGCTCCGAATGCAATCCGATCAATTTGCCCTCCACGCGAACCCGCGTTGAATCCAGGTCTTCCCGCGCCAGATCGGCGTCCGAAAGAGCTTTCGCCTTGGGCAAGGCCTCGTGGCCGGTTCTCCGAACTTTGGCTTCCCGCAATAATAATGCCGTTGCGCTGATGTCGGGATAGCCCACAGCTTCCACCAGATCACCAGGGTGGATTTGAGCCGGCTCCGGGAGCATCAACCGGATTCCTGAGCCGCCGTTCACCAGGAACATTTGGTTGCCTTCTGCGTGAACAATTTGCCCGCGGACTTTCACGCGTCGAAAAGCGGTGGCCTGGGTGTCGAAAAACAACAGCTCGCGGGGTGTCTTGAGCACCGCCTCAAATGGATCGGCTGGCGCGGGAATATCCACGCTGATGCTGGCATTGCGCATCCTCACGCTGCCCAGGCGCACTTCGCGGCTGCTGGTCCACGCTGCGAAAAGCACCCCCTGGATGCGGACGACGGATTTCTCGAATTGCGTAAAGCGGGCCTCGTCCCGGTCCATCTGGATATCCAGCTGGCCCCCCGCCATAAGCACTGAGAGTATGTTGCTGTGCGCAGCCGTGACCAGACACTGAAATTCCACCCATTGTACGTCCATGCTGCCATTGATCAACTCGTTCCAGGCCGGATGCGCCGGCTCGGGCAAATCACCTTTTCCCAAACGATGAATCTCATCAGCCGCCACCACCGGCGCAAAATCGCCAGCGTCGGAATGGCCGATGATTTCACAAAAATCGCCACAGGCAGGAATACCGTTCGAAATCGCATGCGTCCTGACAAAAATTCCCCGGCTGTCATCCTGAATGGAAAGCCAGTGATCATACAATGCGCCCATGCTCGTGACGACACCGCGGATGTGCACCGGCAAAGCGCTTCGGGCTTCCGCCAGCGGCAGGCTTTGCACCCGGCGGGCACTCGTTATCGGCAACGTCGATTCCAACCCGCCCGGGGCGGGGTCCCGAATTTCCAGATCCCTGGCGGTCGCGGCGAATAATTCGCCGAACACAATCCGCCGGTCCAAATTGAAGATCCCACCGCCTGCGCCAGTGACGCGCACGCGCTGGTTCATCAATTTCGTCGCATCCAGCCCGTCCGCATCCGCGATCCACACCCGGATTGAATCCCGCTCCGAGTGCAACTTCAACTCCAGCCCCTTGCCGGAGGGCGATACAAAATTAACACGGCCCTCGACCGACATCCACTCCCGCCCCACCGTGCTCGCCATCGGTTCATCAATGATGGCCGGTCGCGGAACCGGCACGCTCGCGGTCGCCAGTTCCACGACCTTCACTGGTGAATCGCCGATGAACAGCAAGCTTCCGTCATCGGACCGGGTGCGGAACGTGTAAACGCCGTCCTGCGGAACATCGAAAAACCCTTGGAAACACATTCCCACCAGCGTGTTTCTCGTCCGGATTCCCAAATCGAAATTCGGCGCCACTCCCGACTTCACCGGTTTCATCAATTCGAAATCGGGCAGGCTTTGCCAGTTGCCTTCGTAACAATCCACTCGCAGACCCGGTTCAAAAGCGATTTTCCCAGGCGAATCCTCCGGAACGCGGTGCCAAAGTGCTGTCGCGGGAATCTCCTCAGGGTCAGCGTTGGCTCCTTGCCATTCCACCTCGAGGGTAAATTCCTTAAATTGATTAAACCACTCGAGCCGCAAGGGATGTCGGCCTGCCGTCAGTGTGATTTCCCCTGGCACCGTGTTCGTAAAATGAATGCCGTCGTTGTCCACGACCGGTACGGAAGTAATGCTCACCCCCACATCACGCCGGCGCAACAGGCAGTTTTTCCCTTCGATCTGGATTTTTTCTCCGGGAACAACTTTCGGCTGGTTTTCCCCCCATTCAATGAGCTGCACGCTCGTCGCATCCTGCAGGATAATGACGCCACTCCCTGGATCCGTCGAGGCGCACACCGTCCCCTCCAGCCGCAAATCTCGGACGACGCGCTGCTGCCGTTCCGTCGCCTGGGCGAGTTCCAAAAGAGTGGTAACCGGGCCCCGGACGCCCACCGGCGGAAACTCCGCCGCCTCCTGAGCCGCACCGCTCCCGCCCGCAAGGATTGCGAACAGGAGCGGAAACAGCCACCCGCGCGCGCGCGCTCCCAGGTTCAACAAATGGAGCATCGCTCGAATATTAACGCCGACTAAATCGGCGGCGCAACAGTTTTGGACCCGCGAATCAGATGAATTCGTTGATCAGGTTTTCCAGGAATTCCTGGCGGCCGCTGGTATTCGGCGCGGCGTCGCCCTTTTTGAGCATGTAGGCTTCGAGCTCTTTGAAGCTCGCGTTGCCGCTCTCGATTTTTGCGCCGATGCCGGAATCCCACGACGCGTAGCGCTGCTTCACAAAACCCGCCAGACGCCCGTCCTGGCGGATGGCCGTCGCGATTTTCAACCCGCGGGCAAAAGCGTCCATACCGCCGATGTGCGCGTAGAACAAATCGATGGGCTCAAAACTTTCGCGCCGCACCTTCGCGTCGAAATTCACGCCCCCGGTCTTGAAGCCGCCGTATTTCAACACGCTCAACATCGTGTAGGTCGTCAGGTAGATGCTCGTCGGGAATTGGTCCGTGTCCCAGCCGAGCAACTCGTCGCCGGTGTTGGCGTCAATCGATCCCAGCGCGCCCGCGCCGCCCGCCACTTCGAGATCGTGCTGCATCGTGTGGCCCGCCAGCGTTGCGTGGTTCGTTTCAATGTTCAGTTTGAAATCGCCGAGCAAATCGAATTCCCGCAAGAAGTTCAGGCACGCCGCGGCATCCGAGTCATATTGATGCTTCGTCGGCTCTTTCGGCTTGGGCTCAATGTAGAATTGGCCTTTGAAACCGATTTTCTTTTTGTAATCCACAGCCATGTGGAGAAACTTCGCCAGGTGTTCCTGCTCGCGTTTCATGTCCGTGTTCAGCAGCGTCATGTAACCTTCGCGGCCGCCCCAGAACGTGTAACCTTCGCCGCCCAGTTCGTGCGTGACTTCTATAGCCTTCTTCACCTGCGCGGCGACATAGGCAAACACGTCGGCATTGCAGCTCGTGCTCGCGCCGTGCGCGTAGCGCGGATGCGAAAACGCGTTCGCCGTGCCCCACAGCAACTTCACGCCCGTGCGCTTCTGCTCCGCCTTCAGCACCTTCGCCACCGCGTCAAAGTTTTTGTTGGTCTCGGCCAATGATTTGCCTTCCGGCGCCACATCGCGGTCATGCCAGCAGTAATACGGCGCGCCCAGCTTTTCGATGAATTCAAACGCCGCCCGCACGCGGTTCTGCGCGTTGCGAACCGTCTGGCTGCCGTCGTCCCACGGACGAATCATCGTGCCCGCCCCGAACGGATCGCTGCCGGTGCCGCGGAAAGTATGCCAGTAAACCACCGCAAAACGCAGGTGCTCGCGCATCGTCTTGCCGGCGACGACTTCGTCAGCATTGTAATGCTTGAATGCGAGCGGGTTTTTTGAGCGCGGACCTTCGTATTGGATCTTTTCGACTTCAGGAAATGCGGTGTTCATTTGGTTATTTGTTTATGGTTCAGTGTGGAGTGATATTTTTCAGGTTAACTATTCAAAATCCGATGGAGACTCCGCCGTCGACCGGCAGCATGGCGCCGGTGACGAATTGTGCCGCCGGACTGCACAAATAGACCGCCGCCCAGCCGATATCCTCGGCCCGGCCAAATTTATTCATCGGCGTGCGGTCGAGGATCTTCGCCTTCCGGTCGGGATCACTGCTCAAAGCTTCGTTCAGCATGTCGGACTCAATCCAGCCCGGCGCGATCGCATTCACGCGCACCCCCAGCGACCCGAGTTCGACCGCGAGCGTCCGCACCATGCCGGCATAAGCCGATTTCGCCGCGGCGTACGCCACTACCAGCGGAATCCCAAACAGCGACGCCATCGAGGCGGTGAAAAGAATACTTCCGCTTTTGCGTTCCACCATGCGTCGGCCGCATTCACGCGAAAGCGCGAAGGCCCCGAACACATGCGTTTGCAGCACGCCCGCAAATTCAGCATCGGACGTTTCCAACGCGGATTTCTTCAGGTGCCCACCGGCATTGTTCACCAGGATGGAAATCGGGCCGGCGATTTTTTCAGCCTGCGCCACCATTTCCGGAATCGTTTCAAGCTTCGTGACATCCCCGGCCAGGGCAAAGGCATTCAGACCCAGGACCGCCCGGGCCTTTTCCAATTCCTCAGCGCGCCGGCCCACCAGGACCGCTTTCGCACCCGCCGCGACAAAGCATTTGGCCATGCCAAAACCCAGGCCAGTTCCGCCGCCCGTGATAAGCGCCGTTTGGCCGGTGAGATCAAAAATCGAATGCGTACTCTTCA
>Ga0265338_10001947_pt1 | contig 32225 bp, 28 predicted proteins | sample 42126metaG_FD_193579 | JGI IMG/M metagenome (GOLD analysis project Ga0265338, IMG submission 193579) | Rhizosphere microbial communities from Carex aquatilis grown in University of Washington, Seatle, WA, United States - 4-21-26 metaG | ecosystem: Host-associated > Plants > Roots > Rhizosphere...
CTTCGGCGCGCCGTCGACCAGGTCCTTGGCCTCCTTCAGGCCCAGGCTGGTGAGCGTGCGCACCTCCTTGATGACCTGGATCTTCTTGTCGCCAGCGGCTTCCAGGATGACGTCGAACTCGTCCTGCTCCTCGACCGCCTCGGCGGCGGGGGCAGCCGGGCCGCCGGCGGCGGCGGCAACCGCGACCGGCGCGGCCGCCTTGACGTCGAACGTCTCCTCGAACGACTTCACGAACTCGGACAGCTCGAGGAGGGTCATCTCCTTGAACGCGTCGAGCAGGTCAGCGCTGCTGAGCTTCGCCATGATCGTTTCCTTCTTTCCTTAGTCCTGGGTCTCGGTGGCAGGCGCTTCCGCCTGCGGGGTACCGGCCTCGACCTTCGCGCGCAGCGCGTCGGCCAGCAGCGCCATCTGCGTCGGCAGCGCGTTGAACGTCGCCGCCGCGCCCGCCATGGACGCCTTCATCGCGCCGGCCAGCTTGGCCAGCAGCACCTCGCGCGGCTCCAGGTCGGCCAGCTTGCCGACCTCGGCCGCGGTCAGCGCCTTGCCGTCGAGCACGCCGCCCTTGATGACGAGCAGCGGGTTCGCCTTGGCGAAGTCGAGCAGGCCCTTGGCGGCCTGGGCGACATCCCCGTCGACGAACGCGATCGCGGACGGCCCAGACAGCATCGACGAAACCGCGTCGCCCACCCCGGCCTCGGTCGCCGCGACCTTAGCCAGCGTGTTCTTGGTGACGGTGAAGGTCGCGTTGCCCTTGAGGGAGCCGCGCAGCTCGGAAAGCTGAGCCACCGTCAGGCCGCGGTACTCGGTGAGCACCGCACCGCTTGAGTCGCGGAACTTGCCCGTGAGGTCTTCGATCAGGGCCGTCTTCTCGGCGTTTGCCATGAGCCTCCTTTCCATACGTCGTCCCAACATTGCCCCGGAGACGACGAACGCCCCGGGCGCAGATGCACACGGGGCGTAGCTAGCTCCCGGCTGGGGAGCGGCAGGGCACTCATGGTCACCTGCGCGGGATGTCCGTACGGAACCTTCGGCCAGCGAACTGGCATCCAGCGGTCTTCGGTCGCTTGATATTACCGGGACAATCATCAGCCATCCAAATCAACGGCAAATGCAAAGCGGCGGCGCCCCCGCACGGGGACGCCGCCGCTCACGCGTGCGAGGGAGAACCTAGGCGACTGCCGCCTCTTCCTCGTCGACGAAGCCACGGGTCTTGCTCGGGTCGACCGGGATGCCCGGGCCCATGGTCGTGGTGAAGGTGATCTTCCTCAGGTAGCGGCCCTTGGCGGCGGCCGGCTTGAGCCGGACCACCTCGTCAAGCGCGGCCGCGTAGTTCTCGAGCAGCTCCTTCTTGCCGAAGGAGGCCTTGCCGATGATGAAGTGCAGGTTCCCGTGCCGGTCGACGCGGAACTCGATCTTGCCGCCCTTGATCTCGGACACGGCCCTGGCCACATCCGGCGTCACCGTGCCGGTCTTCGGGTTCGGCATCAGGCCGCGCGGGCCGAGCACCCGGCCGAGGCGGCCGACCTTGCCCATCAGGTCCGGGGTGGCGACCACCGCGTCGAAGTCGAGGAAACCGCCCTGGATCCGCTCGATCAGGTCGTCGGAGCCAACGAAGTCGGCCCCGGCCGCCTTGGCCGCCTCGGCCCGGTCGCCGGTGGCGAAGACCAGCACCCGGGCGGTCTTGCCGGTGCCGTTCGGCAGGTTGACCGTGCCGCGGACCATCTGGTCCTGCTTGCGGGGGTCGACGCCGAGCCGGAGGTTGACCTCAACGGTCGGGTCGAACTTGGTCACCGTGGTCGACTTCGCGAGCTCGACCGCTTCGGCCGGGCCGTACAGCGCGTCGTGGTCGATCTTCTGGTCGGCGTTCTGGTACGCCTTGCTGCGCTTCATGGTGCACTCCTGACGTGGAGGTCGTGGTCGTCGGGACCCAGCGCGAGGCCCTGCCACTTGTTGAATTGAAAGTCCTGCCGAGGAACGGGTTCGGCTTACTGCCACCCGCAACCGTTCTGCTAACTAGCCTTCGACCTTGATGCCCATCGATCGGGCGGTGCCCGCGATGATCTTCTCGGCGGCCTCGATCGTGGTCGCGTTCAGGTCGGGCATCTTCGTCTCGGCGATCTGCCGGAGCTGCGCCGCGGTCAGCGTGCCGACCTTGGTCTTGTGCGGCTCCTTGCTGCCCTTGTCGACGCCTGCGGCCTTCTTGATCAGCTCGGGCGCGGGCGGGGTCTTGGTGATGAAGGTGAACGACCGGTCCTCGAAAACCGAGATCTCGACCGGGATGATGTTCCCTCGCTGGGCCTCGGTCGCGGCGTTGTACTGCCGGACGAAGTCCATGATGTTGACGCCGTGCGGGCCCAGGGCGGTACCGACCGGGGGGGCCGGGGTGGCCGCGCCCGCGGGCAGCTGCACCTTGACGATGGTCTTGAGCTTCTTTCTTGGCGGCATGGTGGTGCCTTTTCTTCCTCTCAGATCTTTGAAACCTGGTCGAACGACAGCTCGACGGGCGTCTCCCGGCCGAAGATCGACACGAGAACCTTGAGCTTCTGGGTGACCGAGTTGACCTCGTTCACCGTCGCCGCGAGCGTCGCGAACGGGCCGTCCATAACGGTAACCGACTCGCCAACCTCATATTCCGGCGACGTCTTCTTGGCCGCCGCCGCCTGCGCGGCCGGGCTGCCCTCGGCCGGGGCGGGGGCGAGCAGCGAGGCCACCTCGCCCAGCGGCAGCGCCGACGGCCTGCTGGACAGGCCGACGAAGCCGGTCACCCCCGGGGTGTTCCTGACCACGGACCAGGACTCGTCGGTCAGGTCCATCCGCACCAGGATGTAACCGGGCAGCACCTTCTCGTTGACGGTCTGCTTCTTGCCGCCCTTGACCTCGGTCACCTGGTGCGTCGGGACCTCGATCTGGAAGATGTAGTCCTCCACGTTGAGCGAGGTGATCCGGCTTTCCAGGTTGGTCTTCACCCGGTTCTCGTAGCCGGCGTAGGAGTGCACCACGTACCAGTCGCCCGGCATCATCCGCAGCTCGCGAGTGAACTCCTCAACCGGGTCGAGCTGCTCGGCCTCGGCGGCGTCGGCGCCCTCGACAGCGTCGCCAGCCTCGGTGTCGCCAGCCTCGGGCTCGTCAGCCGCGGTACCGTCAGCCGCGGTACCGTCAGCCGCAGCGGGCACCTGCTCGTCGGCGGGCTCGTCAGCGAAGCCGGAAGTCTCTTCCGTCACGTCGGCTGCCTCCCCTTCCACTGACTCGTCTGCTGGGCCGGCCGCCGCGTCGACATCGCTGTGCAGTTGGGACTCGGGCACGGTCACTCACTCTCTTGGTCTGCTCGCTGGGGCCACCGGCTCGCTCGGCAGCGCGCCCGGCGAGGAAGCCCCCGTGATCATCGTGCCACGCTAGGTTCACGTGGCGCGAATTGCGGGGCGTCCCGGATCTGGCGTTAGCCGAAAACCCAGAACATCAGCTTGGTGAACCCGTAGTCGAGCGTTAGCACGATGGCGCTCATGACGACGATGAACGCGAGAGCAGCCGCCGTGTAGGTCACCAGCTCGTTACGAGTCGGCCAAATCACCTTCCGGAGCTCCGCCGCCACCTGCCGGATAAACAGGGCTGGCGTCGTCCGGTCCCGCTTGACGGCAGCCCCGGACCCGCTACGGCGCTCTGCGCCATGGTCTCGTGTCTGGGTCGCCATTTCCTCACCTAAGTACCAAACGGATCCATCACGCACGGTCCGGCTGGACTCGACCACCACACCAATCCAGCTCTGTGCCGGTCCAGCCGAGCCGCGCCGCACTTGCAGGGCAGGAGGGACTCGAACCCCCAACCGCCGGTTTTGGAGACCGGGACTCTACCAATTGAGCTACTGCCCTACGGGTTGCAACCACCAGAGTGTATGCGGAACGCACCCCCCGCGTCGAACCAGCGGGGAAATCTCCGCGTGCCGGGGCTCGCCCAGAGCGCGCCTCTCCCCCGGGGGGACGACCCCCGTACCCCCCGGAGCGCGCCCGACGGCAAAACCCGCCACCGTATCGGGCGCGCGACTGGCACTCGCCCAGAGCGAAACCCGGTAACAGTCATCTGGCCTGAGATGACACCATGGATGCATGCCAACCACGAGAATATCGGCCCGGGTGTCCGCTATATCCGAATCAGCGACCCTGGCCGTCGATGCGAAAGCCAAGGCGCTGAAGGCGGCCGGCCGGCCGGTCATCGGGTTCGGCGCGGGCGAGCCCGACTTCCCGACTCCCGACTACATCGTCGAGGCGGCGATACGCGCGGCCGCCGACCCCAGGATGCACAAGTACACGCCCGCGGCCGGCCTGCCCGAGTTGCGGGCCGCCATCGCCGTCAAGACCGCGCGCGACTCCGGCTACCAGGTGACCGCCGACCAGGTGCTGGTCACCAACGGCGGCAAGCAGGCCGTGTACCAGACGTTCGCGGCGCTGCTCGACGAGGGCGACGAGGCGCTGCTGCCCGCACCCTACTGGACCACCTACCCGGAGGCGATCGCGCTGGCCGGAGGCGTGCCGGTGATCGTGCCGACCGACGAGACGAGCGGCTACCTGGCAGGAGTAGACCAGCTCGACGCGGCCTGCACCGAGCGCACCAAGCTGCTGGTGTTCGTCTCCCCGTCCAACCCGACCGGCGCCGTCTACCCGCCGGAGCAGGTGCGGGCAATCGGCCAGTGGGCCGCCGCCAAGGGCATCTGGGTGGTGACCGACGAGATCTACGAGCACCTGGTCTACGGCGACGCCACGTTCTCCTCCATCCCGGTGCAGGCGCCGGAGATCACCGACCGCTGCGTGGTGCTCAACGGGGTGGCCAAGACCTACGCGATGACCGGCTGGCGGGTCGGCTGGATGATCGGCCCCAAGGACGTCATCAAGGCGGCGACCAACCTGCAGTCCCACGCGACCTCCAACGTGGCCAACGTGTCGCAGGCGGCCGCGCTGGCCGCGGTGTCCGGTGACCTGACGGCGGTGGCCGCCATGCGGACCGCCTTCGACCGGCGGCGCAAGACCATCGTGCGGATGCTCAACGACATCCCCGGGGTCGTCTGCCCCGAGCCGCTCGGCGCGTTCTACGCCTACCCGAGCGTCAAGGGCGTGCTCGGCAAGGAGATCGCGGGCAAGCGGCCGCAGACCTCGAGCGAGCTGGCCGCCCTCATCCTCGAGGAGGTCGAGGTCGCGGTCGTGCCGGGCGAGGCGTTCGGCACCGACGGCTACTTCCGGCTGTCCTACGCGATGGCCGACGCCGACCTGGAGGAAGGCGTCAGCCGGATCGGCAAGCTGCTCACCCAGGCGGTCTAGCGGATCGCGGGCAGGCAGCGCGGGCGAGAGCGGGCGGGCGAGACCGGGCGGGGGACGGGCGAACGGATCGCCCGTCCCCCGTCGCATACGCCCAACCGCCAGCGCGCACGTGCACGCGTTGGGGATAATAGAGAATGCCGCACAATCTGTCGGCCCTTCCCAAGGCGCACCTGCACCTGCACCTGACCGGTGCCATGCGCCACTCGACAATGGTCGAGCTGGCAGCGCGGCACGGGATATCGCTGCCGCCCGCGCTGACCGAGGAATGGCCACCCCAGCTGTCCACCGCCGACGAGCGCGGCTGGTTCCGCTTCCAGCGCCTGTACGACACGGCCCGGTCGGTGCTGCGCACCCCGGATGACCTGCAGCGGCTGGTCCGGGAGATCGCCGAGGACGAGCGGGCGGAGGGCTCGGGCTGGCTCGAGCTGCAGGCCGACCCGTCCGGGTTCGCCGCCATGTACGGCGGCATCACCGCGTTCACCGAGCTGCTGCTCGACGCGGTGGCCAAGGCGGCGCGGGCGTCCGACATCGGCATCGGCGTCATCATCGCCGCCAACCGGACCAGGCACCCGATGGACGCCAGGACGCTGGCCCGGCTGGCCGTGCAGTACGCCGCCCACGGCGTCACCGGGTTCGGGCTGTCCAACGACGAGCGGCGCGGGCCCGCAGCCGACTTCGCGCCCGCCTTCCGCATCGCCGGGCAGGCCGGGCTGAAGCTGGTACCGCACGCGGGCGAGCTGGTCGGCCCGGCCAGCGTCACCGCCAGCCTTGACCTGCTGCACGCCAGCCGGCTCGGCCACGGTGTCCGCTCGGTCGAGGACCCCCGGCTGGTCGAGCGGCTGGCGGCCGGGGCGGTCAGCTGCGAGGTGTGCCCGTCGTCGAACGTGTCGCTCGGCGTCGCCCCCGACGAGCAGGCGGTGCCGGTGCGCACGCTGTTCGCGGCCGGCGTCCCGGTCGCGCTCGGCGCGGACGACCCGCTGCTGTTCGGCCGGCGCCTGGTGAAGCAGTACGAGATCGCCCGCGACGTGCACCAGTTCAGCCCGGCCGAGCTGGCCGAGCTGGCCCGGATGTCCGTCCGCGCCTCCGCCGCCCCGGCCGACACCCGCGCCCGGTTGCTGACGGCCATCGACAGCTGGCTAGCGGGCTAGCGCGCACCCGGCCCTCCGCCCTCAGGCCCTCCGCGCTCCGGCCCTCCGCGCTCCGGCCCTCCGCGCGAGCCCGCCACTTCCCATCAGTTCGGCCGCCTAATGCGACTTCCCATCACTTCGGCAGCTTTTCTGTCTGATTTGACACTAAATGTCCCGTCCAAAGTGATGGGAAGTGGAGTTGTTCAGTCCGAAGTGATGGGAAGTGGGGCTGGCGAGGAGAGCCGCCGGGGCGGCCGGCCAGAAGGCAGCCGGTTGCGGGGAGACCCGGGGGGCGGCAGTGCGACTAGAGAGAGAGGCCGACCAGGATCGGTTCCGGTGTCAGCGTGACGCCGTAGGCGGCGTGGACGCCCGCGACGATCTCGCGGGCGAGGCCGAGCAGCTCGGCGGCGGTCGCGTGGCCGGCATTGACCAGGGCCAGGGTGTGCTTGGCGGAAACCCGGGCCGGGGACGGGGCGCCGTAGCCCTTGGCGAAGCCGGACTGCTCGATCAGCCACGCGGCCGGGACCTTCACCAGCCCGTCGCCGGCCGGGTAATGCGGCACCGGGCCCGCGTCCCGGGCCACGGCAGCCGCCTCCACCTGCCCGAAGTCGGCGGCGGAGATGACCGGGTTGGTGAAGAACGAGCCCGCGCTGCGGGTGTCGGGGTCGCCCGGGTTGAGCACCATGCCCTTACGAGCGCGGATCTTGACCACGGCCGCGCGGACCTCGCCCGCCGCCGCCTGCTGGCCGGGCGCGACGCCCAGCTCGGCCGCCAGCTCCGCGTAGCGCACCGGCGCCGACAGCGGCTGCCGGGCCAGCCGGAAGGTGACGTCGAGGACCACGTAGCGCGGCTGCGCGGGACCGCCGCCGGACGGGCTGACCAGGGATTCCGGCTGGCCACGCTTGAACCGGCTGGTCCGGTAGGCGAAGCCGCAGCACTCGTTCGGAATGACCTTGATCTCGTCGTCCCGGCGGTCGTACACCCGCACCCGGGTGATGACCTCGGCCACCTCGCGCCCGTAGGCGCCGACGTTCTGGATTGGCGTCGCGCCCGCCCGGCCGGGGATGCCGGACAGCGGCTCAAGGCCGGCCAGGCCGTCGGCGACCGTGGCCGCGACCACCTCGTCCCAGTCCTCGCCCGCCGCCACCGTCACCTCGGCGGTGCCGTCACCCGCGGCCCCGTCAGCGCGGCGCAGGCCGCGGGTGTTCACGTGGATGACCGTGCCGTCAAAGCCCGCGTCGGCGATGACCAGGTTGGAGCCGCCGCCGATGAGCAGCACCGGAGTGCCCGACGCGTCAGCCGCCCGCACCGCGTCGATCAGCTCCCGCTCGGTGCCCGCCGCCACGAAGTACCGCGCCGGGCCGCCAAGGCCGAGCGTGGTGTAGTCGGCCAGCAGCACGGCCGCCGAGGCCGGCCTGGCCGGGGGCTGGGAGGGGGGCGTCACCGCAGGCGGACGGTGGCCCGCGCCCGGCTCAGCACCTTGGCGCCGCCCGCCCGGGCGACGATGTCGACCGTCACCTTGTTGCCGTCGAGCTTCTCCAGCACCTTGCCGCTGATCTCGATGGTCGCGCCGGCCTCGTCGTCCGGCACCGGGACCATGGCGGAGAACCGCACGCCGAAGTCGGTGACGGCACCCGGGTCGCCCGCCCACTCGGTGACGAACCGGCCTGCCTCGGCCATCGTGAACATGCCGTGCGCGATCACGTTGGGCAGGCCGACCGAGCGGGCCACCCGCTCGTTCCAGTGGATGATGTTGAAGTCGCCGGAGGCGCCGGCGTACCGGACCAGGTCGGCCCGGGTGACCTGGTAGGAGCGCGCGGGCAGCTCGGTGCCCTTGTCCACGCTGTCATAGCGAGGAGTCACGCGCCTGCCCCCCGCTCCACCAGGGTGGACCTGGCCGTGCAGACGTGCTCGCCGTCCAGCGTGACCAGCTCGGTGGCGGTCACCACCATCGACAGCGCGCCCAGGGTCTTAATCGACTCGACCGTGGTGGTCGCGGACACCACATCGCCCGCGTGCAGCGGGCGGGAGTGGCTGAAGTTCTGCTCGCCGTGCACGACCATCGAGTAGTCGAGGCCGAGCCCAGGGTCGCGGGTCGCCTCGCTCCCGGCCCGCATGGTAATCACCACCGCGAACGTGGGCGGCGCGATCACGTCGGGATAGCCCGCCTTAACGGCGGCGTCCCGGCTCCGGCACAGCTCGCTCGGCTCACCGATCGCGTCGGCGAACTCGGCGATCTTGACCCGGCTGACCTCGTAAGGCTCGCCGGGCCCGTAGACCTTGCCGACGTACTCGGGGTTCGGCGCCACGCCCGGTTCCCCGCTCCGACCCGGTTAGCGGGTCTCGCGGTGGTCGGTGTGCCGACGGCAGTTCGGGCAGAACTTCTTCAGGTCAAGACGGTCCGGGTCGTTGCGCCGGTTCTTCTTGGTGATGTAGTTGCGGTGCTTGCACTCCTGGCAAGCCAGCGTGATCTTCGGCCGGACATCGGTGGCAGCCACGATGGAGTGCCTTTCTAGAGAGAAGTAAGTCAGTTGCCCCTCGCGGGCGCGAGCTCGCTTCGGGGGTGCGGGGGTCGTCCCCCACAAGATACAAAGGACCCGGGAAGCCGAGCGGAGCTCGGCGAACACCGGGAACCGTAGCGGAGACCGGACTTGAACCGGTGACACAGCGATTATGAGCCGCTTGCTCTGCCGACTGAGCTACTCCGCCAAGCGCCGCCATGGGCGACTATGCAAGGGTACCCGATACGGGACCTCGCTTGCGTCGTCCCTGACCGTCCGCGGGCTGCGATGGTTAACCGCCGGCGGGCCGCCAGCATTCCCGGCCGCGCCTGCCCCGGCGTCGCGCCGCCGACAGGTTATCCACAGCAACGTGTTATCCACAGGTAGTTGTCCACAGCAGGCAGTTGCCCACAGCAGGCAGTTGCACGCCGGTGCAGCTAACGGACGATCACCGGGGGCTGGGTCTTGTCCCGCACCTCGGCCAGGTCGACGCCGGGGGCCAGTTCCACCAGGACGAGCCCGTCCGGGGTGACGTCGAGCACGCAGAGGTCGGTGATGATCCGCTGCACCACTCCCTTGCCGGTGTAGGGCAGCGAGCAGTCGAAGACGATCTTGAAGCCGCCGTCCCGGGCCACGTGCTCCATCAGCACGATCACCCGCTTGGCCCCGTGCACCAGGTCCATGGCGCCGCCCATGCCCTTGACCATCTTGCCGGGAATCATCCAGTTGGCGATGTCGCCGTCCCGGGATACCTGCATCGCGCCGAGGATGGCGGCGTCGATCTTCCCGCCCCGGATCATGCCGAAGCTGGTCGCCGAGTCGAAGAAGGCGGCGCCGCGGCGCACCGTGACCGTTTCCTTGCCGGCGTTGATGAGGTCCGGGTCGACCTCCGCCGCCACCGGATACGGGCCTACCCCGAGGATGCCGTTCTCCGACTGGAGGACCAGCTCCACGTCGTCCGGCACGTAGTTGGGCACCAGCGTGGGCAGCCCGATCCCCAGGTTCACGTAGTCGCCGTCGGACAGCTCCGCCGCCGCCCGCGCCGCCATCTGCTCACGTGTCCAGGCCATCAGGAGTTCCCCCGCACGGTGCGCTTCTCGATTCGCTTGTCCGCCGCCTGCTCCGGCGTGAGCGCGACCACCCGCTGCACGAACACACCGGGGGTGTGCACCTCGTTGGGGTCGATGTCGCCCGGCTCCACCAGGTGCTCCACCTCGGCGATGGTCACCCGGCCGCACATCGCGGCGAGCGGGTTGAAGTTGCGCGCCGCGTCCCGGTAGACGAGGTTCCCGTGCCGGTCGCCCTTCCACGCGCGGACCAGCCCGAAGTCGGCCACGATGGCGCGCTCGAGCACGTACTCGAGGCCGTCGAAGACCTGCACCGGCTTCGGCGGCGAGGCCAGCACCACGTTGCCGTCAGCGTCGTAGCGCCACGGCATGCCGCCCTCGGCCACCTGGGTGCCCACCCCGGTGCGGGTGAAGAAGGCCGCGATGCCGGAACCGCCCGCCCGCATCCGCTCGGCCAGCGTGCCCTGCGGCGTCAGTTCCACCTCGAGCTCGCCCGCCAGGTACTGCCGGGCGAACTCCTTGTTCTCCCCCACGTAGGAGGCGATCACCCGGCGCAGCCGCCGCGCGCCGAGCAGCAGCCCCAGGCCCCAGTCGTCCACGCCCGCGTTGTTGGAGACCACCTCGAGGCCGCGCGTCCCCGCCTCGAGCACCGCCAGGATCAGCGCCGACGGAATCCCGCAGAGCCCGAAGCCGCCCACCGCCAGCGTGGCGTCGTCGGGAATGTCAGCGACGGCCTCGCCCGCCCGGGCAACCACCTTGTCCATGATCCGACCATAGCCGTTGCGGCTGAGCGGGCATAAGGCGGAAACGCGGACGACCACCTTGCCCCGGGCCGTCCCGTCGGCCACCGCCCGGTGCGCGTCGGCCACGGATTCCAGCCGGTACAGCTCCTGGTCGAGCACGGGCGTGAGCTTCCCGTCGTCGGCCAGCGCCGCGACCGCGCGCAGGATCTCCCCGTGGTGCGCCCGGCCGGTTCCGGTGAGCAGCGGCAGCAGGGTGAAGACGCCCGAGTAGCTGGCGCCGCGGAAGCTCAGCGGCGCGAGGCTGTGCGTGCCCCAGCCGAGGATGCTGACGACGTGACCGGTATAGGTACGCACCGCGGTGAAGGCGTCGTCCAGGGCAGCGCCGCCCACGGTGTCGAAGATGACGTCGAACCCTTGGCCTCCCGTCGCCGTGGCCAGGTAGTCGGTCACCGGCGTGACCCGGTAGTCGATCGGCACGGCGCCCAGGTCCTTGATTACCCGCAGGCTCGTGCCGGTGCCGGTAGCGAAGACGGCCGCGCCGCGGGCCAGGGCAAGCTGCACCGCCACGTGGCCGACGCCGCCCGCACCGCCCTGCACCAGCACGAGCTGGCCGGGCTTGACCCCGGCCCGGTCGACCAGTCCCTCCCACGCGGTGATCGCGGCCAGCGGCAGCGCCGCCGCCTGCGCCATCGACAGCCGGGCGGGCTTGACCGCCAGCAAGTCGGCGTCGACCGCCGAGTACTCGGCCAGGCTGCCCGGGTTGCGGCCGACCCCGCCGGTCATTCCGTAGACCTCGTCGCCAACGCGCAGTCCGCGCACCCCCTCGCCCACCGCTGCGATCACCCCGGCCAGGTCAATGCCGAGGACCAGGGGCGGCTCGACCCGGGCGTGGGCGGCGGCGCCCGCGATGATCTTGAGGTCGAGCGGGTTCACCCCGCTGGCCGCGACCCGCACCAGCGCCTCGCCCGGGCCCGGGGCCGGGCGCTGCACCGTGCGGAGCGACGGCGCCGAGCCGAACTCGTCAAGCACGACCGCCTTCATCATGGGTGCAGCTTAGGCCCCGCCGCCCGCCGGGCGGCATCAGTCATCAGCTGTCACGGCGCCAAGGTTGAGTCGGTCGACTGATGGCGGGCACCGCGCCGGCGCGCGGGCGGGGCGCTGCCGGCGCGCGGGCGGGGCGCTCGTCCGGGCCGGCGGCTGACCCCGGGCAAGGCAGCGGCCCGCGGGAATCATCCCGCGGGCCGGTTCCCATTCGTCAGGGGCTGGTCAAACTCAGCACGCACTGAGGGACACTTTCCGGTTTATGGCAATAAAGCGCAGCGCATTCCGTTCGCTAATCGCCTGGTTTCACCGCGAATTCCGGCAAAATGCCTGTCAGGCACCGCCTCCCGCCGACATAATTACCTAGATGGCACTCCGCTATGTTGGGGACTACGGCGGGACGGGGAGGGTGCTGTGGATTCTGAGGTTTATGATGCGCCGACTAGTTCGGCTGTGACCGTTATCGATCAAGCCGTGGCCACGATAGAGGCCGGCACGGTTGATCTATTTCCCGCCCTGCTCGAAGCCGCGCCCGACGCGATGGTCATCGCGGACAGCGCCGGCCGGGTCCGGGCCGTCAACGCCCAGACCGAGGCCATGTTCGGCTACCGGCGCCGGGACCTAGTCGGACGGGACATCGAGCTCCTGCTCCCTGCCCGGTTCCGCGGCCGTCATCCCGAGCAGCGGCTCCAGTACGCGGTCAACGCCCGGGTGCGGCCCATGGGCGAGCGCGGGCTCGACCTCTACGGGCTGCGCCGGGACGGCTCGGAGTTCCCGGTCGAGATCAGCCTGAGCCCGCTCGCCGCGACCGGGGAACCGCTGGTGGTGGCTGCCATCCGCGATGTCACCGAGCGCTGGGCGGCTGAGCAGCGGATCCGCGAGCTGGCGATGATCGCGGAGTCGTGCGGTGACGCGATCTTGATGAAGACGCTGGACGGGACGGTCACGTTCTGGAACGCGGCCGCGGCGCGCATGTACGGGTACAGTGCGGCCGAGGCGGTCGGCCGCCACGTGTCCATGCTGGCGCCACCGGACAAGTTGACGGAGATAGACGCCCTGCTCGCCCGGCTGCGGGCCGGCAAACGAATCGACCACTTCGAGACGCAGCAGGTAACCAGCCGGGGAGCGCTGCTCGACGTCGACGTCACGCTGTGGCCGATCCTGGACCGGGACGGCACGGTGACCGGCGCGTGCGCGCTCAGCCAGGACATCGCCGCCCGCAAGCGGGCCGAGCAGCAGGTCGCCCGGATGTACGAGCAGCAGCGCCACGTTGCCCTGACCCTGCAGAACGCGCTGATGGGCGAGGTCGCGCCGGTACCGGGAGTGGCCAGCGCGAGCCGCTACCTGCCCTCCACCCAGGGTGCGGGCGTCGGCGGGGACTGGTACGACCTGATCCCGCTGGGCGCCGGGCGCACCGGGGTGCTGGTGGGCGACGTCATGGGCCGCGGGCTGGAAGCCGCCGCGGTGATGGGCCGGCTCCGCTCAGCCGCCAACGCGCTGGCTCGCACCGGGATGCCGCCGCAGCAGCTGATGCACGCGCTCGACCAGGTCGCCCGGGACATCCCCGAACAGCTGACGACCTGCTGCTACCTGATCATCGACCCGCAGGAGGGCACGGTGACCGGCTGCTCGGCCGGCCACCTGCCGGTGCTGCTGGCCGAACCGGACGGCACCGTACGGGAGCTGCCCGTCCCGTTGAGCGCGCCGCTCGGCGTGGGCGGCATCCCCCACCAGCAGTCCACGGTCGAAGTCCCGGCCCGGGCGACCGTGCTGCTGTATACCGACGGGCTGGTCGAGCGCCCCGACCGCGACATCGACGAGCAGATCGCAGCGCTGCGCGGCGAGCTGTCGAGCGCCGTCGCGGCCGGCCGGACCCTGGAGAGGGCAGCCGACCAGATGCTGGCCGCGTTCCAGCTTCCGTCCGGCGAGCCGGCCGACGACATCACGCTGCTGCTGATCCGCATGCCCGACGGGCCGCTGTCCGTCGTCACCAGCACGCTGGCGCCGGAGCCGCGCTCGGCCGGGGCCGCCCGCGCCACCGTCCGGGACACCCTGGAGCGGTGGGGCCAGCCTGACCTGGCCGATACCGCCTGCCTGCTGGTCAACGAGATCCTGACGAACGCGATCCAGCATGCCCGCTGCCCGATCAGGATGCACCTGTGCCGGGCCGCGAACGAGATCATCGTCGAGGTCACCGACGACAGTCCGCAGTTCCCTGAGCGCCGCCTGCCCGGTGACGACGAGGAGGACGGCCGCGGGCTGCAGGTGGTCGACGCCCTCGCCACCAGCTGGGGCACCCGCCTGGCGGTGCCGGGCAAGACCGTCTGGTGCACGCTCCGCATCCCCTCCGGCCGCTAGCTGGCCGGCCGCGCTAGCCGACCGCGCCGGGCCCGTAGTCGAGCTGCCGGTCGAGGTTGACGGCGGCGCTGATCAGCGACAGGTGGCTGAACGCCTGCGGGAAGTTCCCCAGCTGCTCCCCGGTGCTGCCGATCTCCTCGGAGTACAGGCCCAGGTGGTTGGCGTAGGTGTGCATCTTCTCGAAGGTGAGCCGGGCCTCTTCCAGCCGCCCGGCCCGGGCCAGCGCGTCCACGTACCAGAACGTGCACAGGGAGAAGGTGCCCTCGTCGCCGACCAGGCCGTCGGGCGACGCGGCCGGGTTGTAGCGGTAGACCAGGCTGTCGGACACCAGTTCCCGGTCCATCGCCTTCAGGGTGGAGACCCACATCGGGTCGAGCGGCGACACGAAGCCCTGCAACGGCATCAGCAGCAGCGAGGAGTCCAGCACCTCGGTGTCGTAGTGCTGGGTGAACGCGCCCACCTTGGGGTTGAAACCGCGGTCCATGATCTGCTGGTACACCGTGTCACGCTCGGTCGTCCAGCGGGCGATGTCGCCCGGGCGGCCGCGGTTGGCCGCCATCCGGATCGCGCGGTCCAGCGCCACCCAGGCCTGGAATCGGCCGTAGGTGAAGTTCCGCCGTCCGCCCCGGGTCTCCCAGATCCCCTCGTCAGGCTGGTCCCAGTGCTCGCACAGCCAGTCCATGATGTCCCGCACCGCCTGCCAGCCCCGGTAGGCCATCTGCACGCCGTTGCTGTCGGCCAGGTACATGGCGTCGGCCGCCTCGCCGTAGATGTCCAGCTGCAGCTGGTCGGCCGCGCCGTTGCCGATCCGGACCGGGCGGGAACCCCGCCAGCCCTCGAAGTGGTCCAGGGTCTCCTCGGTCAGGTCCGAGCTGCCGTCCACCCGGTACATGATCTTCAGCGGGCCTGAGTCCTTGCCCGCCTGTTCCTGAACCCGGTCCCGCAGCCAGGTACCGAACCGGGCAGCCTCCTCGACGTAGCCCAGGCCGAGCAGCGCGTAGACCGAGAAGGAGCTGTCCCTGACCCAGGTGTAGCGGTAATCCCAGTTGCGCTCGCCGCCGACCTGCTCAGGGAGCCCGGCGGTGGGCGCCGCCACCAGGGCGCCGGTCGGCGCGTAGGTCATCAGCTTCAGCGTGATGGCCGAGCGGGCGACCATTTCCCGCCAGCGGCCGCGGTAGCTGGACCGGTGCAGCCAGCCGCGCCAGAACTCGGTGGTCTCGTCCTGCAGACGCTCCACCTGCTCGGGGGTGAACGCCCGGGGATCGCCGCCGGCCGACTCGAGCACCACCCCGGCGGACTCGCCCTCCCGCAGGGTCCTGCTCCACCGCAGCCCGCCGTCGCCCGAGCTGCCGGGCAGCGGCGTGATGCCCAGCTCACGGACCGAGGAACCCTCGCGCTTGATGCTGTGCAGGGTCAGGTCGAGGTGGCTCGACCGGAACACCGCGCCGAGCTCGGACAGTTCCACCTGGTGCTTCGCGCGCCCGTAGTCGAACCGCGGATTGACCTCGATGACAAACCGCATCGTGCCCCGGACCACCCGGATATTGCGCACCAGCCGGTGCCGGTCGGTGGCCCGCCCCTCGATCACCGGCATGAAGTCGTGCACCTCGCCTACCCCGTCCGGGGTCATGAACCGGGTGATGAGGACGGCACTGTCCGGCAGGTACAGCTGCCTGCTCACGTAGTCGTCCCGGTCCGGGGCGATCCGGTAGTAGCCGCCGCGCTCCGCGTCGAGCAGCGACGCGAACACGCTGGGCGAGTCGAACCGGGGGCAGCAGAACCAGTCGAGGACGCCATCGGTACTGACGAGCGCCGCCGTCTGCAAGTCACCGATAAGACCGTGATCGGCGATATTCGGGTAGCGAGCCACCGTTTCCCCCCGGTTCGGGTCTGTTCCACTGTTGCCGCGACGACGGCGCCACACATCACCCGGGACGGGTTAGGGCCGGCATGTCCGGCTACGGATGTCAACACTCACGGTTATGACGAGGGCGGACCTCGTCCGCGTGCAGCTCGCGTTCACTGGGGTGGACCTACAGGACCGTGGCCAGCAGCACCGCGTTTCCACCCCACCTGGCTGTCGTGCTACCCGGCCGGGCTCCGGCGTGCCCGTCGTGGGCTCAGGGGCGCAGCCGGGCCCGGACCATGGCCGGGACCGCCGCGCGCCCGCTGAGCGGCTGGAACTGGTCAGCGGCGGCGCTCAGGGCGGCGTACTCGTCGTCGGGCAGCTCGATCTCGGCCGCGGCGACGTTTCTCTCGAGCTGCTCGACACTGGACGCCCCGGGGATGGCGGTGACCGCCGGGTGCCGGATCACCCAGGCCAGCGCGATCTGGGCCGGGGTGGCCTGGTGGGCGTCCGCGACCTCGCGCAGCACGGCGATGAGGTTGGCGGCCCGGTCGAGGTTCTCGGGCAGGAACAGCGGGTTGCCGGCCCGGACCCGGTTGGTTGGGCGGTTGGCCCGGTCGTAACGGCCAGACAGCAGGCCCTGGGCCAGCGGGCTGTAGGCGATGATGACCCGCCCGGCCCCGGCGGCGAACGGCAGCAGGTCTTTCTCCGGCGCGCGGTCAACGAGGCTGTAGCGGACCTGGTTGCTCAGCACCCGCCCGCCGAGTGCCCGCTCAGCCGCCTGCCAGCGGGACAGCGGGTAATTGCTGACGCCGACCTCTCCGACCAGCCCGACGCGCTGCAGCGTGCTCATGCCCCGCATGATCGTGGTGTCGGAGACCACTGGGTTCGGCCAGTGCACCTGGTAAAGCCCGATCCGGCGGGTACCCAGCCGGCTGGCGCTGGCCACCGCCCGCTGCTCAACCACCGGCGCCAGCGGCAGGACAGGGAAAAGCTTCGTCGCCAGGAAGACCGGCGCCTCCGGCCGCTCACCCAGCGCTGCCCCCAGGATCCGCTCGCTGCGGCCGAAGCCGTACATCTCAGCAGTGTCGAACAAGGTCACCCCCAGGTCGAGCGCGCGAGCGACGATGGCGCGAGCCTGCCGGGCGTAGTCCGCCCCGTATCCCCATTCCCGCGCACCGAACTGCCAGGTGCCCAGGCCTATCTTGGAGATCTCCGGGTCCGTGCCGATGTCGAGGTACCGCATGCCGCACCTTTCCTTTCTCCTTGCTGCCAGTTTCCTCGCCTGGTCGGGTACCCGAAACCGGGGCGGTGGCACGCCCGCGGCGAGCGGAGCGAAATGCTGCCAGGCGCGCGGCGGCCGGGAGGGGTCTTGAGGCAGCCGGACCCAGGACCACCGATGAGTTCTGCAGGCTGGGCCGGTCTACCCGGCGTACACCATCCAACCCCGGGTCGGAGACCGCCATGACCGCTGCCGCGCATCCCGGCCGCATGCTGTTCGTGAACATCCCCGTGGCAGATATCGAACGCAGCAAGGCGTTTTTCGCCCGGCTCGGATTCAGCTACAACCCGATGTTCACCGATGAGACCGCCGCCTGCATGCTGGTCGGCGAGCAAGCCTCCGTCATGCTGCTCAGCCGCGAGACCTTCGCGCAGTTCTCGAAGCTGCCGACGGCCGATCCCACCACGCACGCGCTCGCGCTCTACTGCTTCAGCGTTTCAGCCCGCGATGAGGTCGACACAGTCGCTGAGGCTGCGCTCGCCGCGGGCGGCACCGAGGCCGACGGCCCCGAGGACCACGGCTTCATGTACTCACGCAGCTTCTTCGACCTCGACGGTCACGGCTGGCAGGTCATGTGGATGGATCCAGCGGCGGCGCAGCAGGGCCCCGGGGAGCTCGCAACCTCCAGGCAGGACGCCGACGCCCCGGCCTGACCTGTCAGCCGGAAAAGCGAGAACGCCACCCGATCGGCTCCTAGCCTGACGAGGTGGCGTTTTCTTGCTTACGTTCGGGAGCCCCTTTACGGAATCGAACCGTAGACCTTCTCCTTACCATGGAGACGCTCTGCCGACTGAGCTAAAGGGGCGGGTCTTCAGTTATCTGACCTGCGGTTATACCTCTTACAAGATACTTCCCGGGCCTCGCATAGCGGTGCAACAGCGTCCAACTTAGCAGACATGACGACCACCTGAGCACCCTCTGGCGTAGGCCAGCTTAGCGTACTTCTGGAGTCGTGGCGTCTCCACCTGGCGGCCGCAAACCTGTCTCCGCGCACCGCTCGCGGGTACACCGACGACGGCGGGTTTCCTCGTCGCCAGGGCACGCCCGCGGCCGTCGCCAGCCTCAAGCGTGAGCACGTCGAGGCGTTCGTCGCGAAGCCGCGCAACCGTTTCTTCCCTCCTGCGCTTGTTCGATAGCCTTCGTTTTGAGCGCTCTAAGATGTCAGAGTCAACGGGAGACGACCGACCGGGGCGGCGCCGTGCTCGGCTTCAGCGTCGAGGCCTGGGCGGCATTCACAAGACCCGCTACGGTGACTATTAGTGCCGCGTCAGGCAACGTTCGCCCTGTTCTCCAACGCAGTTCGGTGCCGCGCGTTCTGGGGCACTCCACTCCCTTCCTCTGTTATTCAGGTTGTTCAGGATCCCTTAGGGGGACGCCTTGGGCGCGGCAACGACGATCGTGAACGCGAAGGTATTCGACGGGACGATGGCGCAGGACTGGACTTCGGTCCGGTTCGCTGACGGCCTGATCACCGAGTGCTCGGTCGCCTCGGCCGCCCAAGAAGGCGACGAAGTAATCGACGCGGGCGGCGGGACGGTGCTTCCCGGTCTGATCGACGCGCACGTGCACCTCGTTCCCGGCGCCCTCGCGCAATCGTTGACCTTCGGCGTTAGCACCGTTCTCGACATGTTCAGCAAACCCGACCTGGTGGCCAGCGCTAAGGAGCAGGCTGGCTCCCGTCCGGACGTGGCCGACGTGCGTTCCTCGGGTGTCGGTGCCACCGCGCCCGGCGGGCACCCGTCGATGATGTACGCCCCGTTCCCGACGTTGACCGCCGCTGACCAGGCCGAGGAATTCGTGGCGGAACGGATCGCGGCAGGCTCGGACTATCTGAAGATCATCTCCGGCACCGGGGGCCTATGGCCCTCGCTGGACCCGGAAACCATCCAGGCACTGGTCATTGCCGCGCACACCCGCGGCCTGCTCGTGGTCGCTCACGTCAGCTCGACGGCCGGTGTCGAGGAGGTCGTGTCCGCCGGCGTCGATGTGGTGGCCCACGTCCCTGCGAACGCCGCGCTGGACAAGGCCCTGGCCGAACGGATGGCCGAAGCCGGGATCGTGGTCGGCCCGACGCTGGCCACCATCGAGAACACCCTCGGCGAACCGGGTGGCGCGGCAGTTGCCGGGGACCCGCGGCTCGCTCAAGCGCTCGGCGACGCCTGGGCACGCCGGCTGACTTCGGATGCCCCGGGACGGCATGGCCGGCAAATGCCGCCCTACTCTCGGGCCGAGGACAACGTGCGGCGACTGGCCGATGCAGGGGTCACCCTGCTGGCGGGCACGGATGCCCCGAACCCGGGGACGGTGTTCGGGGCGAGCCTGCACCGAGAGCTCGAACTCCTTGTCCGGTGCGGCATCAGCCCGCCGCAGGCCCTGGCCGCTGCCACGGCGCAGCCGGCACGAGTGTTCGGCCTCGCCGACCGAGGACGTGTCGCCGCCGGGCAGCGCGCGGACCTGGTCCTCGTGTCCGGTGACCCGCTGACGGACATCACCGCGACGCGCGCCATCGAGCGGGTATGGCGCGGGGGCATAGCCTGCGACCGGCACGCCTTCGTCGCCAGCGCTGCCGAAGCTGAGCAGCTTGACGCCTTCGACGCTCAGCTCGCCAAGGTCGTGGCAGCCGTGCGCGAACGCTGGTCCAACTGATCCGAGGAAGTCCGCTATGCGCGGGAAAGGAGCTGCCGGGTCCGCTCCGGCACCCCGGGCGGGAGCGACTCAACGATGTCGGCCACGGTCACCGCAGACAGCGACTGCCGCCAGGCGGCTTCGGCCTCCGCCATCCGGGCCGCGATTCCGCAGGTGGTTACGCACACGTCGGGCGGCACCGGGACCGCTCCGCGGCCGCGCTGGCGGATCTCGTTGCAGGTGTAGAACGGCGACATGCCGTCGACTGCCTCGACGATCTCCAGCATGGTGACCTGCCCAGCCGGCCGGGCAAGCCGGAAGCCGCCGTGTGGCCCGGTGGCCGCGCTGAGGATGCCCGCCCGGACGAGCGACTGAAGCTGCTTGACCAGGTAACCGGCCGGGACGCCGTAATGCTCGGCCAGTTGCCCGGCCGACACCGCCTGCCCGGGCTGCCCGGCTTCGCCGGGGACGAGCTGGGCCAGCGCGGTAACGGCGTGCAAGACCCACTCGGTACTCTCCGGCAGCTTCATGCGGCCAAGCCTAGCATATATCTCTATTGAGGAGATTTAAACTCCATGATACCTTCGTTTTCATGAAGATCGCAGTCGCAGGATCTACGGGCCGCATCGGACGGCTCGCCATCAAGGCACTTCAAGGCGCCGGGCACGAGGCCGTGCGCATCAGCCGTAGCGACGGCATCGACCTGCTCACGGGCGACGGGCTGGACGCGGCGCTGGCAGGGGCGGAGGCCGTCGTCGATTGCCTGAACAACCCGTCACAGGACGAGGCGGAAGTGGTGCACTTCTTCGGCACGACCACGCGGAACCTGCTGGCGGCCGAAGCGCGGGCCGGCGTCGGCCACCACGTGCTGCTGTCCATCGTGGGGCTGGACAACGGGGCGCGTTCGCCGCACTACGCGGGCAAGCGGGAACAGGAACGCCTGGTCACCGAGGGGCAGGTGCCGTGGTCGATCGTCCGGGTGACCCAGTTCCACGACTTCGCGGCGATGGTGACCGGGTGGTTGGAGCAGGACGGCGCGGCCACCATCGCGCCACTGCTGGTGCAGCCGATCGACCAGCTCGACGTGGCGGCCGTGCTGGCGGAGGTCGCGGCCGGGGCACCGTTGCGAGGCAAGATCGACGTGGCCGGCCCGCAGCCCCAGGACCTCGTGGACATGGCCCGCCGCAGCTACGCCGCCCGGGGGCGGCCGATCAGGCTGATACCGACCTGGCACGGGGCCTTCGACCAGTCGATGGCGGGAGACGTCATGCTTCCCGGTGAGAATGCGCGGCTAGGGGCCACCTCGTTCGAGGACTGGCTGGCGGCCGGGGCACCGGACAGCCGCGGCTAGTTCTCAGGATCCCTCGGCCGTAAGCTCGGTCGCCATCAGCGCGCCGTACGCCTCGATGGCGAGGTCGATGTCCTTGGAGGCCATGTGGCCGACCAGGAAGGCTAGGCCCTCGCGGCCGAGGTCGCCCATCATGCAGAGCAGCGCGACCAGGCGCTCGGCGTAATCGGGGGCGATCTCCTCAGGGGGATTCATGCAGTTACGGTACCTTTGCGCGCTTTGTCGCCGCAGGATCATCGGAAAGTGGCCTGCGCGGGGCCGCCGCAAGGGGGAACGGCGGCCCCGCGCAGTGGCTTGCTGACCGCCGACGTTACTTCTGGAAGTCCGGGTTGGCGGTGGTGATGTCGTAGCTGCGACCCCAGTACCACTGGGTGGCGCTGGAGCCCGGCACCACGTGGTCGACGCCGGTGGGGTCGGCGATCCAGTACCTGACCTTGGACTGCATCCACCCCGGGAGGGTCGCGACGTTGTCCTTGACCTGCTGCCACTCGGCCCGCATGGTGTAGACGACCGCGATCGAGTGGGGCTGCGAGGCCAGCCGCTGCTTCAACCACTGACCCGCAGCCTGCGGGGTGGCATCGCCCGGCTCGACGTCGAGGACGTTGGCCCCCGGGTCGCTGGCGTTGGTGTCGATCCACAGCACCGTGTGGTGCCCGGCCACCGTGTACGGCTGGGTGGCGTAGGCGCCGGTAGCGTAGACGGCGGCCGCCTGGCCAGCCGGCAGCGAGCCCGGCTGCACCGAGTCGTAGATCAGGTAGGGCTTGGCGGCCGCCGCCTTCGCCGCCGCCGCCTTGGCCGCCGCCGCCTTCGCCGCCGCCTTCGCTGCCGCTGCCTTCCCTGCCGCCGCCTTCCCTGCCGCCGCCTTCGCCGCGGCCTGCCTGGCAGCAGCGGCCTTGGCGGCAGCGGTGTTGTCCGCGGCCGGCCTGGCGGCGGGCGCCTGGGCGGCTGTCGCCCTGATGGCATGCCTGCCCAAGGCGGTTGCGGTGACGTTGGAAGAGGTCGCGGCCGAGTGCAGTGCGTCCAGTTCGGTGGTGCCGTTGGCGGTCTTGGCGCTGGCCACCGTGTTGAACGCGAACGCGCCGGACTGGCCGACAGCCAGCTTCCCGCCGCCCTGCGCGACCTGGGCGACGTTGCCGAAGGCCTGCGCCCAGGGGGCCGCGCCGACGGCGAAGCCAGAGGTGCCAAGGACGCAGGCGGTAGCGGCGGAGGCGGCCAGCGCGCTCAGCCGGGAATGCTTGCGGGCCACGCTTCCGGCCGAACGGGCGAGGGAATCCGCAGCCGCGCACGTGTTTGCAGCAACACGAGTGAGGGAAGAGACGGATGTGCGTGATGAAGAACGGTGTCGCAAGAGATTGCCCTTGGGGGGGCGCCCACTACATCGGGGGGCGCACTGCTTTCACCCGTAACGCTGCCGGCCGGTGCGACGCACCGTAGCGACGGCAGGGGCGTGGACGTTGCCGCGGGTCAAGGCGACGCGTTGCTGGGGGAGCAACCATCACACGCCTGAGGTGCTAACTAGCGACGAGTTAACACCAGATACCGGACATCCAGCCAGAGATTCGGTCAAAACACTTCGTGAGCAATGTCACTCAGAGTGAGCAGACTGCGTTCATACGGACCGCATGCCCGCGCCCGCAGGGGTTCCAGGGCCCGATCCCGGGTGGACCCTGCGCAAATCTTTTTCCAGCGCCTGGCCAGGCGTGATCCCAAAAATATCACGCTCCGCATGCATTACATTGCAATGGGTATTAACGAGCACGCCGGTATCCGCAAGCGTGCAACGTGAACATGGCAGTGACCGACAGTGGCAACGATGGATAACCGGACGCGGCGCCGACGGCCAGCCTGGCCGGATAGCAGTGGCGCCTGGGCTGCGTTTGCGATGCAATAGGTGGCGTAGCGCGACAAGCGGGCCGAGCCCGCGTCATGAAACCACTCCATACCGAGCAAGTCGTTCCACAGCAGTAACGAGCAGCACTGGTAGGGCGTTCTCATGCGTTTGGCGCACGCACGACCCGCCACGCTGACCCTGGTAGCGGGCGGTCTCCTGGTGACGGCCGTATCCGCGGCCGCCGCCAGCCTCCGCGCAGCCACCGGCGAGTCCTGCCGGCCAGTACAGCTGACCGCTCGGCAAAGCCCGTCGGTGCCGGGCCCGGCTACGTCCAGCTCCCCGGACGCCCACAGCGCCAGCCCAGTCGGCGGCACCAGCCCCGCAGACAGTCCCGCCCCCTCGGATACCGCCAGGCCTGCCCTCTCGGCCGGCACCACTTCCGCTCGCTCGCCTGCAGCCACGTCGCCCGCGGATTCCGCGCACCTCAGCCTGTGCCTCAAGGTGGTTCCCGAGAAGGCGTCCAGGCAGTCGGGCGGACCTGCCCAGTGGGCGGTCACCGTGTGGGCGACAGGCGGCACGATCCCCGGAGTGGTACTGACCTGGCGGGTAACCCCCGCCGACCACGCGCCAGCGGTCAGCCTCGGCTGCGGCAGGAGCGGCAGCAGCAGCCGACCTGCTCACTGCGACCTTGGCGCGGTCGGCCCCGGTTCAGCGCGGCGGCAGCTCCGGGCCACGCTCACCGGCCCGGCCGGCGCCGCCACAGCGCGGTCGGCCCGGCTGACGGTCACCGGCTGCGCGGCCCCCCTCGCGAACGCATCCGGGGCGCCAACCCGCGTATCCGTCACGGTGCCGGTCGCCGCCAAGGCCACGGCACCCAGCCACCCACAGGCCAGCCCCACGGCCTCCCACGTACCGTCAGGAACCGCCGCCTCGAGCGGAACACCAGCCCCCACCAAAACGCCCGCAAGCCAGAAACCGACCACTACCAAGCGACCAGCCGCCCGGGGCAGCAGCTCAGCCACCCCGGCCGCGCAGGCCAGCGGCTCAGCCACCCCGGCCGCGCAGGCCACACCGCCGCCGGCCAGCACCCTGCCCGGGGTTCACGCAAGCGCCCCGCCCCTGCTGGCCGTGCCCGGCCTTCCGGACCCCAGCCCGAGCCTGAGCACCGGCGGCAACGCGGCCGACCTCTTCCCCACCCTTGACCCGCGGCCGACACCGGCCGCGGCAGCCGGACCAAACCTAGCAGCCGACAATGCAGGCATCCGCCAGGTCGCGAACAGGTCGGCGCTGCCCGAGGGCATTTCGGCAATCGGTCCGCTGGCGGCCGGCCTGGCCGTGTTCGCCCTAGCGGCCGCCGCAGCGGTGGCTCGCCTGCCGGTCCGCCGCCGCTCAGCCGGTAAGGACGCCAGCCACAAGGGCACCGGCACGAAGTAGTAGGCCGCCCGCCTACTTGGCGTAAAGCTCTAGGCCCGGCCGCACCGTGTCCATGGTGGACGCCAGCTTCGCGGTGGTCATCGTCGGCGAAACCAAAGTGCCGAAGGTGTCGTTGTCGAACCAGACGCACATCGACGAGCTCTGCCCGTTCTGCTCGATCGTGGTGCAGGCGGCCTGGCCGCCGAGCGATCCAGGCGACACGGCCTGCGCGCCCTTGTAGGAATGCTCGAAGTTGGCCACCGACGCGCCCGGATCGGCGCCGGCCAGCTTGCCCCCGACGAACATGAAGATCTGCGCGCTGCTACCGGAGGTGCCGCCCAGGCTGCCCTGCTGGTAGACCGCGGGCACTACACCGCTGGCCTGGCCGGAGCTAGCCTTGGCGACCTGCTGCGCCTCGGTGTCGACCTGCATCTGCTTCTCCAGGTTGGCCGACCTGGTGTAGCCGTCGACCGACTGGGGCGCGACGACCTGGTGGGCCGGGCCGCTCGGGCCGGCGAACACGTACTTCATCACCACGCCGGCGAGCCCGCCGGCCATGACGACCGCGATGGCGCCGAGCGCCATCCACTGCCGGCGGTCGCCGCTGCGGCCGCGACGGCGGCCGACCGCGCGCCTGGCGGCGGTGTCGTCGTCCTGCTGCGGCCGGTCGAGGGTGCGGGTGAACGCGGCCGGTACCGGCTCGTCGGTCAGGTCGAGGTTGGCGAACTGGTCCAGCGAGGTGTCCTCGGCCCAGCTCCGCGGCGTGCGGGACGGGGGCGCGAGCACCGCGGTGCCCGCCGCTGCCCGCATGCCGCCGCCCGGCGTGAGGGCGCGCAGGTTGTCCAGCCGGGTCTCGTCGAACACGGGCACGTCGAACCGGGTGTGGTCGGCCGGCTCGGTCAGCGCCTGCAGGTCGTAGCGGGTTTCCCTGGTCCGGGCGCTGCGGGCGGACGAGTCGCCCGAGGGGAGTTCCGAACGGGTGCGGCCGCCTCCGTCGAACGCGTCATTGCCGTACCCGGCCGAGCTGGCCTCGCGCCGTACGTCGCCGCCGGGCTGCTGCCACCGGTTGTCCAGCCTGGTCTCGTCGAAGGAGCCGGGGTACCCGCTGGTGTCCGCGTAGCGCCGGTCGTCGTAGCGCGGGTCGTCGTAGCGCGGGTCGTCGTAGGAGAGCCGGCCGTAGCTCGGCTCGTCGTAGCCGATCGCCTCGAAGTCGCTGGTGCCGATGATGCCCGACAGGTCATAGCCCGGGCCGTTGATACCAGGCATGGAGTAGTCGGAGCCGTTGTACGCGTCCGCGTCGTAAACGGGAGGCTGGTAGCGCACCGCGCCGTCATCGGCCGGCCTGGTGTTGTCGCGGCCGTGACGGCCAGCCGACGGGTAGGCGTCGTCCTCGCCCTCGTACCGCAGCGGCTGGTCGTAGTCCCACGGCTGGCTGTAGAGGTCGGCTCCGGCCCGGTGGCGCGGGTCCGCGGCAGACGGGGGGTAGGCCATCTCGATTTCGCCGGAGCCGGCGTAGGTTGACCCGGCGTAGCCCCCCTGCCCGTTGCCGGGCTGCTCGTAGCCGGGCTGCGGGTAGCCGGACTGCGGGTAACCGGACTGCGGGTAACCGGACTGCGGGTAACCGGACTGGCCGTAGCCTGCCTGCCCGTAGTCCGCCGGGGTCGGGCTGGACAGCGGGTAGCCGTGCTGGCCCTGGCCCGGCTCGACGAAACCGCGGACCGTCCTGGTACCGGCAATGCCCGCGTCCTGCTCGGCGGGCCCCTGGTAGCCAGGGTCGCGGTAACCGTCGTCGCCGTAGCCCGCCCCGTTGAACCCGGCGTAGGGGTGCGCGCCCTGGCTAGCGGCCGGGAGCTGCGCTGAACGCGGGTCCGCGTAGCGGTGGTCGGCGTTCCGGTAGTCCATTTCGGGGAAACCATTCGGCCACGAGACCTCCGGCCCGAACGGCACATGCCCCTGGTCGGCAGGGGGCTCTCCCTGCCCATCCCCGGAATGCGGCCATCCGCTCCTCATATGGCGGTCACCTCGTGTTGTCTGTGGTACCTGCGGTTCGGCAAGGTCACAACATCATCTCGGCACAAGTGCATCTTCGCTACCTGAACGGGCATATCGGCCTCCCAAATGAGTAAACATCTCGGCAAAACAACCCATTACCGGACATTTCCCCGGCCAATTCGTCTCATACGCCACCTAACGTAGCGCGTCACGCCGCCCCATGACAGGAACTCTGCGGCGACCCGCCGTGCACAATTAATCTCAAAAGGCGCATAGTCGCCTTTCCGACGGCACCGAAGGCAACATAATCCGGCAGCCCCGGACAGCCCCCGGACAGCCCCCGGACTGGCGAGCGGCCCAGCGGGACCGGCCGAAGATGGCCCGTTCGCGGCCCGCCAACCGGCCAGCACGACCCGGGGCGGGCGGGGCGGGCACCGGCCTTGGCAACTGCGCTAACCCCGTGCTTTTAGGCAGGCCCTAGGCCGTGTTTAGAACTGGGGCACAGGCGGCCAGCCCGCGTGGTTGTGACAACCACGGCCCCAGGGCCCCCTGGTTGCCACAACCACGCGGCCAAGGGCGGACCCTAACCCGGGCGCCCAGTCCCATGGGGCACTTTCTAAACACGCCTTAGTAGGAGCGGCCGAAGATGACCCGCTTGCCGTAAGCCGACGGCAGGTCGCAACGGACGCAGCGGCCCTGCGCCGGTGGCCCGTCGGCCGGGATGCAGCGGGGCGTGGCAGCAGTGGCGGCCTTGATCTCCGCCTCGCACTGCGCCTGGCCGCAGTGGAAGGCGAGCGCCCAGCCGGCCTTGACCGCCCCGGTGAACTCCGCCCACGTGTTCACGGTGACGGTGCGGGAATCACGGAACTCGGTCGCCCGGGCGAGCAGCAGCTCCTGGAACGCGGCCAGCTCAGCCGCGAGCCGGGCCGGCGCGGAGTCGAGCGGCACCGCGGACTTGCCCGCGCCGAGCCGGGTGGACATCAGGGCGGTCCCGCCGGCCAGGTCACGCGGCCCGAGCTCGAGCCGGACCGGGACGCCGCGCATCTCCCAGTCGTTGAACTTGAACCCCGGTGACAGGTGCGTGCGGGCATCGACGTGCGCCCGGATGCCCGCCCGGGTCAGCCGCTCGGCCAGCTCCCGCGCGGGCGGCAGCACCTGCCCGGCCTGGTCGCCGCGGCCGATCGGCACGATCACGACCTGGTAGGGGGCGAGCAGCGGCGGCAGCACCAGCCCCTTGTCGTCGCCGTGGGTCATGATGACGCCGCCGACCATGCGGGTGGTCATCCCCCAGGAGGTGGTGTGGCAGTACTCCTGCCCGCCGTCCTCGGACGTGTACTGGATGCCGAAGGCGCGGGCGAAGTTGGCGCCCAGGTAGTGCGCGGTGCCTGACTGCAGTGCCCGGCCGTCGCGCATCATGCCCTCGACGGTGTAGGTGCGGACCGCGCCGGGGAAGCGCTCCCCCGGCGTCTTTTCCCCGGCCACCACCGGCATCGCCGCCACCTCGCGGGCGACCTGCTCGTAGGTACCGAGCGCGGTCAGCGTCTCCCGCATCGCGTCGGCCTCGTCGGCGTGCGCGGTGTGCCCTTCCTGCCAGAGGAACTCAGTGGTGCGTAGGAACATCCGGGGCCGCAGCTCCCAGCGGACCACGTTGGCCCACTGGTTCAGCAGCAGCGGCAGGTCCCGGTGCGAGCTGATCCAGCGGGCCATCATCTCGCCGATGACCGTCTCCGAGGTGGGCCGGACCACCAGCGGCTCCTCCAGCTCCTTGCCGCCCGCGTGGGTGACCACCGCCAGCTCGGGCGAGAACCCCTCGACGTGCTCGGCCTCCCGCTTGAGGTAGCTCTCCGGGATCAGCAGCGGGAAGTAGGCGTTGACGTGGCCGGTCTCCTTGATCCGCCGGTCGAGGTCGGCCTGCAGCAGCTCCCAGATGCGGTAGCCGTACGGCCGGATCACCATGGTGCCGCGGACCGGCCCCCGGTCCGCCAGCTCGGCCTTGACGACCAGCTCGTTGTACCAGGCGGAGAAGTCCTCGCCCTGCGGTGTCACCCCGCGTTCATCGTGCGCCACTGGTTGAGGCTAAGGCACCTGGCCGGCCGGCCGGCCAGCCAATTACCGCAGTCAGAACACCACCACGCTGCGCAGCACGTCGCCGTGCTCCATCTTGGCGAACGCCTCCTCGACGTCGCCCAGGCCGATCGTCTCCGAGACGAACTTCTCCAGCGGCAGCCGCCCGTCCAGGTGCAGGTCGACCAGCATCGGGAAGTCGCGTGAGGGCAGGCAGTCGCCGTACCAGGACGACTTGAGCGCGCCGCCCCGGCCGAAGACCTCGAGCAGCGGCAGGTCGAGCTGCATCTCCGGGGTGGGCACGCCCACTAGCACCACCACGCCCGCCAGGTCACGGGCGAAGAACGCCTGCTTGTAGGTCTCAGGCCGGCCGATCGCCTCCACCACCACGTCCGCCCCGTTGCCCTCGGTCAGCGCGCGGATGCCCTCGACCGGGTCGGTGTCGCGCGAGTTGATCGTGTGGGTGGCGCCGAACTGGCGGGCCCACTCCAGCTTCCGGTCGTCGATGTCCACCGCGATGATCGTCCGCGCGCCCGCCAGCTGGGCGCCGAGCACCGCCGCGTCGCCCACCCCGCCGCAGCCGATCACCGCGACCGTATCGCCGCGGGTTACCCCGCCGGTGTTGATCGCCGCGCCCAGGCCGGCCATCACCCCGCAGCCGAGCAGCCCGGCCGTGGCCGGGGCGATAGCCGGGTTCACCTTGGTGCACTGCCCCGCCGCGACCAGCGTCTTTTCCGCGAACGCGCCGATGCCGAGGGCCGGTGACAATGGCGTGCCGTCGGCCAGGGTCATCTTCTGGGTGGCGTTGTGGGTGGCGAAGCAGTACCACGGGCGGCCCCGCTTGCACGCACGGCACTGGCCGCAGACCGCGCGCCAGTTGAGGATGACGAAGTCCCCGGGCGCCACGTCGGTGACACCGCCGCCGACCGCCTCGACGACCCCGGCCGCCTCATGCCCGAGCAGGTAGGGGAAGTCGTCGCCGATGCCGCCCATCACGTAATGCAGGTCGGTGTGGCAGACACCGCATGCCTGGACGCGGACGAGCGCCTCACCGGGACCGGGCTCAGGCACCAGCACCTCGGTCACCTGAACCGGCTCGCCCTTGCCTCGCGCCACCACGCCGTGCACGCTGATCGCCATCTCGTGGCTCCTCTCCCCGTTGGCTCAGCTGCCATCCTTCCTGAAGAACAGTGGCCTGGCCAGCCGCCCGAGCAGGTGCATCAGCCGCGGCCCGGGCGGCACCCCGGCCAGCCGCGGGTCCCAGTGCAGGAAGGTGAACCCAAGGCGGTAGGCGAGCAGGCCGTCGGTTGGCACCTGGTCGCCGATGACCGCCCCGGGCCGGGGCAGCCCCTGGTACGGCGCCGTCCGCAGCGGCTTGCCGGCCGACGCTAGGTAGCTCACCCGAACCCCCGGGACCGACGGAACCGCCGACGGGCGGCGAGCCGAGTTGGTCGCGAAGACCACCACCCGCGCCTCGGGGATCTGGTCGAGCTGGGCGAGCAGGCCGGCGATGCCCTCATCAAGCGCCTGCTGGCTGGTGTCCCACCACGCGACGAGCGGCTCCACGTCGAAGATGAGCGTGCGCAGCGAAAGCTCACGGGCCCGCGCCAGCACGCCGCGGAGCTCGGTCAGCTGCCGGTAACCGGACGGCACCGGGCGCACCTTCCCTCCGCCGGGACGGCCGGCCGCGCGGCCGGGACAGGTGCAGCAGCCGGGACAAGCTGATGGCGGCCGCGGGCGGCGGCACCCCTGGACGCCTGCGCGGTACCCGCACCCGCAGCGCGCCGGGCACGATCGCGCAGTGCACCGGGGACGGCAGCGAGACCGACTCGCCGTCGATGCCGACCGGGATCCGGCCAGCCTCGCTGCTGACCACGACGGTCCGCGCGGTCAGCGCGCGCAGGCCGGGCGAGCCGCGGCCGCGCAGCAGGCCGACCGCCTGGCGGGCGCTAGCCACGTTAACCGCCACCACCCCGAGCGCGCCCCGGTCCAGCCGCGCCCGGCGGCCAAGGCCGGCCACGTCGCCGGTCTCGTAGGGGTTGCTCGCCACCAGCAGGGCTTGCGGCGCGCTGATCACCTCGCCGTCGGCGACCGCCTGGAAGCTGGTTCCGCGCTGCCCCTGCAGCAGGTCGGGCAGGGTGTCCAGGGTGGTGCGGAGCTTGTCGTCGCGGTAGGCAGGAGTCTGCACCACCTCGGCGTAGGCGCCGAAGGAGGCGTTGTTGACGAACGTCTGGCCGGCGATCAGCCCCAGGTCGACGCGCAGCTCAACGCCGTCGGTGAGCGCGTCCAGGCAGGCCACCGGGTCGTCGCGGTCAAGCCCGAGGTCGAGTGCGAAGTGGTTGCGGGTACCCGCGGTGATCACCAGGAACGGCAGGTCGTGCTCGGCGGCGACGGCGGCCACCAGCGCCTGGGTGCCGTCGCCGCCGGCCACGCCGAGCAGGTCAGCCCCGTCCGCCACCGCCTTGCGGGCAACCGCGGCCACGTCGACCACACCGGGACCGTCCATCAGGAACACCTCGGCCCCGAGGTCCTCCGCCTTGCGCCGCAGGCCGAGCCGGCCGACCTTGCCGCCGCCGGACCTCGGGTTCATGATCAGGAACGGGTGCTGCACCGGGGCGGCCGGGAACTCCGGCATCCGCCAGTACTTCTTGTCCCCGGTCAGGGCCGCCCGGGCGGTGAGCCCGGCCAGCAGCCAGGCGCCGGCCGACACCGCCGCCACCCACAGCAGGCCGGCGAACGCGTATACCGCCATGACCGCCGCTGGCGTGAGCGCGAACACCGCGACCGCGAGCCAGCGCAGCGGGCCACGGCGGGACAGCAGCACGAACGCCGCCGCCAGGCTGACCGCGGCCGCGCCCAGGCCGATCGCGAACATGGCGATGCTCTTCCACTCCGCGACGGCGAGCACCAGCGCCACCGCGACGAAGGCGAGGGCGAAGCTCAGCCGGGCCAGCCAGCGCCGCCGGGGCGTGTCCGGCAGGGGCGCGTCGCCGGCGGAAGGCAAGACGGACATACCGCTATCGTCACCCGCCGGGCACCGCGGCAGCTCACCCGTTGCGGGTGAGCGCCTGCGCGCCCTACCGGGCCGGCCGCTCGACCCGGTCGGCGGCCCGGCCGCGCCAGGAGACGGAGCGGCCCGAGTAATGGCGGCGAGCGGAATCGGCCGTCATCGCGGCGTAGAGCAGCGCAACCAGCGGAAGCAGCGGCGCCCGCAGCACCGACAGCCGGTACAGCCGCAGCACCGGGACGAAGCTGGCGGTCATCAGCGCCCAGCCGGCCAGCCCGGCGGCCGCGGCGGCCACGCTGGCAGCGCTGATCCGTCCGGCCTCGGTGACGGTGAACCGGCCCGTCGTGCTGGCCACGGTGGCCGAGTGGGGAGCCGCGTCCTCCAGCGCCCTGGCCAGCCCGGCGATGAAGGCGGCGGGCGGCACCGCGTAGATCAGCAGCAGCCCGGCCAGGGTGCCCGCGAGCAGCAGCGGGTTGTACCGCAGCTGCACGTAGGCGGACCGGGCGACCATGCGCCAGAGGCTGGCCAGGTCCGGGTAGGGCCGAGCGCTGCGGACGCTGGTGCTGAGCCCGAGCCAGGTGCGGTTGCCCGCCCGCTTGAGCAGCGTGCCCAGGGCCACGTCGTCGATGAGCGCCCCGCTGATCTGCTCAAGGCCGCCGGCCTGCCGCAGCGCG
>Ga0265338_10001948_pt1 | contig 32188 bp, 45 predicted proteins | sample 42126metaG_FD_193579 | JGI IMG/M metagenome (GOLD analysis project Ga0265338, IMG submission 193579) | Rhizosphere microbial communities from Carex aquatilis grown in University of Washington, Seatle, WA, United States - 4-21-26 metaG | ecosystem: Host-associated > Plants > Roots > Rhizosphere...
TCCAGTAGCACCGGTTCCTCCTGTAGTACCTGTCCCACCAGATGAACCTGTAGGACCTATATCTCCAGTAGCACCGGTTCCTCCAGTCCCACCGGATGAACCTGTAGGACCTATATCTCCTGTAGTACCAGTCCCACCAGATGGACCTATATCTCCAGTAGCACCGGTAGCACCTGTCCCACCGGGTGGACCTGTTCCACCGGTACCTCCAGTAGCACCCGTAGCACCAGTGCCACCAGTGAGATTTCCTATATATCCCCAAGTTACATTACAACGGTACACGTTGCCATTATTATCACAAAAATAAAGCCAATCAACATTTGTCGTATTTGAACATGGTAAAATTGGTGGACAATCTGGTCCACTTGCAATAAAAGGCCCATCAATTGGTGGTGCAGGAGCAGTAGTTATAATTGACCGACTAATGGTGTCAACTTCTGCGCGTATTTCAGCAATTGCTACAATTGCGGCAATCAGTGCACCCAATAGTAATAACGATGTAAAAATCCAAAAACACCACCGTTGGTCCATGCTAGGAATCAAAACCTGGTATCGCTTCCATTTCTCTCCAGGGGCCCGCTGAACATAAAGGTTTTGACGAACGCCTTCAACAACTTCTGCGTCTGGGTTGAGCTGTTTATATTTAGCTCGACGCATTTAAAAAATCAACACTATAAGATTTGAGACTGAGAACTTTTATATACAAAAATGTATCTTTTTTTCCTTGTTATAATTGTAACCATAGCATGCCCAGTTTCGCGAGATAAACTTGTCTTGTGTTTTTCTCAATTGGTGGACTTGAACCAAGATAGTATCATTACTGCAACAGAAATTGATTTTTTTCTTGATCATCAACAATGTATTGACAGCAACATTGCACATCACATTAGTGGTCAAATGGTGATAAATACATGCGATATGAACAAAGACGGAATATTGTCAATTGCCGACTGGACGCGAATAGATGCATGCATTCAAACACAGCATAATATTGATTACATGTGTACAATATGTGTCAGCTGTGGGTGGAAACCTTTTAAATAAAGAAAAGGGTTCCTAAATGAAAGTCTTGTGTTTAATGTGGATTGTGGTGGTTTTTATTGTTATCTATCTATCTACCCAGATTACGTATAGTGTTTCAGTTATTGGAATGAAAACAGTGATTGAAGTTACACGAGCATTTCAACAGCCACCATGCGGAGAATTTTTTACAGTGTTTGTGACGTCAACAGAGTTAATATTGAAAGGTACTGTCATTTTTATTGAAGGTGGTGGCCATTATTATGTAGTGTCTGTACAGGATGAGCAAGAGCTTGTATTGTTAAATGCGTGCGAATTTATTAATAATGCAAAACCCGGATCATTTGCAAATGGTAAAGTAATCATGGGAACTATAGCTACACATGTAGGTCCGACTGGCCCCCCTCACGGATAAGTTGTAGTGCACATGATTCCATATTTATCCTTTTTAAACGTTACTTGGCTACTTTTCCCATCACCATAATTAACCAATGCCATGCGCGTTACAGTTCTAGGTGAAAGTACCACTACTTGCATTGAATCGTCTGATATGGTTACAAATGCTTTTGGAAATACCAATTGTACATTTTCCTCTAGAAATTTGCATGCCTTTTCTGGTGTGCCACCATAGCCACTAAATGTCATGTGATTACCCATCGGGGGAAATTTTCGGAACACCACATCAAATGGGGTACTAGTACACAAATTTAGCCAAAGTGGGAATTTTCGTTCCGAAAATTTCCTACGGATCGCAGAATTGACCCATAAAAAGAGATGCAAATTTTTCCGAATTATCCTGTAAAGACGCATCCATTGGTGTACCTACTTGAACCACCAGTCGCTCTAGTGGTTTTCTATCAAAGATTCGCGGAAAGAACCAATAGGGAAAAGGCCAACCAATTTTTTCAAGACACCACCGCTGAACTTGATCCATCCATAGCGGCAACTGTAAGATTGAATAGCGAGCAGTTTCTCCCTTGATTAAAACGGGAACAATGAAAATCTTGTGTCTAATTGCAAATTCTAAAATGGCATCATTGGGAGCATCAGTAGCATAGGCAACACTCTTTCCTTTACGAAGTAGATGCAATATTTGGGTTTCAATCGAATCCAATGATGCAAATGGCGGTGCGGTAACACAACCCATCCATAAGAGAATATCGCGCAGGATAGGAATCTTGAAAAGAATCCATGGCATCATTACTACAAGGTCCAAATGTTGAAATACACCACCATGCATACAAAAGCCATGAATTAATCCCATCCCAGTCACATTTCCCAAGACGATAAATAGCATACGGTCGCGCGCGTGATCCTTGGAAAAAGCAATTGCGTTCCCAAACAGATACTTGACAGATTTACCAAATAAGGTCCTATTCCGCAGCCATCCCCATGAGCGAAACCCCGTATATTCATCACCATCATAGTATTTGAACAGCCCATACAGGAGAAAAATGATGATTGACAGAAGAAAGTAAACTTCTGCATATAAAAAATACAAGAGCAGTGAGAGAAATTCTACCAGTATGATTACTAGTAAGATATCCATGCTTTGGCAGTGGATTAGTGGGAGCCCCACCCCTGTTCACTATGAAATTGGAATTAATCGGTCAATCACGTTGCTTCCCAATTTGCCTCAATTGGACAAATTTCACATGACACTCGTTCTAAATGGTTCTGTCAAATTCATTTATGATCCGTCAAATTACACTAGGCCTCAATACAATGAATATGGTACACGCCTTTGTAACAACAATATTCAAATTTTTGGCAAATGCTACGTTGAAACAACACTTTCAGAGGAGGAATTATTGGAAATGATCAAAACAGAGCCACCATTAGATACAACAACGCTTTTCTGAAATGATTACCGTGTCTTCCAAATTAACTACATCTTCATGCTGTTCAGGAGGTACATTCTTTACCATTTCTTCAACCAGTACACTGATTCCACCATCAATACCTTTCCCATACTTTGCACTGGTTCCTACCCAACCAATGAATCCATTGACTTCACAGAATTTGGTCAATTTGTCCGCATCAATCGAGCTCACTAAATCCAACTTGTTTGCAAATAGCATCACTGGAACCATTGGTAGCTTTGCATCCAAGTCTGCTTTCCACTTTAGGACACAATCGTTTGCAATGGATACATCGTATACAATGATTGCACCGGCTGCTCGTTGATAATAGACACGTGTCATGTTGCCAAAGCGCTCTTGACCCGCAATATCCCACAATTGTAGTCGTATGATGGTCATATCATCCCATTTCAAATGTTTCAACGCAAAGTCAACACCAATAGTGGATCGATATTCGGTACTAAATATATTGTGCACATACTTGTTAATGATTGAAGTTTTCCCAGAGCCTGCATCGCCAACTACGATGATTTTGAATAAATATTCTCTATTTTCCATCTCGGAAAATGGGTCGCTGTGCGGTATGTAAATCGGACCTCGTCAAAGGCGACCACACGTGGAAGTGTGCTGATTGTCGCAAAGTCACCTTTTGTGAGCGTTGTTACAATGGAGGCACGCTTTCATACTATGGATGTTCTGACACGGCAATGGGTGGAGAATGTCGGCAGTGTGATATTTGCGCCGTTAACAATGATCCGAAATACTGTCTGGATCGTGATTGCACTTGTGCCAATCCACCGCCGCTAGAGTTTTGTGATACTGTAGAGGAAGAAAAGGAGCATCGTCGTCGCGCTGCGCTTAAAAAGAAGTTAACGTACAAGCTGACTAGATTGAAATAATACCAAAGCTAGCATTTTATAATACTATTGGGTCACTTCTTTACTGTTCCCTTCTTCTTTGGAGCCGTCGCCGCCGTTCCCAGTGAATCCTCCAAATGCTTGAGTGCAACATCTGCACGCTTCAGACCACCCTTGGTAATGGTATCATTGGCACCCAGTGCATCCATAAATGCCACATATGCCAACTTGGCCGTCTTTTGTGTCAGCTTCTTGTTGGAATTGGCAAGCATTGACGTCATGTGCTTGGTCAGTCCAGCAATGTACTTTTGCACTGCATCATCAAGAATACCAACAGCATCACGGTTCAGATGCGGAATCTTGAGCGATTTGCACAGACGCTTCAGTGGCGTCGTGAACTTGGACTTGATGCCGACACGACGATGATTCTTCTTCTTCTCACTGTCATCCTTCTTGGCAGCACTCTCAACTGCGGTTGCCTTTTTCTCCTTGGCCTTCTCGGCGGTAGCGGTAGATTTTTTCACCTTTCCCATTTTGAAAGTTTAGCCACAAAATGCGTCAGTCACATTGCGTTTGTTAATGTCCAAGAGCGTCGCATATTTTAACGCAAATGAAATTAAAGATCTTTTGAGTTCCGTGTACACCAAATCGCGTTCCTGTTTCCCACGTTCCGAATATTCGAAATTAAGATATGTAACGTTATAATCATCCCTTCTGCGAAGTGCAATTGTATGCAAGTATGCCTTGCGTGTAACATAGAAAGTAGAACGCCTTTCAAACACGACAAGTGTCTCAAATAAAAAAATGTGCTGAATATCTCCGTGTGCAAGTTTAAATCCCGTAGAACAAAGTGTGATCATTACTTTTTGAAAAAAGTTGCAGGGCCTCTATGGAACTTTGCAGAGTTTGTAAAAAAGTAAATGGATCACTCGTTTGTCCCTGTGGTCGATTTATTTATTGTAGTCCAGATTGCCTTTCTAAAAGTGGTCACCTCTATGAATGTGACTATCAACGTCTCGATTTTCCACATATGATATCTATACTTCATGCATTCATGCCCATATTGGAAGCCGTTCGCGAAGACAAGGAATTGCATCGTGCGGCAGTTGACCTCGTAGAATTGATGCGAAAAAAGTTGAACGAAATGCGCATAGAATCGGCCGTTCAAAAGGATTTATAGGGGTCCAAAAAAGTGTGCATATTTCTACCGAGGGGGGAATGAGCACATCTTTTTTTACAATCCAAAATCGTCTAGCGCTCAAACGATCCAATCGAGAATCATATGTACAAATCCTGGGAGAGCATGGAGAGCAAATGTGTGAATTAGTGAAATGTCGGTCAAAGCGCGAACTACTGACAATTGGTGTACGTATTGATCATTTGAGTGAGGAATGGATTCATTTGGCCACTCGGAACCATCGACCAGATTCTGAATATGCAATGAATGCAAGCCAGCTTATTCATGCCTTTTCCGATATTCTGTGTGACTATGTGCTTGATAGGATTGATATGCGAAAAGTGGCAGCGGTTGTAAAATTGGAAGCGCAATTCTTTAATGGACAGGAGCGATCGAATCTTTCGTATTGGATTGAATATACGGCGGCCGTGATTAATGTGGCAAATTACGGTGGATCGGTAGAATCGGAGCAATTCTACCAATTGTGCAGTGAATGCATTCGTCGCGCTCAAGTGTTGGGAAATTGCTTACAAGTAAAGCGTACACTTTCCATTTAGATTCGATTTTGAGAGCTTTCGCCGTTTCCTTCGTTCGCGACGCAACTGCTTCTTTTCCTTTTCCCCGCCGGGAGGACCATTGGTACATGTGCACCGCTTTATCGTGCATGGCACGCTACCAGCAGTATCTAGACACATGTAACATTGTCTATCTGGACCATTTGCACACGCGTATGGCGGTAGCTTTGCGTAGCATTGCTTGCAGTATGTGTATTCGTCGCACACTTTGCACTTGAGGAATGGTGTCTCTTGTGATTGACACGAAATACACCGCGTACCCTTCATTTAAAACAAATAATGTGTGACTAATCGTACATGAATATGTTTATTCGAAATGTACATAAATGTTAGAACTTCTTCGCGCAATAATGTGATCATCACGCGCGCGCCGAAATATTTGGCGTGCAATCCGTGGATCAATATACCGAAGAATAATAACGACAGCAGCTTTGTGAGCATTGTTAGCAGTGCAATCAATGATCCCAGCGGAAAACTCGGGTGCCTTGACCCACCCTATTCCCCACATTTTTTTTTTCATTTTCCCCGTTTGGCACTGCGGGCATCCTTTTTGCCTCGGTTGAGCTCGTCGTAATTGGACAATTGGAGCGCGTATCCGTGACGTCTCGCCTCCAAATCGACGGCGCGCGCATTGTCGAGCGACGTAGATGCCACTTTGCCCTGAGCGCGCAGCACATTGGCCTGATTGATCCACTTGTCGTATTCTGCTTGAAACTCATCCTGGGATGACATTTGCTTGAGCTGTTTGAGGAATCTGACGCGAGCGACGCGATCGCGGTATCGATCGGCGAGAGAAAGCTCAATCAATTTGGACATTGTGTCGTGAATTGCCGACTGCACCTTGCTGCCAGGATCGGCAGGAGCTACCATTAGCTTCTCGCGATGCGCATTGATGATATTGAATCGATCTTCAAAACCAATCAAATCACCGGCAGCCATACGATCCTCCATGGCGTGAACAAGCGCCGTCACGTGATCAATGTTGGTAGCATCACACTTGATTTGCTGCTGATAATCTGCCAGTGGCGCGGAAGCGGCGGCAGCGGCCGATCCAATCCATCCCCCTCGCTGCAAATCCGTCAATTTGGTGGCAAATTCCACATCGACCATTGGCACGGTAGCAGATCCACCCTTTCCCTTGGACATTTGGACGGTAAAGCGAAACATGTTGCCGTTGCGAGTAGATGCCTTCATCGTAAGCAGCGTATTGGTAACGGCAGAGCTAAATCCCTTGGTCTCATATTCCTTTTTGAGCAGTTTTGATTTGACCTTTCGGGCAAAGTCTCCCAGAAATGTTTCGCTGGATGGCAGCTTGTAGTCGCCAACCAGAGCGCGGCCAGTCTTTGCACCGTCGACCTTTAAAAAATGTTAGACCCCACGGGAAAAATAGCGACGAAACATTTTTTAAAGTCTTACCAATAATTTCACCTTGAGCTCTCCGCGAGTTGGAATCTCAATATTGACGCGTTCCGCCGACCAAAAGACTACTTTGCTCATATCGTACGTCTTTTGGCCTGCCAGTTCCGCAGCGCGCGAATCGCGTGACTCCTTAAAGACGGGAATAACACGCACAAGCTTTGGAATCATTCCATTTCCAGTAATACGCAACTGATACGTCTTATCTTCATCGACAGGGTGACCACCACCGAGCTTCTTGTACACTTGGCGAAATTCAGCCTGAATCAAATTCTCCTGCACCACTGCCTTTGGGCTCACATAGCGGACAATGTGCGATTGAAGGAATTCCTCATTGCCGTCGACGCGTTTGGGATCATATCCGTCAAACTCGGGCATAAAGACGGTAGTGTCCACCTTGGTAGCAATGTGAATATTGCAATGATCCTGATGAATCGACCATCCTAGCGGTTTGCACTCTTTGCAGCAATAGGCGGGCTGCAGACAAATGTCACAGGGGACAATGGCATCTGCCTTTCCGCACGTGCACTTTTGCGCAGACATGATTTTTTTTTCAAATATTTGGACGATACATAAAATCATATAGTTTGAAAATATTGATTAGCGCCGCTTTGGCGGATTATACGAACATAGCGCCCTCTCATCAATGGATAGCTCCTTGTAGAGATCATCTGGACTCGTCCTATAGGGATCTAAATCGGTACAAAAGCTAGCAATGTGCAATAGTTTACAAATGTATGCAGAGCAAAAAAAGCCCCATCTCCTCACGGGGCAAGGACACAAAAAGTTCCAATACATGCTAAATGATGAAAAGGATTCGGTACACGTCTCTGCATAGTAGCGCATTTGTTGTTCAATGATGGGAGAAACGGCAATTTGGTAGAATCCACTGTAGAGTGGATTGCTCATTTGTTTATCGTGGATAAGATGCACCCTACCGGGATTACGAGTAATTGATGTCACTGTTCCATCTGAGAAACGCAACTCCACATGACTGTACTTGTGACCACAATAGTTGCCACCAGAAAAGAATCCAATTTGCAAAATATGTTGACCAGAAGGGGTTTGATTGAGAAATTGCATTTTTAAGACCCCCTTTGATTTAAAATGAGATTTATAGGCCCTTCTAAATCTGCAATAGTGTACGCAAAAGAAGAGATTATTCTTTCCGAAAAGTTTTTATTGTATTCAGTAGAAAGAGCAACGCATATATGTAATTCCGCAAAAACCGGTTTAACTTCAAGTGTTAACGCACTTATTGCGCATATAGTATTGTTACACTCATATTATTGTAACATCAGCTGCGATGCTTTAAATATGTGTGTTCATGTTTTATATACATTTTACATTCGATTGAACATAAGAATAGAAACGTTTTATAGAAAACAATTGACAGAAGAATCAAAACTTATTCTTGACAACTATGTAAAGCATCGTTTAATATGTAAACGGGGTGCGCTAGCCACTGCATTATTTTTTCGACCTATTCTCTGTAGAGACATGGCAGTTTACATTGCAAAAATGGTCTGGGAGTTTCGCAATAAATTGTACGAATAAGTGCTTTCACTTTGAAGCGTACAATTCAATACCCTTGACGTGAGTTTTTTTATCGTCTGTAAATATAAAAGCCATGCTTGGTACAATATGGGATGATGGATTTTGAAATATTTGATAAAACATGGGAGCAATCAAATCGGCATCATACGACAAAAGTAAATGACAGCAAAGATTGGAATAAGCACTATAATTTACAGCCCTAATACTGGTATAATCTGTAGATCTGACAAATTTTGTGAAAAAGATTAGTATTTTGCCATTTGTTTGCAATAATGTAGCTGTCGGGAGATGTGTTGCACAACAAATAATCTCTGGCCGTCCGTATCGTTGTTTGACATATGTTTGCGAGGCAACCTTAAAGTAAACGTGTTCCTTGGCGTATGCTTCAAGTGTTTTGGATATGCGAGAAAGTGTTACGATATCACACATGCGCTTAAATCCATAAAAAAGCAAGAGTCTCAAGACTTCCATTCCGCGCTTTCCATCATATACATGTTTTTCTTTGCGCAGCCTCTTACGCATATTCCGAAAATTCCCTTAAAGAAGGGGGTCAAAATGTTCTCTGGTGGCTCTGCCTTTTGGGAACACTATACCGAGACAGTTCTTTCCAAACTGACCAATAATCACGCTCGCCTTGAATATCTAAAAGCAGTCAACGCTCGCTACAAGTGGCTATTGAATAATCGTTACGCGGCTGATATTAGGACATGCCGTGGGTGTTCCTTTCACTTTGACAATATGTACAACCAAAACACATGCAGCATATGTGCAGAGTACTTTTGCTGTGACTTTGATCAGCCACAATGCTCGCTTCGTACGTGTTCAAAGTGCCAAACGCACTGTTGTTTAAGCGATAGGTCATTTCAAAATGGGACCATTGTTTGCATTGACTGCATTGATTACCATGGGAACAATGATGGCGCTGCTTCCGATAGTAGCATGTCAATTTATTCAGATTCTGAACAATTATCACCATCAGAATCCGAAGAAGAAGAAGAAGAGGGGTCTTTTGTGGAATGAAACAAATTATAAAGGCCGTTCGCAAACGCCAAACAGAGGAAGCAAAGCATATTGAGCGACTGGAGAATAATGTAGAAGTATATCAAAGAGTATTTGAAGATGAGATTAGTATTAGAAATGTGAGCAAATGCAACAAGTGCTCAAAGATGGTCCTTCTAGACATTTTGGCTGTGGGTGAAGCATGTATCATTGTTTGTTTGGAATGTGGACCTAAAAAGTGTACAGCGTGTGACGTTTACCACGTTGAAGAAGGTGTTCAGGAATGGAAGGAAAGACAGGCAAAGCGACGCAAGAAACGGAATAAAATCATTTTAGGATAATTCAAAAGCAATCCTTGACGTCCTTGGCGCACTTTTTGATTGTTTTCATCGACTCGGTATACTTCCACGACAAATCGTCGCGTTGCTCCTCGAGCTTGAGTGTCGTGGAACGCAATGAAGCCAACATTTCTTCGGTGGATTCCAACTGATGCTTAAGCGCAAAAATGTGTTTGGCATCGTTTTCCAATGATGCTGCCACGGCAGTCATTTTCTCAACCAATTTTTCAGGCACATCGTCCAACATTTTTGTAATCTTGGTCTTATTTACCACGCAAGCACGTTGCTTTTCCAAATATTCCACTCCCAATAGCTTTTGCTTTTCCAAAAGCGCTGCCATTTGAGATTCAACCGATTGCATCGCAACCTTAGTCTTTTCAAATCCCTCCAACACGGTAGCCAACGTTTCGTAGGCCGTATTGCTAGTAATGCGAATGTTTGCCAACTTGGCCGAACCGGTCAAATTGTCCAAATCTTCAAACTCGCCAATATTGTGATCTACACGCTGACGCTTCTCAGTATCAAAACTAACACTCAAAAGATCACCGTCAATATCACTGTCTACAATATAGGAGGGAGTCTCGGGATTTTCCTCGGCCTCCTCAATCGGGCGCTTCCGGCTGCTCTCTTCGTCTTCTGAAGGAGTGACAGATCCCTGAGCCTCCTCCTCGGCCGACGGCTGGGTCGGAACTACCATTTCAAATACCGGCGGCGGAAGTGCCTTATCCAAAGCGCGCTTTCCGGCAATACTAATATCCGCCATATCAATAACAGCCTCGACCAAATCATCATCCGATCTGCTAATGTGTGCTCCAGAATCCTCGAGAATCTGAACAAACCTAGCAGATTCTGCAGGCGAAACTTGCGCAAATCGTTTTGCCAGATTTTCATCGTCTGGAAGCGGCGGCTCCTCTTCTACAGGCGGCAATTGCTTTGGATACATCTTTTCGCAAATTGATAGAATCTTTGCGTGAGACGTAGCCTTGGTTACCTTCTCGACAAAACAAAGAAAGACAAGTCCAAAATGGCCACTCTTGCTCAATTGAGCCGAGCGCTTCTTGTTGAATTCGTCGAGAATCGATACGATATACTTGTGCGGGCACATTTCAATGCCGCCGCCAACGGTAAAAGCCGTAGGAAGAAAGCCAATCGTCTCGCGATTGCTATAAAGGAGTGAGGGAGAAACTTCAGCGACGCCAGGAACCAAACACAATGTGCGAACGACTTCAACTACAAACTCAATTTCACCTATCACATCGGCACAACCGTTACGAGAGCGTCCACCGCACTGCTTAATCTCCACAAAGTCGCGCGGATACGTAAAGTAAATCTTTCCAGTCGCGGCGCGCCGCTCGTCCCATACAATGTCAGACACCAACAGACGCTTAAGGGCCTGCGGAAACGATGGTGACACATAGTTTCTCTCGGTAAACTCCTTGTGCGTCTCGGCCGAGAAAATCGCCGACTCGTGGAAAACTAGAAAAAAAAGTGAGAAAACTGAACCATACGCGCATAGCGACACGGGAAACCATCGCTAGGGGTCCTAGGAGTGACACCAGAGCCCGAAAGCGACGTTATCTCGCGTTCTTGGCTTTTTCTCAAACCGTTCCCAAACGCCAACAACGCGAGGTAACGTCGCTCCCGGGGTCTGGTGTCACTGCTAGGGGTCCTAGTAGTGACCGCCGACCACGAGCGCGCGTGTGAAGGCCTCTCGCAAGGCCCACCGAACAAACGGGGACAAAAAACGGGTCGACTCACTCATGGAAGAGGTGTCATCTGAGGCAAGCATCAAGGACATGTCGAAAAGGCACCACTCACTCGTCTAAAAACTGAGTTTTAGGCGACCCAAAATTCCTGTTTTGGCGTCTAGCCGAGGGCCAGTGAGGGGTAGGGGGTGACTGTAGCGTACCAGCGCGCATAGAACACGTGTCCCCGGTCACGAAAACGTGGTTTACTCGTCGGATCAAGTTTTTTGAAATTTTATTTTTTCTTTTGTTTTTTTACAAAAGAAATTTTTTATTTTTTTCTCGCGGCAGCGCCAGTGTCCAACTCGTCGCGCATGCGCTTAATGGATGTGCGTAGCTCCTGCTTAAACGGTTCCAGCTCGGCTGCCGTGTGGTGGGAGCGTGCGCGCGCAGTGTCGTCGTGTTGCGGCGCGTAGATGGTTGTCGCCAAGACGCGCACTTGTTCTTGAAGATACATGTTCTCAACCTTGTCGTCATCCGCAATAGCAGCAATACGCATCAGTAGGTCATGCGTTAGAGCACGTGTGTCGTCGGCAATGATACTCCAGTCGCTCAAAATAGACATCTCCACCCTTTAAATCCAACAAATTTGATAATCGCCTTCGCCTGTCATTCGTGGTTGGGAGGAGCGAATCCAAAATTTGTCCAATCTAGAACTAAGAGGAGTGTCTTTGTGCTGAGTGTTCCAAGCAGATATAAATGTTTGAATGGCGCCATCCCGACGCACCTTTGATGACGGTTTTGAACCATATGCATCTTCCCATGGCTTTGTAAATGCAGCAGCTAGCGTAGTGATCTGAACATTGAGACAATCATTGTGTTCACGCGCTGCGGAAATGACTAATAGTTCCAATTCTGGAATACCAGCAACTGTAATGTCGGGATAGCTTGGAAGCATGTCCAAATCGGCCTTGTCTCTAATGTGGCGAAGCGTGTCAGCCCAGTTGGTGCCACTGCTAACCGCCACTAGTAGAAAAAGAATAAACCCCTTCATTCAATCTTCCAAGATATCTCAAATCCAACCACCATATCGTCGTGCGTTGATGGATTGTACCCCTTTTTTGTCTTGACTGTACAATGCTTCTCAAGCGCCGCCTTTGCTTCGTCGCTCAAAGACCAGACTGATATACTTGACTTTCCTGCCACAATAGCAGCAGAGATTGCATTGGACAATGTCTCTTGTTCTTTCCGTAGTTGCTCTGCGCGTTCTGCTACGAGTCGTTCTCGGCGCGACTTTGTTGCAGACTTGATCTCTGCAAAGAGGGTATCAAATTGTATACGCTCACCCTTTTCCATTTATTGACTAATTGCATCTTTGAATAAAGCAAGCCGTTTGATCATCCTATTCAGCGCAAGTCTATGAGACTTTTCTAAAAATCGTCGTTTAAGATACGGATACGTTTGCACATCTGCCATAAATGCAGAAATGTCTTCCCACAAATTACGACAATCCACTTCCTGAATAGCAGTGAGTGTCTGTGGTCGCTTTCTCTTTGGAAAATTTTCAAGCGTAGATTCATCAATTAGCCTCCCAGAAGAACCATAAAATACACGTGTGACAGATGTATGCTCAGGACCAATGGTGGATTCCAAGTACGATCCACATAAAAAGTCGTCAAGTGAGCTGCGATACGACGAAAACCCTGCATCCAACGCGATCATACTTTTGGTAACTTTGCTAGTCATATTAAAACGACGCGATACTGCTACGAGTGTATTGATAATGGTATCTCTAATACGGCGTGCTCGTTCACCAAGTAGTAACCATTCGTTTTCAGACAACACCTCCATTTTAGAAACGAAAATTCCACCAAATGAGTGTGTCGTGGTTAAATCTCCATCGTTGGATACCTCAGCGTGATGTGCGAAAGCTCATCTATCGCCTACTAGGTCCGTATGAGCGAATGATTGTAAAATATGCACACTTGAGCAAATATGTAGATACTGGAGAATTCATAATTGAGCAACTTCCGTATTACAGTGCTAGTTATGGTTACTTGAATCTTTTAAAGTGGTCTATTGAGCAAAATAAGTACGTGCATTACGAAAATGTTTGCTTTTATGCATCAAGACGAGGCCATTTGGATTTAGTACAATGGGTAGTTGCAGTGACCGGATATCATTGGCCAAATGTATTTGTAACAGCAGCCCAAAATGGTCATGTGCACATTCTAGAATGGTGGAAAAAGAGTGGATACAAGATAGATAAGTCAGTTTGCCTCGGATCTGGTTATTCGAGAGTTGTTGAATGGATAAAAAATCAATGATTAAAAGGGTCTTGGATTGGTTCTGGGGATACAATGAACCCAATTTTCCGCGAATCGCCGCCATTTGGAAAGACATTTGGGTCATAGAGCGCAAGATTGTGCAATTGGAAGAGCAAATTGTCAAGGGCGAATCAATTGATGCGTCTAGGGAGCAGTTGGTTGATGCCAAGTATTATTTAATGCGATTAAAGAATGAATTGTCGGAATATCGGCCAGAGGATGTCGAGCGAGGACGGAAAGTGGCGTGAAAAAGTGAACCAGAGGTTCACTTTTTCACGTACAGCCTCCTCGTAGCTGCATCGGTTCTACCAATCAATCGATTCCCCCGACGGAACCTATCCAGCCGTTCTTGGCATTTAATCTCTTCTACCAATGAGCGCGCATTCATCAGGTCTACCATTAATTGCTCTTCTCTACCAGCATCCTCTCGCTCTATTCTACCGATTCTACCATAGTAAAGTAGTAACTCATTGGGTGTTTTTGCATTCATGAATCCAGTGCGTCGCTTTTTCGAAATCTCCAACGCAGCAGCCATGTCGCTTCGCGCAATAGTTTTCCATACCAAATTTGCCATTTGTGGCCAAACAGTAACAAAGTTCCGAACCTTGTCTACAATTTGAGGCGATTTGAAGCTTACTAATTCCGTTATATAATACTCGTTAATCATAAATCGCACGGCGCTTTTTGGCAAATGTGCCAGGTTTTCACCAACGATACGATTCCAATCTTCGTAAAAGTCAGTATCCTTCAATATAACGGATAATACGTCAGTCGGTAATTTGGTGGGACAAACGCGTCTAAAGCATTGAAGCAAATGTAACAAATATTCCCTATCGCACTTTTCCAATGGTAGATTCCTATTCCACCTTCTGGGAATGCACGGAAGTAGGTCAAAAATGGTATCACAATCACGCACAATATCAAATGTTGTCTCTTCCATGTAAATAGCATCTGGATCAACCAATTTTCCATTTTCAAAAAATTGGATACTGCAATCTTGCATTTCGTAATGCACCGAATAGCTTATGGCATCTTTTTTCCAGCAATTCATTGTCCATACAACTTTTCCTCCAGAGCGAATATGAATTTTTGTTGTATCATCAACGTGATGATACCAACGGCTGCGCTGTTCAAAACTATCAGCGGTCGCGTATAGTTCACAATAAATATCCCTCTGCAAAAATCCTCTATCATTAAACAACTCTTCCCCCAGATACTCGGCCAACTTGATAAAGTCAATGCGCTCCTGAAGCGTAGCAGACAATGGAATAGGTTGTTGCCGCTTGTAGCACTTCCAATAGAGGGACAATGCCGACAATGTCGTCTTGTGTGCCGTAAAGTCACAGATTCCCATACGGGCAAAGAGTGGTACTTGATCGGCGACTTCAATGGGTACATGTTGGCAACACTTTTTCCCATCCAAGCACGCAAACGACAGCTTGACTCTAAACCCCATTTCCCCAAATTTCACTATTTAAAGCAAAGCCAAAAATTTTTGAAAAGAGGGGCGCCTCAAAACATGCGACCCAAGCGTGGGCCTAGGATCGTCACTGATGACTTGGTCATTCGATCATACGAGTTTGGAGAGGTCAAGGGATCGATTACACTCGCCAGTTCAACGCCGCTGGATGTCGTTGGAAGCTCCATTGTAAAGCGCTTTCACCATGACGACTCGTCGTACTTTCGGACTGAGCTCAAGAACGGCGTTTATGTTGTAAGTGAAAAAGTGCATCTAGTGAATCCTCCGACCACAGTGAACACGTTTATCGAGTGGAAGAACGCTATGCTATCGCAACACCCCGACTACGTCTTTAACGCGCTGAATTCAGTGGAAATGATCCCGCCGCTACTGCTTTCAGCCATTATTGTTCCTAACGTTATTTATTCTCATAGATTGGACAATGGTCGATTCTATTATGCCGTTCCGATTCAGTACAAGCCAATCAGATTGAGCGGAACCAGCAAGTTGATGCAGCGCGCAGCTGAAATATTGGATGGATATGTCGGCCTGCAAAGCGTTTCCATGATTGGTATATTGGGAACATCTGCCGAAGACTGCGGATTTTCGCCAGCTTCCTTTAAATTTGTTGACGGAGCAGTCTTTCAGTGGGGTCCGCCAGTGGCGACACAGCCGCAGCCGCCGCCGGCTCCCTTTACCGAATCAACGTCGTGCCTTTTGGCAACTCGCATATTGGCGTTAATGTCAGATTACCCCGATCATTCACCATTTATCGGTATTCTCAAGCGATACCAACCGCCAAACTTTGACTATGAACACGATGAAGTAGATATTGGATCTCTGCCAGTGCAGGCTCTCCAAGAAATTGAGGCATATTTCATCAAGAAGCGAGCAGATTTGAAGCAATCAGTGCTGCAAGTACTCGGAAAGCGCAAATTGACCGCGCTGACGAAAAAGTTTGGAGATTTTGCATCAATCAACTATGCAACGTTTTGTGAAATTGAGAAACTTATTGCAGCTGCACCACCTCCTCCTCCACCCAAACTGTCGCATGAAGAGCTTCCCGCAAAAGCGAGAGAGATCAAAGCAAATATCGTTGAAGCAATTGAAGAGCTTCAAAATGAGCTAAAGCGATCATGCGGAAAGGTGGTTCGCACGGATCACATTGTCACAAATGACGTTGGAGCATGCTACAAGGCACCTACCGAGGAAGAGATTCGAAGACAAATTGCCGATAGCAGCAGCAGCAGCAGCAGCGACTAAAAAAAATTTTTTTTTCTCGGACTTGTGCAAAACTTGTATATTTTTTGACACACATAATCGTACTTGTGCAAAACTTGTATATTTTTTGACACATTTTGAAAAACGTAAAATTTTCAAAAACGCAAATCGGTTTCAAAAAATAAAAATTTCTTTTGTTTTCTTAACAAAAGAATTTTTATTTTTCCTTAACAAAAGAATTTTTTTTTATTTTAAAACCGATTTGTGTTTTTGAAAATTTTGCGTTTTTCAAAATGTGTCAAAAAATATACAAGTTTTGCACAAGTCCGATATGGTCCGATGGAAAAATTCTCTAAAGTAATTTGACGAGAGAGATAAAAAATGTCGCTTTCGTCAATCGTGATTGAGATTACCGAAAAGGACTCTCCAAAGGCGGCAATTCATGGCATTGTGTGTAATTTGGCCTCTGTATATGACGTTCACATCATTTATCCCAATTATCAAAATGATGAAGAGTCCATGTATGCCGAGTGGAAACATGACCGTAAGCTCATTGTAGACGCTGGTAAAATGGTGCACATTGAGGCAGTGCTTGACGCAGCAAACTTTTCTCCCAATTATCCCGTTGTAATCATTCCTCCCTATTGCGAACTAAAGCTTGGAGCGTTTGTAAGCATTCAAAAGAGTACTGAACGCGCAGAAAAGGATGACATTTACTGTGCGTTTGTGCCAAAGTGTACAGTCAGCTCAAATCCTTTTGCTGGATTTACATTGATTGTCTATATGCTCAACTGGTTCTTTTCGCTCTTTTACTGGCGGCGTAAACTGGTGCAGAACACTGATATTTTGGTCACTTTTATCATTAAGAAGGGAAAGCATCAATACTTTGCCGATAGGCCAAATAGCGCATGGTTACCGCAACTCTATTCTGGTGTCATGTTTCGGCGTATTTTGGACAAGGGTGCAGTTTTGCATAATCCACCGCTTCAATGGCTTCTAAAGACTCACCTACACTTTGGACTTGGCCCGTGGATTTTCCTCTATTTTGGAGGATACATGGCAATCATGGTTACCTTTCTCTTTTTTACACGTCTCGGCGTCTATACGCTAATTAACGCAGCACTAATTATTCTGTTTACATTTATTTCCACTCGAAACTATGTGACCAATGTTAGCCATGCTGCACTATGCTTACTAAGCCCCGTTTATTTTCTACTGTTTCCATTTGTGCTCATTCACATGAAATTGAATTAAACGGGTAATGATTGATACTTGTGGTGTTTCCATCGGTTATACCCAACAATACCGAAAAAAATACCAAACAGTATTGCAGCAACGCTAGTAAATGCAATTCCTGCATATATGTAACATCTGCAACGCCATCATAGTAGGTACAAGGATTCTTCCAATCCCAGTAGCAGCTAAAGTCATATGAACGATATCTACTTGCATAACTCTCAGCCTCTTGTTGGTTTGTAAAGGTAGCAATTTTTGGTGCCTGCCAACAGTTTACCCCATCTGGCTGCGTGTTTAAATGAACACCATAACATATTTGAGTGATTGCGCCATATCGACAATAATATGAACGTACACTAGTGTATTGGTGACATGTTTTGACTTGTATGCGTTGGTTAAAAAGCGAATTTGGTAAAAGACCACCCAGTAGGCAGCTTCCACCAATTATGATAGAAATAAGACCAAATATAATAAGCCACTTCATAGAAAGAAATTTTTTTATTGAAGATTTATTCACACGTCAGCTTTCTAATCCATAGGACGGCAAATTCGATATCCTTCTTCTTGAGCTTCAAGCCAACTTTCTTCTCCGTTCCAGTCTGTTGAGCCTTGCGGTTCTTGCGATCCTTGGCATGTGCCGCTGCAAACTCCATGATTCTGTTTGCATAGGCATCAATTGCGCCAATTGTAGTCTCTGGAAACGACTTGTAGACGACAATCTTCTTGGATTCACCGGGAGCAAAGCCAGTCAATTGCTCGTAGCGTTGGTTCTGCTCCTTGCGAATCTTGCGAATGTAGCGAACCAAGCGCGGATAGCGAACAACGACACCCAAGCTTCCCTTTCCAGTAGTGTAGTAGGCTTCGCGGCGCTTGGCAATGATTGATGGGCGAAAATGGCGCTTCTTTTTTGTCGAATCACTCTTTTTTGCCGGAGAAGAGGGTGCAGTTTTCTTGACTGCCTTGAGACGCGTGGGAAGAACCATCTTTGAAATATTTCTCTCTGACACGGTTCAGAATTGGGGATTTTCGTTCCGATGTGGTCAATATTTGTCAATTTACGACTACTTTCGGACCCTTCCGTAGCAATCAAATCTCCCGTTGGCCTCCCAGTTTCAAATTATCCAATTTGGTCGCCCGCCGCCATTGCACTAGACGGATATTCGGTGGAAACGACAAATGCTCTCATATTTGATTTCAATTTGGTCCATTATCGTGGATCCATTCTTATTCAATCCCTCAGTATACCCGTTGGTAGATTATCTTACACTGAACAGAATGACCTACGATCACGCATCTTGGATTTTCCCGAAGAAGGTGTATCCATATCATATAATGCGTTCAAGTACAAAGAAGAAGATCAATTATTGGGCCAGATTCACATTTCAGTCATTTCACTCAAGTGCGATATTGAGAAATTGCTACAACCCGCAGATGGAAATCGTATTGCACTACAATGCGGAGATTACCAGGTTGAACGATGTCAGAATATATCACCGCGCGGATCAATGATGTGGACAAGCGGTCCTGCTCGTCGATATCAATATCCCGTATCAATGATTGATGAACCGATTGATGAACCGGGTTACTCTAACCCACACCACATGCTCCCAAAATTTGTTGCTTTGGAGCAACAGTTTGCTATACTTAACTATCGATTTACCCCTCCATCTGTCACACCATTTATGGTTAGATTTGGCCAACCGCGCATTATTCACATGGCTACAATTGACGGAAAGGAAAGCATTCGTAGGTGTAGGATAGCTAGAAATAAGCGTTACCAAGTGTACAGTTTGAAGAAAAAGGTAGAAGAGAAATATTTGGTCACATTTTTTTATATATTTATTCGTTCGCTCGTTCAGATTCAACTAATTGAATTAAGGGGTTACAAATGAACTCTATCGTCTCTTTTCAGTTGTAATCTCCTTTAACTCATCCATCATCTTGTGGTACTTGGCCAACCAAAAGTATTCTGGATAGTGAGTAGCGACACCGATAACATCCATTCGATCGTCTTCCAGCATTTCGGTCAATGCTCTCTTTGCAGTATCCCATTCCTGATACATGTACGTCTCAATGAGCGGCTTTCTCTTGCCTTGCACCTTGTATGTCACTGTAAATGTATCCCCATTCACGGTAAACGTTGGTTTCATGCCACCATAGCGATCTGTGCCAGCATTCTCCTTTACGCGTTCCTCTAGTTCGCTCCCCATGGCTCTTCCGACAGCGCGTGCTTGTTTTCCTCCTCCGACGTAACCGGCATTTTTGGCACATGCACGACGTAGGAGTACCATGTACTCACTCTTGTACTGCTCAAACGCATTCAGCTCCTTTTCAGAGGGAAGAAGCGCTAGCGCATTGGCAGCAGTAGAAAAGATGACAATCTCCTGCCTACATAGCGGACAACCCAAAGGAGATGCCTTTTTCACTTGTTCACTGCATTCTTCACATGTACACTTGTGTGCACAGTGCAGAAAGGTAACGGTAGATGGTCTGTCCATGCAAATGACGCATTCTTCAGTGGTAAAAACGATCCCCTCCATCGGAATTTTTGAGTTTTACATTCTTTGCATGTTTTGATCGAAGATAATGTTTATTCATGGATTGTTTCCATTCTTTCGTTACCGAATCAAGCACTGATTGATAAAACAAATTGCCACCCTCTTTCATCTTTCAAAACGAAAAATGGAGGGTTATGTTTACACTCTTAACAATGTTAACTATGACGTCACTGTTAGCATTGCAACCTATCCAAACAATGGTAGAAAGGGAATCCTGTTGACATTGACAACAGAGGAACCATTTGCAGCCGCTTCTGTCAACATTCCCGAAGCAGAGCTTGCACCTGATGAAGTATGTATCAAGACATGGGGAGGAAACAAGGGAATGTTGGAGTTTCTGATCAAGAACAATATCGTTCAGGATACTGGACGCATGGTTCCGACAGGATTTGTGCAGGCACCAGTGTGCAAATTACTAATAAAGTAGTATTAATCCTTAGTCATGGAGAAGCACAAAAAATGTTTGCCCGCCTAGCCGCTCAGGGACTCTTCCCAACGGTGGAAGAAGTTCAAATGGTCATGGATACGATTGATCCCCCGGCAGCATGTCGTACATGTGACGTATCTGAATCACCTCACGGGTGGCTCACTGAACCAGACAATGTTGGCGCAACCTATTGCGGCGAAGAATGCTATCTTGTCGGCAAAAAGGCAAAAAAGGGAGGAGGGCGCAAGTGGGTGCAAGGTGCGCATATGCACGAAGGTACCTTTATTCGCAAGGCCAAGGAGCACCACATGACACCTGCGCAATTTCAAAAGCATGTCCTGAGCAACAAGGGAAATTACGATACGACGACAGTTAGACAGGCAAATTTACGAAAGACACTGGTGGGCTTTGAATGAATATGGAACAAAGGGCCGCAATCCTAATACACCTAATCGAGAATATACGTGTTCCCCTTGATACTTCTGCAAATTTAGCAACAATTGGCCAAGCCGCCCATGTACTGCTAGGCATTCTTTTTCAACATCACAATCTAATGCTAGCTCGATTGGAAGTGGAACGTATGCCAAAAGATGAACCAAATTTAATTGCGCTATCAATTGTAGCAATATTGGTAGAGGGATCGGATTATAGGCAAAAGAGGCACATTTACTGTTTGGAAGAAATGTGCAATGTGTTGATTGATTATTATTGAATGAAGAGGGTCTTAATTTTAATATGCGACAAAATCTAGGAAACGACCAACCAAAGAAGCAAAAGGTTCCTTTACCATTTTCGTGCGAATGGTGCACAAAAAAGTACAAGACAAAAGAAAAATACGAAAATCACATTTTGGACAGACATCCATTTGCGTCCAAATACAAGAATACCGCAACCTTTACGCTCAACGAAAAGCTTTGGTTATTGGATGCTATTGATGGATATTCGAGTGTTCTAATCAATGGGGGAAATGATTTTGTTTTGGCAACAATGAATATAGAAGCAACCCCAGCAATACATGCAACGTTTAGAGAGCGAATTATGCCACATTTGCCAGCTTTACTATCAGATGGACCTCAGATACTACGAATCATTGCAGATTTTGAGGCATTTTTAAATTTGGGAATTCCTTGGCGCGGTGGAAACTTTTGTCCATCAATGCTGATTGACCTTGTATGGCATAGTGCAATGCAAAATCGTGAAAAATACGAAATGCTATGCAAAAGGTTCATGAATGGAGCATCTCCACTTTCCCACTGCGTTGCACCAGAAGAAGAATCTGAAGAACGCTTTAAATATTTTGAAAAGCAGTTTAAGCATCAACACAATCGAAATTACATATCGATTGGTGATATTGTAATGGGTGGTGGTAGTGGAATTCAAAATGCGCGAAATGTGCTTATTGAAGAAGATTATGAAAAAACAGCCAAGCTTGAGGCAGAACGCAGATCATGGCAAGCTAGAGAACAAAAAAGACAACAGGAAATTTTAGAGATGAAACGTAATGGCACATGGGTCGAACCACCAAAGTATTTTGATAATGGTAAATGCTAATTAAAAAAAAATGTGCGCTTCATTTCTCCAGCACTGCGGTTTCCGGCACAAAGGCTCCAGCCAGGCGAGCACCCGTAAACTTGTCAAAGTGATTTCTTGTCCACTCTGCCAGAACCTTTCCCTGCGGGTGGCGAAAGAGGCTATTGGGCAGAAACTTGACCTGCTGCTGAGTAGGCAAATCAAACGGCGACGACGGAGCCACAGCGGTAGCACTGGCATTCACGTTAATCTTGGACTCATCAATGGTAATGCCATAATTGTCCTTCACCAGCTGCTTCTCCATGGCAGACGGAAGAAACAAATTGGACATGTTGGGCTTGGAAGCATTGACTGCAATGGAAGCAGCGGGAGCCTCGGCAGAGACGGCAGAAGGCGACGCTCCACCAGTAGACATGTGCAATCGCTCAGAAGCACGCACGTGAGCCTTGGCAACCTCGCTATCAGCCTCAAACTGCTTCATCTTCTTCTCCATTTCCTCAAAGCGCGCCTTTTGAGCCAAAAGCTCCTCGCGCTGCTTCTTGTAGGAAAGAGCATTTGCAGTAATGACAGCAGCGGCACGCTCACCGTCGGGATGCAGAAAGGCAGACTTGGCCGATTCCTCAAATTCGGCCGGAAATGCCTCACCGGGATGCTGTTCAGCCCATTGCTCCTTCAAGAGACCAATTGCCTGCTCGTGATCCGTCTTGCGCTTGTTGGCATATTGTGCCAGCTGTTCCTCCTCTTTCTTCTTGAACATGGCAACCTGTTGCTCCAGTGCCTTTAGCCGAGCAGCATCTGCAGCTTGCTGTTGAAGCAGAGAATCTGACTGACGAGCCAGCTCAGAAGCGTCCTTGTTGCGGGCATCCAATGGTGTAGCCGCGGCGGCGGGGGTAGCAGCAGCGGGGGCAGCCGCAGCGGGAGCAGCTCCTCCACTAAAATTTGTCTCTGATGCCATGATGGAAAATAGCAATTTCTTAACGTATTCCGATTGATTGGTAATATACTTTTTTTCGCCTGAAGCTGCTACAGTCAATGCAGCTCCAGGGAAAAATCCTTCCTTGCACACTGAAATCTCATGATAATCTTTTCCAGTCACATTTCCATAGTTATCAGTGCCAACGCTGTAACCTACGGAAAGACAGCTTAAATCCCCTCCATTGATGCGATTAAAGTGATCGATTCCACTTGGAGTATCCGTAAAAATTCTCGCTTGCATCCACATGTTTCCGTCTTTGCCCTTCCAAACATTAGCAATCTCTCCAATTACGTTGCTTTGATCGTGCTCGACGCACACGGGACGATTGCGGTATGCCGCCATATCCTTCTCTGATAGACGAATGCTATCATCGTAATAATATTCTGCCGGGTCCGCCAAATTGGCTTTGACTTGCGTGGGTTGATTTTTACCATTGAAAAGGACCGGGTACGCGACCCCTACAATAACTCTATATTCGCGATTCATTTTTTTCTCCATATTTCTAAACTCATATATACTCTAAAATGAGCAAAGGGTGTTTTAAAATGGTGCGAATTTTCGATCTCGTTGACGGAAAGCTTGATACAAGAATCGCAAAATGTGCCAAAGATGTCCGAAGATGCACGTATATCCCAAGTAAGCACATTCTTGGGGTGCAAATGTATACGGATGTTGATCAACGGATTGACTTTTCAAAATGCGAGTGTGTGGACATTACTGATGAAAAGCGTGCATTTATTGCATCATTACCATATCCCCACTACGTTGTACGCGTCAAAAATGAGTTTGGTGAGCGCACAGATTTCAGTAGCATAACAAAAAAATATACGGCACCAGATACATGCGACTACTTGTTGGATTCGTCAGAGCACGAGCACATGGAGCGCTTCTTGGCAGGTACAGACGATGCTCTGCATGATTTTGTCCACGAACTACGATACAATCCGCGAGCTTTGCCACCTTCTACCGATTTGGCAGAAGCGAAAGAACGATTTAATAAAAGACCTAGAAAATGAATGAGGGTTCCAAGAAATCTCGTCGTCACCACGACAAGACAAGTGTGCGTGGTATCGACTTTCCATTTCTAGCATTGCGAACAAACCGGAAAGAGACACGCTCTGCCATTTCGGCGTACTTGAAGCGACTTTTATCATATGATTCAGCCTTTACAGATGACATGTATGCTGATTGGGTTAGAGACGTAAAGAAGCTATGCGCATTGCCGCATTTTTTTGGATTTATGGACAGTATTGAAATGGAGCAACAACGTCAAGTCGGGCGTTGTTTCGTCTGCTTTGGAGTTTCGCGAGGTCATTTTATCATTATGAACCATCAAAAACTGACAATGGTGCATACATATGAGGACGTTATCGAGCAAATGGGAACCCTGATGGGAACAACTCCCATCATCCCTAGGAGTCAAGGTTTAATCTTTCAAAAAAAGCTTGCAAAGCGAGCAAGGCGAGCAATATTATGTTGGTCCATGATTGCTCGACGACTGCGCATTATCAAGGATATACGTGTAATGATTGCAAAAATGGTGTGGAATAAAAAAGAAGAGTGGATGTATTAGGGGGGGGGGGGGGATTTTCGGAACAAATGAAGAGGCGTCGTCGCGATATTACTTCAGTCGCAGGAGTCGATTTTCCGTTTCTATCGTTTCGCACAGATAGAAAGCTTACGAGATCTCGCATTGCGAAAACGTTTAGAACTGCCGCCGCCAATGACGAAGACGACTTTAAACAAGAGGTTGCCACTGCTTGCACCACGACACGTGGATACTTTGGGTTCATGACAAGTATGGAAGCATTTGACCAATCCTTGCTATTGAAAGAAGATGCTTGCTTCATCTACACTTCCTACAATGGAGAATGGAGAGCCTGCGGAAAGACGGATATACTGACAGAAACGACTAGCCAACACTTTATTGACCTCTACGAAGACATTGGAAACTACTTTGGCTATCGAACACTGATTGATCGAGGAGATGCGCTCATTTTTCAGAAGAAGCTCAAGAAGCGAGTGAAGCAAGCAATTGATTGCTTTTCCATCATTGCTAAAAGGCTAAGAGTTGTCAAGGATATTCGCGTCATGATTGCAAAGCAAATATGGGGAACTCGACGAGAATGGGTGAATTAGTCGACATCATCTTCCAGTGGTGGAAGTTCTTCTTCTTCTTCTTCTTCTTTTTTCAATACTGGCGGAGAATCTACTGGTGGACACATACATTGCGCCGAACAAAATGTTCCTCCACGCTGTACGTGAAAGAAATTTTCGACTAAATCAATTTTTTGACATTCACGACATTGATATACATTATCCACACAGTGCGACAGAATAATCTCTGTAACTTCTGGAGTAAATGGGAATTCAGGGAGTCTATATATCATTAGTATTGCAAGCCATTCAGTGGTGCGTTTCTGAATGATTGGTGGAACAGGCCAAGCAAGTATCCAATTGTAACGTGATTCAAGTGCACCACTCATTCATTCCAAAAATGTTCAAAGTGGGGCGCGACATTTTAGATGCTTGGACGCAGTGTGGTCGCCGCCTTGGGTTGAGTAAAGACATGCGGCGTCACATTGGGGAGATGATTTGGGATATACACAAGTATGACGGAATACTGACAATGGAGTTTCACATTGGCAATAGCAACATTATACAAATACAAGCGGGGGAAATAGTGAGTTATAATGTTCAAGGGCACGACTATTGCAAGATTGTAAATCCTTTAGCAGAAGAGGTTACATATCTACTACGAGAAACATTTACCGTTACTACTTTGTTACCCAACTGTGCGCCGCATTTGAATGGTACCGGTGTTGATGAAATTGCTACAATCAATGCGTTAAGATCCATCATTTACAAGATGCCAATGCCACTCCACAACATTGTTCTTGTTAAACACCGTCCACCGTGTGGATGCACATTTGAGCAAAAAGAGCTTGCATCAATTGGTGATGCAATGGAATTCATGGGAGGAACATATCACGGAATTTTGGATTGTAGTATCATACGTGGATTTGGTCGCATGGTTTGCTCTGTAGGCAATGGACCAAATTGCGCACAACACGCGTTTCGTTACCAAGACAAGAACAAGATTTATTTGGGGGTTTTCTTTCATCGATAAAAGATTCATTCTTTTGGGTCCACGTGCCTAAGCATACTTGCGCTAACAGTGCCAACAACGCTTCCACTGGTCATAATGCTTGCAAACTGTACATTGGAAGCAATGGGTACCGCGTATGCTCCTGTTCCCTTGTTCAATCCGATAGCTTCTCCTCCAACAAATGCTTCTGGGCCTTTTGCCAAAAAGATGAAATGAATGTCTCGTGTCTCCTTTGCCTTTTCAATCATTTCGGAAATCTCAGCCTTTGAGTATTTGGTCGATGATGTATCTTCGCCATCGGTAGCAATGACAATTGTACTGTTATCTCTAATTGTCGAAAGTGTTTCACCAATTGTATCAAAGAGAGCGGTACCACCGTCGGCGCGGTATTGTTCCGTAGTAATCAATGGTACCGATGATAACGGTGCTTCCAGTAGGAGGTTTCGCTTCCATGAAAAGGTGTACATTTGCACATTAAAGGCAGACTGTGATCCAGTTGATCGGAATACTTGTTCCAGTCGACCAATCAGCTTGTTGACGCCTTCAACCATGCTCTGCTCCTGCCCTTGCATTGAACCTGATGTGTCGAGAAGAAACACAATGAGTTCATCTTGGGCATATGATGTACCAAGAAGGATGAGTAATAAGAGGAGCACCATGTGTTCCAAAAATTTCCACAATGGAGACTAAAGGGTCTCCCCCACTTGTGGTACTCAATACTGAAATCACTGCCAATTATCCATTTCTATGCATCTATGGGCGCCTTGAAGACGGTCGATCCATATGTGCCAAAACTAGCAATTTCCATCACTACTTTTACGTCTATCTGGGAGATCATCCATTTCCTACAGATTTGGATATTCGTATTCACGAAGCAGTTGGTGCTGCAAACCGAGCAACCGATGCAATCTATGTAAAGGATGTGCGCACTGTTCACGTTAAAACCATCATGGGGTATCAGCCAAATGGGCCAGTACCAATGTACAAGATTACAATGATTTGTTATAAGCACGTATCTCTCTGTCAACGCATGTTTGAATCCAATGGATTTCTTACGTATGAGGCATCCATCAAGTACGAGATGCGATTCATGGTGGATCGTGGATTTGGTGGATTTGATTGGTTATCAATTGAAAAATATTGGCCAGCTGCAGACAAGGATACATATTGTGCCGTAGAGGTGGAATTTGACGCAAATACATTGAGCAAATGTCCTGGAAATCGCTCAGATTTTCATCAAACCATTACTCTGGCCTTTGATATCGAAGCGTGCAAAGGTGGCAATGGGAGAGGTTTCGTCAATGCGTCAGAGGATTCAGTGAGTCAAATTGGTAACTCACTCTACGATGGAAACTATAAGCAGGTGGATCGACGAGTGTTTTCGTTGGTTCCAAAGGGGAAACATGTAACATCTCTGATGAGTCATCATATTGCCGTCGAAGAATTTGAAGATGAAGCAAAGCTGCTTCTTGCGTGGAAAGATTACATTATTAAGCGCGATCCAGATATTCTTACGGGATACAATATTAAGACATTTGATCTTCCATACTTGTATAATCGCGCAAAGGCACTCGGAATTGCAGATGAGTTTTCGCACTTGTGTCGATTTATTGAAAAGAAATCATCCATTCGAAAGACCTTTTTTCAAAGTGCCGGAAAGGGAGCTCGCTTGGATTATGCCGTATCCATCGATGGTAGATTTGATTTTGATATGCTCAAGAGCATCAAGGAGCAATTTGACCTAAAGCTACGCTCCTACTCGTTGGGAAGTGTTGCCAATCATGTTCTCGGATATCAAAAGGTGGAAATGCCCTATCAAAATATTCCCATTTATCAGGCGGGCACCGACGACCAACGATCGCATCTTTGCTACTATTGTTGGTGGGATGCCGAACTCTGTTATGAATTGATGAAGAAGCGAATGACATTGGTCAACTATATTGAAGCTGCTCGCGTATCTGGAACGCCGATGAAGTATTTTCTCGACAGAGGTCAACAGATTCACACAACGAGCCTACTGTTGCGCTACGGAAATGCGCGCGGTTTCGTTATTCCGTCAATGACTGAATCACAGAATGACGAAGATAGCGCTGGAGCCACTGTAAAGGATCCCATTTGTGGCATGTATGCCGATCCAGTTGTTACATTAGATGTTCAATCACTGTATCCATCAATTATCCGTGCTCTCAATATCTGCTATTCAACAAAGTGTCCAACTGCTTGGGCGCGTGCAAATCTTAAAGAGGGCGACTATGTCATTCCACATAATACGTCTGGTGATTTTTGCTTTGTTAAACGGCACATTATGCAAGGATTGTTGCCGCAAATGGAAGAAACGCTATTTGCGCGTCGTAATGAGGCAAAAGCTCAGATGAAGAGCGAAAAGGATCCCGAAAAGAAGAATGTGTACAATTCAAAGCAGAATGCCATCAAAGTACAGATGAATTCGGTATATGGATACATGAAGGCAAATACCGTATGCGATAAGGACCTAATGGAATCTGTAACTGGTGAAGGAAGATGGATGCTAGACATTTATACAGAAATTGTAGAGCGCGAATTTCCGGGCTCAAAAGTTGTATATGGAGATACCGATTCAATCTTTATCTATTTTGGTCCAGTGTCTGTTGAGGAAGCATTTGAATTGGGTCAGCAGGCGGCCGACAAGTGCAATGCCTACTTTGAAAAGATTGATGGTGCAAAGATTCGTGTATTGGTTCGCGAGAAGCTATTCAAACCATTCCTATTGATTGGAAAGAAAAAGTATACTGGCAACAAATGCCTAGGGCCCGGTTTACCATTCAAGCGCGATGAGACTGGATTGGAAAATGTGCGCAGAGATAATGCACTTATCGGATCTGAAACACTTGACAATGTCGCCCGAATGATTATTGAAGAGGGAGATACCAAAGCCGAACGATCCATCAAATATGTGCACGATCAAATTCGCGAACTCTTAATGGGACGGATTCCAATGTCAAAACTAATTATAAGTAAGAATCTATCCAAATCCTTTAAGCATTATGAAGATTCGGGAACAATGCAACCACACGTGGAATTGGCAAAAAAGATTGCAGCTCGATCGCACATTACAGGTGAGCAGCTCTATTATACGGGTGATAGAGTGCCTTTTGTCATGCTATGTGGTGATAAGAATGCAAAGAGCGCCCTATTGGCAGAGGATCCACTATATGCATTGGAACATCGGTTACCTATCGATTACCGCTACTATATTGAAAATCAAATGATGCGCCCACTCTTGCGTCTATTAACGCCAATTCTAGCACCAAAAGAGACCAAATTGGCAAAGGGTGTTGCAAAGAATGCATTTCAGGAAATGCTAAGTACGCGCCCAGCGGAAAGTATGAAAAAGACGATGAAAAGGGGCAAAAACAAGGGCAAAAAGACAAATATCAATGATAACGAATTGCGCGGATTGACGGCGTACAAGGCTCTGTTTATTGGTAGTCACATGATGGCAACGGTGCAGAAAGTCAAATTGGAAGAAGTGAAAACAGTGGGAACAATTGCTGGATTTGCAAAAAAATTGGATACATGCCTCAATTGCAAATGCGGTATTCGCGAGAAACGCGATAGAAGCGGTGAATCAGTTGAAGGTGGTCACCTCTGCAAAGGATGTGAACCAAAACGCTCGCTTGTGCATTTAAAGCTTCAAATGGAGCTCAATCATTTGGAGATGAAGAAATGGAGCGCATGGACACAATGCCAGAGATGCGACAAGAAGCTGCACGGTGAAGTTGCGTGCGCAAACAAGGATTGCCCAAATTTTTATGAGAGACACAAGGTTGATATTGATTTGGAGGATTTGCGGGTAAAGATGGGATATTAATATAGCGCCATGTATTCATCCTTTCCCCACGCTTTCTTAGCCTCTTCATAGTCATACGTATAGACAGTTTGCACTGCTTCCACCTCTCCAATATACCAATCGTCTCCAGCTCCCAAACGCTTTATCAATTTTCCATCAACCCATATTCCTTCATTTGAAATGAGGGATGCGCTCCGCTCCCATCGGATAACTTTGCGAAAAGTGACTCCATTGATGGCAACACCATAAAATGCACCACTGCCGCCTGTGGCAAAAATGCGTTTAATCGATGCTGCGATATGCGGTGGTATTTCAGTATTATTACCAGTGACGATTAGGGAGACACTCATGAGGGAATTTTCGTTCCGAAAATTCCCACCACTAGTTATCTGTCTAAACACACCTAACATAGGCCACGTATGCTAAATTTTCAGAGATATGGTAGCCAGAGTGGCTTAAGTTAGCAATGTTTCGTTCCGAAAATTCCCTATGAAGGGTCTTAAAATTTATAGTGTTCACCCGTCTTGCGATGATAACAGTATAATCGCATGCCTCAATTTATACGGTAACCTCATTAGCTACCAGCGTTTGGGTAGCCGAATTCTTATTGCATACGATAAACAATTGGAAACACCACTTCCACTAGTCTGGTGTAGAGACTATCGGCTCAATGTCGCCTTTGCTCACGCACCAATCATGGATAGATGCATGCCACCCCTAATTCCGCACCAAGTGCAACAACGTGTACGCGGTGAATTTAAAAAGTTTGAACATTGCTTAGAGTACATTATCACGGGGTACCCGCGATCAATGAATGTGGACCAATTGCGTATTGAAATAATTATCCGCTTTGGCCATTTTGTAACTATTGAATTTAAGCAGAAAATTACCTTTGCGTTTTTTGATAGAATGGTGCGTATTCCATCATCTGGTGGTATCAAAATTGAACTTTCAAAACAGTCCAAGCGCAAATACGAACAGACGGAAGTATGCCTCAATTGTGACGCTTTTAATCCTCGTGGATTTGATACGTGTGTACTTTGTATGCAGCAGCGGTGTCGCTGCATCATGTGCAAGCGGGAGAACTTGCCAAATTTCAAGTTTTGCAACTATTGCGGGCTACGGCAGTGTGATTTTCGTTCCGAAAATTCTATTAAAGTAGCGACATTCCAACACTACTCAAAAAGAATGGCGTACCCATTGATTAGTCTGCTCCTCTTTTGCTATTGCTCCATTGCTTTTTACGTTGCCATTACCAATTATGTTACCGATGCAAACGATCGCGCAATTATTCAATCACAGCTGCATCCATACAATGACAAATTGCTTGCAGCTCGAAGCGCGCGCGGTATTGAAACTAGTTGCACAGTCAAAACGGAAGCAATTTCCACATTGACTGAAGAATGCACAATTTTACACGTTCGCCAAGACAATGTAACCGAGGCGCTGCCAAATGTAACATACTATGATGAAATGTATGCGGCGCAGCGCGAGTGTAATGCTCGTATCGATGCACTCAATGCAACATTTCAAGAGTTGAAAGCAAATGCATCCATTCATACGCTCAATAATGGATACTGCCAAATGTTTACAGATTTGGCAATGGATCACTCTGTGCTCTTCTTTTATCGCAGGGCAGTTGTCAATGGCTTTGATTTTTACTATTATCGATTTCCTACATCGCAAGTGCTGGCAACTAACGGAACAATAGTTACATTGGAAAACTGTGTTCCCTATATCTTTAATGGGCCGCCAATCAGGCAGGGCTATAAGAGTGGCATCATTGGGGCATCGGTTGATGCAATTGATTTTGGTTCCAATATGATTAATATTACATTGAGTAGTGGGTTTCAATCGATACAGTTGCAAGATTTCCAATTTTGGTCTCGTGGAATATGACCGACTACACCAAGATACCCGGCGGAAAACTACTTGTTCGGGCAGTTGTTCATCGTGTTATACTACATAATCAGGATGAAAATGCATTGCTCAAGAAACGGCTACGTGAATGGGAAGAAAAGGCAGAATGT
>Ga0265338_10001949_pt1 | contig 32187 bp, 26 predicted proteins | sample 42126metaG_FD_193579 | JGI IMG/M metagenome (GOLD analysis project Ga0265338, IMG submission 193579) | Rhizosphere microbial communities from Carex aquatilis grown in University of Washington, Seatle, WA, United States - 4-21-26 metaG | ecosystem: Host-associated > Plants > Roots > Rhizosphere...
ATGACGACACTCGTATCCTAGTTCGGTGGCGCGGCGAATCTTGCGGCGCGCTTCGCGGTCGAGGCTGGCCAGAGTGTCGTCATCGTTGTCGTGCATTTCTACAACGTAGTCCGGACACAGGATCGGATAATCCAGGAAATACGGGAAGGCGTCGAAATCCTCGGCGTGGCCGGCGGCGGCAAGCTGGGTCAGAACTTGGGGATCGGAGTGAGTGAAGCGGAGGAAGATGCATCCCTGAGCTTGCGCCCAATCGAACAGGGCAACGAACGCGTCGGGCGGAAGCTCGACTCCCTGCTCGAGGACTGCGGGGCCGCGGAATACCAGACCAATTTGTGCGGATCCGAATCGGATCGTCTGCATACAAACAAAGGCAAGCGGGCGGTCGTGTGTACCCCACACCAGATAGCGCGGCGTGAGCCACAGCGGACGAGACGGCTCATTCCAGAATGGATATTGATAGAGCGACGTGTCGGTACCGAGCAGTGTGTTGTTCCAGGCGGGCAGATCCCGTCGGGGCACTTCGCCCCACGCAGCACGAATCGCGACATCAGACGGGCGGACTACGATCTCGGGAGTCGAAGTGGTCAAACTCATTGCGGGACGCCAGTGTTCGGGGGAGCAGGTTTAGCGCCGTGCAGGCGGGTCACCGTTGGTCACGGCGTCAGGCTTCGCTGGGGGTCAATCCGGGGATTGTGCAAACAGGGCCCGGAGAGCGCGTCCTCTGACGCTGTGCAGCCTATCTTACGGCGTTCCTGCGTGCGTTCAAAATAGCCTTTTCGTAATAGCCTGAAGGTTACCAAGCCTAAAGACTCTAGGAACGGGCAGAAGGCGTTGCAACTCCGCGTTTTCGCTGCTCGTAGTAGCATCAAGGAACGGGCTTGCCTTTCAGTCCCGCACCCGGAGAGTGATCGACGAATCGCATGTCGGAACCTAGTCCCCCGCTACCCACCTCCTCCTTCGAATACCGCGAGTACCTGCCGGAGCCGCAAGGGCCTCCGCCGCGGGAGCGGTATTGGCTGCACTTGCTGCTGCTGGTGGCGACCTGCTTCACCACGCTGGTGGTCGGGGCGCGAATGGAGTTTAATTTCCTGCACAATCTGGCTCCGTTTGCGGCGGGTGATGAGTATCTGCCGTTCTTCCCTATTGGATGGGTTCTGGCGCAGCCCTCGCGCCTTCTTCTGGGGATTCCGTTCTCAGCAACGCTGCTGGGGATTCTGCTGGCGCATGAGATGGGGCACTACTTGTTTTGCCGCTACTATGGAGTGCGGGCAACACTTCCCTTTTTTATTCCGGCGCCGACGCTGATTGGAACTCTGGGAGCGGTCATTCGCATTAAAGCGCCGATCCGGTCGCGGGCTGCGTTGTTCGACATCGGGATTGCCGGACCGATTGCAGGATTTGTTGTCGCTGTGGCAACGCTGGCGGTGGCCATGAATCTTTCAAAACCGCTGGCGACCAGTCCCAGCCAGTCTGATTTGCAACTGGGATTTCCCGCTATCTTTTACGTGGTACATGGACTGTTGCGCAGCGTCGCGCCGAACCATGCGATTGCGGCGCTGCCCTTGAGCCGCGTTTATCTGCATCCGACGGCGGTAGCGGCATGGGTCGGAATGTTCGCCACGGCGTTGAACCTGTTGCCGAGCAGCCAGTTGGATGGCGGACACATCGTTTATGCGCTGGCCCCACGCGCGCACCGCGTGGTTTCGTGGATCACGGTCCTTGTTCTCATTTATCTGGGACATTTGTACATGGGTTGGCGTGTATGGGCTGGCCTGATTGTCGCGCTGAACGTCATTACCTGGCGGCAAGAGCAGGCGCCGACGTATCCCATGCTGCCCCCGAGTCGCTGGCTGTTGGCGCTGGTAGCGGCGATCATGCTGGCGCTGACATTTACGATCTCACCCTTTCAGATGAGTTGGCGCTAGCCGCGTTTTGCCTTGGATGGCGCTCCCATTACATCAGCCAGAGCGCGTCCACATCGACGGTCACCTGCGTTCGGGGAATCTTTTTTTGGGCGGCGTGTGCCAGCATTGCGCGCAACGTAGCGTTGAGTTTTTCACGGCTGGGAGACTTCAGCACGAAGTGATAGCGGTAGTCGCGCTTGAGGCGCATGATGGGCGCAGCCGCTGGACCGAGAACGCGTACGCCTTCGTGGCGGGTTGCATCGAACCACTTCCCCAGCTGCCCTGACCACTGTAGGGCATCGTCGAGCTTGTCGCTGCGGATGAGCACATTGGCGAGCGCGGAATATGGCGGGTAGTGCATCCAACTGCGAAAGCGAAGCTCCTTTTCGTAGAAGCCGATGAAGTCATGTTGGGCGGCATACTGCACGGCGTAGTGATCCTGAAAATAAGTCTGCAGGACCACCTTGCCAGGGGATTGGCCGCGTCCGGCGCGTCCGGCAACCTGCGTCAACAATTGGAAGGTCCGCTCCGCGGCGCGAAAGTCGGGCAGGCCGAGCGCGGCATCGGCTCCTACCACTCCGACCAATGTCACGCCGTGGATGTCATGGCCCTTGGCGATCATTTGGGTGCCGACCAGCAGGTCGAGCTCGCCTTCACTTAGCGCATTGAGGGTCCGCTCGAAATCTTCGTGGCCGCGGACGGTATCACGGTCGAGGCGGGCAATACGCGCCTGCGGGAACATCCCATGAAGCAGTTCTTCGAGTTTCTCCGATCCCGTTCCCAGGAAATAGACGTATTCGCTGCCGCAATGGACACACGCCTTTGGCACGGGGGCCGTGAAGCCGCAGTAGTGGCAGACCATTTTGTGCTCGCGCTTGTGGTGGGTGAGCGCGATGGCGCAGTTCCTGCACTCGAGTTTCTTGCCGCAGGTCCGGCACAGAACCACCGGCGAATATCCGCGGCGGTTCAACAGAACCATGACTTGCTCTTTGCGATCGAGGCGGTCTTTGATTTCAGCGGCGAGTTTGCGCGAGATTACCTGCTCGTGTCCGGTCTCCTGAAACTCCTGCCGCATGTCGATGATTTCGACCTCCGGCAGGGGACGCTGCTCCACCCGATCTGGCAGATCGACGAGCGCGTACTTATTCTTCTTCGCGTTGAAATAGGACTCCAGCGATGGGGTCGCCGAGCCGAGAACAACTACCGCATTCGCCATCTTGGCGCGCACCACGGCGATGTCGCGGGCATGATAGCGCGGCGTTTCTTCCTGCTTGTAAGAAGAGTCGTGTTCTTCGTCGACGATGATGAGTGCCAGATCCCCCACTGGAGCGAAGACCGCGGACCGTGTGCCGACTACCATGCGAGCTTCGCCGCGCTTGATGCGATGCCACTGCTCCGCACGTTCCTTATCGGAGAGCGCGGAGTGCAGGATGGCGACCTCATCGCCAAAGATCTGATGCAGGTCAGCGGCGACGGCAGGGGTAAGGCCAATTTCAGGGACGAGCAGAATGGCGGAGCGTCCTGCGGCCAGCACAGAGCGCATGGCAGCCAGGTAGACTGCGGTTTTTCCTGAGCCGGTGACTCCGTGCAGCAACATGCCGGAGAATTTTCGCGCCTCGACGCCGGCGCGGATTCTCCCGAGGGCGGACTGCTGGGCGGGGTTCAGATCAAACTCGAAGAGAGATGGACGAGCCTTCGTACGCGACACGCTAAAGTCGGCGGGCGCTTCGACGACTTCGATAAGGCTCCGTTTGACTAACGTGCCGAGCGTGGTCCGTGGAACTTCGATGGAACGCAGCGTCTCCACGGGCACTCGTCCGCCGGACGCGGCCAAAGTGTCGAGGAGTTTTCGCTGGTTGTCGTTCAGCTTACCCTCGGCGGATTTGAGCATCGCGACCTTTATCGTGCGGGTGGCGTCGCGAACGGCGGAGACATCTTGGCGCTCCAGCCATTTCTTGCGGACCATTCCCGCGAGGACCGCCCTAGAGATGCGAGTCGCAGCGCGAAGGGTTTCTTCACGAACCAGAGCACGGTCCCCAGCGGCTGAAGCCGTTCCCTTTCCATCCGATTCGTCTGATCTAGCGTCCCATTCGCAATTGTTCAGATAATCCAGGACACGGAACTCGGCGGCTTGGTCTTCTGGGGCACGCCGCGAACGAGCAGACGATCCCAACATACCCGCCAAATGGAGGGCCATTTGACCTGACTCTGTGATGCGGTATCCGATGGAGCGCTTGAACTCGGCACCGAGCGGCAGCATGGTGCGGAACACTTCGCCAAGCGGAGCGAGATAGTAATCGGCGATCCAGCGCCCGAGGTGCAGCAGTTGCTCGTCGAGGACCGGCGCGGGATCGAGCACGCTGAGAATGCTCTTCGTTGTGACGGTCGGTTTCCGGTCGTGCAGTTCGACGACGATGCCTGTCATGCGCTGCTGGCGAAACGGAACCAGCACGCGCCCGCCCACGACGGGTATGGCGTCTGCGGGGATACGGTACGTAAAGGCCATGTCCAGTGGAACGGGCACGGCGACGTCGCAGAATTCGGGCATTGTTTAAAAGGATAACCTACAGCGTTCCGGCAGGCTGGAGCCAGCGAGTGCGCGAAGGCCGCACGTCGGGTGGAGGTGCTTCGACTGTGCGGCTTATTTGCTGAAAATCATTCGCTTCGCGGACGATCAGTTCCGTTCAGCATGACATTGTCGGTGGGCTATTCGTTCTTCTTTGGCGGCTCGAGCCCCAGAAACTTCATCACCATCTGCAAGTCTTTCCAGGCTTCGCCTTTCTGGCGTGGATCACGCAGAAGGAATGCCGGATGGTACGTCACAGCAAGCTTCGTGCTCTGCCAGGAAGGATCGCTGCTGCGGGCGCCCGCGGGCGTGAAGTCGTAGAAGCGGCCACGCAGTTCTGACATTGGGGCGTTGATGGCCAGCAGATTCTTCGCTGCCACTGCGCCGAGCGCGACCACCACCTTGGGCTTCACCACCGCGATCTGCCGCATGAGGAACGGCGAACAGGTTTCGCATTCGTCGCGCTCGGGCGTGCGGTTGCCGGGAGGACGGCATTTGACGACATTAGCGATGTAAACATCTTCGCGGCGAATGCCCATCGCTTTAATCATGTTGTTGAGGAGTTGACCGGCGCGGCCGACGAAGGGCTCGCCCTGGGTGTCTTCATCGGCACCAGGTCCCTCGCCCACGAACATCAAGTCGGCGCGCGGATTGCCCACACCGAAAACGATCTGCTTGCGTCCCTGCTTGTGCAGCTTGCAGCGAGTGCAGTCGCCGAGGTCTTCGCGAATCAGCTTGAGCGCCGCTACGGGATCGGTCGTGCTCTGTTCGGGATTCGGAGTAAGAACGGTCAGAAGACTCCCTTCGACGACCTTGGGAACTACTGCGGATTTTTTGGCGGCCATTTCCTCTCGGATTTCGTGGGATGTGGAAGGCAGAGCTGGCTGGTCCGAAACAACATCGTCACTATCAACAACTGCGGTGGATTCCGAGACGGTGGATTCGCGCCGGTAAAAATCGTAGATGCCCATTTCGTGGTAGTAGCGCACTCGCTCGGCGAGGGCACGGCGACGATCTGGGTCAAGCGTGACGGGCATTGGTCTCTGATTGTAATGCAGGTGGAGGGCGCGTGGCTTATGGCCCTGACAGCAGGCTCCTCGGCGCTTCGCTTCTAGGAATGACAAGCAATACTTGGGATTTCAGGCCTTGACGGGCGACTTGCGGTGCTGGCGCAGGTTCACTACCTGATCGAGGACGCGCTGGGCCACTTCCCACTTCGTCGTTTCTGCAACCTCCACCACAGTTTCGCGCGTGATGATCGTGACGGCGTTGCGGTCGGAGTCAAAGCCGACCCCTTCTCGCGAGACATCGTTGACGACGATCGCATCCAGATTCTTGGTGACCAACTTCTGGCGGGCGTTTTCCAGTACGTTTTCTGTCTCAGCGGCGAAGCCAATCACAATTTGAGAACTCTTCTTGAGCGAAAGTTCTTTCAGAATGTCTGGAGTGGCTTCGAGCTCGAGAGACATCGGGCCCTTGCGTTTTATCTTTTGACCGGCTGCCGCCTTCGGGCGATAGTCCGCGACGGCGGCGGTCTTGATCACAATGGTCGCCTGCGGGAGCAGGTTGAGCACTGCGTCGCGCATTTCCTGGGTCGACTCGACTCGAGTCACTTCGGCGGCTCCGGGCGGAGTGATTGAAGTTGGGCCCGTCACCAGAAGGACTTGTGCGCCGCGGCGCAATGCACCTTCGGCCAAGGCATATCCCATGCGGCCGCTAGAGCGGTTGGTGAGGTAACGCACCGGGTCAATCTTCTCGCGCGTGGGACCGGCGGTGATCAGCACGGTCTCGCCCCTCAGATCCTGGGACGCGCCAAGCGTCTCCAATACGGCAGCGACGATGGCCTCGTTATCGGCGAGGCGACCTGGACCTGTCATCCCACATGCCAGGTATCCAGCGCCCGGCTCGACCACCTTCACCCCCCGCTGGCGAAGAACCTGCAGATTCGATTGCGTGGCCGGATGGTTCCACATGTTGACGTTCATGGCGGGCGCGACGACAACCGGGGCCGTGGTTGCGAGGTAGAGCGTGGTTAGAAAATCACTGGCGATCCCCTGCGCGAAGTGCGCAAGAACGTCGGCTGTGGCAGGAGCGACCACGAGCGCATCAATCGATTGCGCGACGGCGATGTGTTCGATGGCCGAATCAATGTTCGGCTCGTGCTCCTCGCCCGGCGCGAACATGCCGGTGATGACTTTTTCTCCGGAGAGGGCGGCGAAGGTGAGGGGCCGAACGAACTCCTGGGCGGCGCGCGTCATGACGACCTGCACTCGAATACCGCGGTCCTGCAGCAGGCGGACGATCTCCGCCGCTTTGTAAGCTGCGATTCCGCCGGTAACCCCGAGTGCAACCTTCATGAATTTTAGATTGTTGATCTCAGATTGTTGATTCAAAACCGTAGGGGGCCTGGGTTTTCAATCAACAATCAACCATCACGAAATCAACAATTCCCTAGTCCTGGCCTAGCGCTTTATCCAGAGCTTCGCCGGCAGCTTCAGCGGCGCTGCGAGTGTCGGGAATCTCCCACTTCACCTTGCCAGCGCGGATCTCGTCCTGCGCAATGCGGCAGGGCTTGCGGGAATTGGTATCGACCACGGGCGGCGCACCGGATTGCAGTTGGCGTGCGCGTCGCGCCGCCACCAGAATGTACCGGTAGTTGCTGTCAAAGCCTTCGATCAACTTCATTGAGACTCTCCCTTGACAACCATTTTTTCGAAGTCTATCCGTGCCGAGCGTCGAGCTATTGGGTTCCGCAGAACATGACCGGCTATCAGGCCTGTCCCGCTTCGATCACAGTATCCGGTCTGAAGGGGCCACATGAAATGATACCGCGAAAACTACGACTGTGCCGGAGCGGGGAGGGTACGAAAGGACGCGAGGATGGGCAGCACTCTCTCCCGAACGTTGGCCAGCCGGTGACGGTCCGCCAGCTCCACGGTTTTCTTCTCGTCGGAGGAAAGCAGACATCCAGAGCGTTGCAGGCGCTCGGACTGAACAATCGCCTGCAGGCTCTCGCTGGATTCTTCGAGCTTGTCGTTGATCAGAATGTAGTCGTACTTGCTGTAGTTCTCGATCTCGCGACGGGCCGTGACCAACCGGCGTGCGATGACCGCCTCGCGATCTTCGCCGCGATGGCGAAGGCGCCATTCCAGAGTCTTGCGGTCGGGTGGCAGCACAAAAATGCTGACGGCATCGGTCAGTTTTTGTTTGATCTGTGATGCTCCCTGGACATCGATGTCGAGCAGGAGATCGTGCCCATGGACCCCCGCTTCCCGCAGAAAACGCCGCGCCGTGCCGTAATAGTCTCCGGGGACCTTAGCGTCTCCAAAAACATTGGCGTGCTCCAGGAACTCATCATCGCGAATCATCTGCTCAAATTGTTCCCGGGGAACGAAATGATATTGTTTGCCATTTTGTTCACTGCCACGCGGGGCTCGGGTGGTGTAAGAAATGGAAAAGTCGAGCTCCGACACCAGCTTCAAGAGTTCGTTTACAAGGGTCGACTTCCCCGATCCGGACGGCGCCGAGATGATGTAGACGATGGGCTTGTGGGAAGGGCTCATTCCAGGTTTTGCACCTGCTCGCGCGACTTTTCGATTTCTGCTTTCATGGCAAGGCCTGCCTCAGTAATGTTAAGCGCTTCACCCGCCAGGCCGGAAGTCTTCGAAAGTAGAGTATTAGCCTCGCGATTCATTTCCTGGAGAAGGAAGTCCAGTTTCTTTCCGATTTCGCCGCCTGCGTCGAGTAGGCTCAGGAAATGTTGGACATGAGTTTCGAGGCGCACGATCTCTTCCTGAATGTCGCTGCGATCCACCAGCAGCGCGGCTTCCTGCAGGACTCTTTCCTTGTCGACGGATGCGCCGAGTAACTCCTGCAGGCGGGTTTGCAAGCGCTCGCTGTAGTTCTGCAACACAGCACGGCGATGGTGCTGCACGCTCTTGCTGGCCTCGATCAAGTGCGCCATGCGCTCGCGCAATTCGCGGGCGGTCCCGCGGCCTTCTTCTTCGCGCATCTGGTTCAGACGATCGAGGGCCTCGCCGACTTTGGCCATGACCGCGGCCTCGATCTCGCCATCAGCACTGTCATTGGCAGAATCAAGCGCACCCGGAATACGCAGGACAGCATTAAGATCGGGTTCGGATGCGAGAGAAAACTCGGCGGCAGCGGCGCGGAAGGCGGCAATGTATCCGCCCACAACTTCGCGATTGAGCGAAAACGCGTCGCTGGTCGTGCGCTCCAGGCTTAGGGTGACCTCGACGTGTCCGCGGGAAATCTTCTCCTTCAGCAAGCGTCGCAGTTGCATCTCGAGGGAGTCGGTTCCCGACGGAAGCCGAAAGTGCAAATCGAGGAAACGATGGTTGACCGACTTGAGCGAGAGCGCAAAGGCCAGCCGTCCGTCGGTGCCGGCGCCCGAGGGTGCGGCCGACGTGTTGCGTGCACTCGGGCGCTGTACTTCACCTTTCACCTGCGAAAAACCTGTCATCGAGCGTATGGGCATAGGGGCCGGGCTCTGTTGCTAAGATCCTGCGGCTGCTTTGGGCGCTTCCGCGTTCGCGAATTGCAATTCGTAGAGGCGCCGGTACGTACCTAACTTCTTCATCAACTCATCGTGCGCGCCGACGTCGGCGATGGTGCCGTTTTCAATTACGACGATGCGATCCGCACGGCGCACGGTCGAAAGCCGGTGCGCGATGACGAACACGGTGCGCCCGGTCATCAGGTTATGCAGCGCGGACTGCACCAGCGATTCCGATTCGCTATCGAGTGCCGATGTGGCCTCGTCGAGAATCAGTATCGGCGCATTCTTCAGAAGCGCCCGGGCAATCGCAAGCCGCTGGCGCTCTCCGCCGGAGAGCCGCACGCCGCGCTCTCCGATGACAGTATCGTACCCCGCCGGAAGGGCCATGATGAAGTCATGCGCGAGCGCCGCGCGGGCCGCGGCCTCCACTTCCTTCTGCGGAACGTTCGGCTGGCCATAGGCAATGTTGTTGCGGACGGTGTCATTGAACAGGACAGTCTCCTGCGTCACGATACCGACTTGCGATCGCAGCGAAGCCAGGGTTACATCGCGAACGTCGTGGCCATCGATCAATATGCGGCCGGCGGTCACGTCGAAGAACCGGGGGATCAAGTGAACCAGGGTGCTTTTTCCTGCGCCGCTGGAACCGACAACCGCCAGAACCTCGCCGCGCCTCACCTCAAGATCGATGCCATGCAATACTTCGCGAGAGTCATCTCCATCCGACTCGTACGAGAAGCAGACCCCATCGAGTTGAATGCTTCCTGCAAATCGTGGAAGGGGCTTAGCGCCAGGCTTCTCGAGAACGACATCCTCGGTGTCCATAAATGTAAACAACTGCGACGACGCACCCAGAGCCTGCTGAAAGCTGTTATTGAACACGGCAAACTTGCGCACCGGATTGTAGAGGGCAAGGACCGCAGCCACGAACGTGACGAACGCGCCTAACGTGAACTCGTTGTGAGCGATCCGGCTGCGCCCCAAAAGCAACAGCAGCGCAATCGCGATCGCCCCGAAAGTATCCATCAGAGGAGAACTGATGGCTGCTGCCGCTACGGAGCGTAAGTTAGCACGGAAGAGACGCTGCGCGGCGATGCGGAATCGGGCGACCTCCCACGATTCCATGCCGAACGCTTTCACGATGCGGTTGCCGGTGATGGTCTCGTGCAGAATATTCTGAACGTCCGCCAGTTGATCTTGGCCGCGACGCGTGGTGGAGCGGACACGACGCCCGATGCGCACTGCCGAGAAAACAATGAAGGGGACAAACAGCAGCAACACCCAGGCCAACTGACGACCGAGGACTACGACCAGGACGGCGGTGAAAACGAAGGTGAAGAACTGTTGCAGGAATTCGGCCAGCACGCTCGACATAGCGAACTGCACGCGTTCAATGTCGTTAATGATGGTTGAGATGAGGGTCCCCGTCGTGTGCCTTTGGAAGAAGGCCACCGAGCGCCGCAAGACTGAGTTGTACAGATCGTTGCGCAGGTTGGTGATCATCCCGAAGCCGGCGTGGTTGACCAGATATGTCCCGGCGTAGTCAAAGATGCCCTTCAACAGGGTTGAAGCAACCAGAGCGTAGGCGACGATCGTCCAGGCGTTGTGAAAATGCGAGGGAACAAAGCTCTGCAGATAGACCGGCCGGTCGACCCTGGGAATCGTGAAGAGAATAATGTTCTCGGAGCCCGAGGATGGATTCAGCACTCGATCCAATATCGGCTTCAGCAGGACTAGCCGAAACGCTTCGAGAAAACCAACCGCAGCCAGCAACACGACACCGGGAACCAATTGCAAAAGAAATGGGAGCACGTAGCGAACCAGTCGCGTCAGTTGCCGCATAGGGCTCCCGCGCGAGGCAGGCCGCAATCACTTGCTGCCGGAGGAGTGGGCATGGGGTGCAAGGGCCTATTCTACTTGAGCGGCGGGCCGGAGGAATGCGGTTTTCAGCTCCCGCGGTGTTACATTTTCCGAATCTTGATCTACCCGGGACTGTCTCTGTGTACGACTTTGACGCGGTATCCAGCCCGGCGAAGGCGCTTCCCTACGTCCTCGGCGATCATGACCGAACGATGCTGCCCGCCGGTGCAGCCGAACGCGATCGTCAGGTAGCTCTTGCCCTCGTGGATGTAGTGGGGGAGCAAGTAGATAAGCAGGTCGGAAATGCGCGAGATGAATTCTTTCGTTTGCGGGAAGGACCGGATGTATTTCGCCACGCGCGGATCGCGCCCCGTGAGCGGCCGGAACTCGGGCACGAAATGCGGGTTGGGTAGGAAGCGCACGTCGAAGACGAGGTCGGCGTCCTCAGGAACACCCTGGCGGAATCCGAAACTAACGCAAGAGACCAGGATGTTCTTCTCGGAAGCCTGTTCCTGAAAGCGCTCGGTGATGTGGGCGCGAAGTTCGTGAACATTGAACTTTGATGTATCGATGACGAAATCGGCGAACGCACGGATGGCGCCCAGGTGACGGCGCTCGGTTTTGAGGGCCGATCTGACGGGCGAGTCTGTGCCCAGGGGATGAGGCCGGCGCGTCTCGCTGAAGCGCCGCACCAGAACTGCGTCGGAGGCCTCGAGAAAGACCACCTTAGTCGGAATCATGCGCCGGACCGACTTCAGAATCCCAGGTAACTTCTCCAGCTTGGAGCCTTCGCGCACGTCGACGACCAGCGCGGTGCGGCGAATCTCACTCGACTGCATCGCCAGCTCGGCAAATTGCGGGATGAGTTCTACCGGCAGGTTGTCGACGCAGTAGTAGCCGAGGTCCTCGAAAGCCTTCAGCACGGAGGCCTTTCCCGAACCACTCATGCCCGTGATGATGACCAGCTCGGGCGAGGGTTGTCGGGCGGCGCGCGAGGACTTCTTACCGCGCTTCGAGCGCTTCTGAGTTTGCTTGGAGTGGCGGGGCCCCATGAACTGGATAGTAGCATCGAAGCGCCGTACTCGTTTCAGTTCCTGATTGCCAACTGAGATACTGCCGCATCCATGCGCGCCCGCTAAAGCGAGCTATCGGCAAGGGAAGATGAGAAATGCAGATTGTGTCTGCAACGCGCGGCCTGTAATCTAGTGCGTCATGAAGAAGTTCGAAGAACTGACTGAGCGTGAGGTCCTGGCCCTGGCCATCGGCCTGGAGGAAGAAGACGAACGTGTCTACGCCGACTTTGCCGAGGGCTTGCGGCAGGACTATCCCGCGACCGCCTCGATGTTTGACGGGATGCGCGAAGAGGAGTCGGGACACCGGCGGCGGCTGCTCGAACTCTTTCAGAAGAAGTTCGGTGAACACATTCCGCTGATCCGCCGGCAAGACGTCAGGGGATTCGTCGAGCGGCCGGCATTGTGGCTGGTGCGTCCGCTTCGCATTGAGGCGGTGCGGAAGGAAGCTTCGACCATGGAAGTCGAAACTCGCCGCTTCTATGAAAAGGCTGCGGCGCGCACGCAGGACGCAAGCATCCGGCAACTGCTGGACGATCTTGCCTACGAAGAGCGCGAGCATGAAGAGCGGGCACAGGAACTCGACAAGCAGAAACTCCCCGACAACGTGAAGGCCGATGAAGAGGTCGCGCAGAGGCGGCTTTTTGTTTTGCAGATTGTGCAGCCGGGGCTCGCAGGCCTGATGGATGGATCAGTTTCGACGCTGGCACCGGTGTTCGCCGCAGCCTTTGCTACCAAGAATAGTCACGAAGCATTTCTGGTAGGGTTGGCTGCGTCGGCCGGTGCAGGCATCAGCATGGGATTCGCCGAGGCGCTCTCGGATGATGGCAGTCTGACCGGACGCGGGCATCCATGGGTGCGGGGCGTGATCTGCGGGGCCATGACAGCCCTGGGAGGAATTGGGCACACGCTGCCCTTTCTGCTGCGCGACTTTCGTATGGCGCTTTGGGCGGCAGGAATTGTCGTGCTGGCGGAACTGGGCGTGATCACCTGGATTCGAAAGCGTTACATGGACACACCCTGGTTCTCCGCCGCTCTGCAAGTGGGACTCGGCGGCGTTCTGGTGTTCATCACGGGCGTGCTGATCGGAAGCTCGTAGAGGTGATTGCAGATTTCAGATTCTTGATTTCAGATTGTAGAACCTTCGAACTTTCGAATGAAGGCTCCATAGCTGGCTGTTCAATCTACAATCTGAGATCTGCAATCTGAAACCGCATTATGGCTGCGTATCCAGCGGGTGCGTGCTCTTTTCGTAGAACTCGTTCTGCAGTTTGAGGCTTACATCGTCGGCCTTCACGCTGCGGATGGCCTTCACCACCGACTCTATCCACCAGTTCATTTGATATTCGCCAAGTTCTTTGTTCGCCACTGATCCGTCGCCGGAATAGTGGTTAGGGAAGCGCGTGTACCACCAGATGCCCGTATAGACATCTTCGGGAATTTTCTGGCGGGCCTGGTCGGCACCAGACTCATTCCTGGCGCGATCCAGATGCACAGTGTCGGGACGGGAAATCATCATCTTCGACGTTTCGCTCTCACCGGCGTGCATGTCGATCGTGGTTTTCTTTGCCGGACCACCATGTTCGGGCGTGCGTTCACCGAAAACGTAGACGACGTAGTCGTGCGGCTTGTCGAGCTGCGTTTGGGCAAAGTAAGGGAGCAGGCTGTCGTTGCCGCCGTGGCCGTTGACGATCAAGACTTTCTTGCAGCCGTTGCGGGCCATTTCGTCGGTTGTTTCCTGCAGCAGGGCAAGTTGCAGGTTTCGGCTATAGGCGATCGTGCCCGGTTCGTGGCGCGCTTCGGCGATCTGGCCGAAATAGTATTCAGGGAAGACCACCGCGTACTCCTGCTCAGCCGCATGGAGCGCTGCATGGCGAACGTCGAGCAAGTCAGTGCCAATGGGAAGATGCGGGCCATGCTTTTCCAGAATGCCGAACGGAAGCAGGCAGGTTCCCTGCGCACGGTGAATGCCTTCACGAAAGTCGGCGGCAGTGAGTTCCTCCCAGTGCGTGGAAAGTTTTGTGGCCGGCGTTTGCGACAGGCTCAACGTGCTTAGCAGCAGAAGAACGGGCAAAGCACAGCGGGTTACGATGGTCATCACAGTTTCTCCGGCGCGAATTTTAGCACGCGAAATGCCAGTATTGAAACGTATCAATACGATACTCCCGACTGTGGCTCGTGCAACTTCCAAAGGGTGCCGGTGTTTTATTCTTGAGACGTCAACCGGAGGAACTCCAGTGAAAGCACGTCCACTCGTCGCAGGCTTCGCCATATTGCTTGCCGCACTCGCGCAGGCTTGTTTCGCGCAGGACCTGGTGCAGGCATCGCGAGAGGACGGCGCACAAACGCCGCTGCGCGTTTACGCTCCGGCTGCGGCCGGCTGCGCGCCCCTTGCGCTGATTTCTCCCGGCGCGGGCGGCAGCGAAGATGGCTACAAATATTTGGCTGAAGGCATGCGCGACGACGGCTGGCGCGCCATTGTGATGGGCCACAAAGAGAGCGGCATTGCCGCTCTGCGCTCCGACATGCGCCAGTCACGCGGCCTTCGCAAGGGACTGCAGCAACTGGTAAATGATCCGAAAGCATATGACACGCGGCTCATGGACATTGCGGCCGCGTTAAAGTGGGCGAATGCTTCGTGCAAGGCTCCCTTCGCGGCATTGCTCGGGCACTCCATGGGGGCGCGCACGGTGGAAGTGGAGGCTGGCGCGAAGAACAGTTTCGACGTGAAGAGCCCCGACCGCTTTGACGCGTATGTCGCGCTGTCGCCCGATGGACCGGGGGAGATGTTTCCCGAGAACGCGTGGAGCGGGATCCGCAAGCCCATGCTGCTGCTGACCGGCACCCGCGACGGTTCGCTCGACGGTGATTGGAAGACGCGCACGATTCCCTACGACAGCATGCCCGCGGGATGCAAGTGGCTGGGCATCATCGAGGGCGCGACCCACATGAACTTCGCCGGCGGTGGCATGGCGGGAACAACGGAGAAGCTCACACTGCTGGAGACCAGGGCGTTTCTGGATGGACTACGTGGCGGAAAGTGCGGAGTTCCGGCTAAGGCGGAAGGAATCACGGTGAAAAACAAGTAGAAGAAGGTGCCGATCCTCGCCGCTCTATCGAACTCCCTTGAAATCAAAATATGCCAGATTCATGTTCCCCTCGGTCAGGATATGAACGGTGAGAACGCTCTTCCCGGCCGGCAGGCGAAGCTTCACAAGACCCGACAGGATGTTCCAGTGATGCCATTGCCGCCAGGCGATCGGGTCGGAGGCATTGAAGGTGGAAGTGACGGTTAATGGCTGAGTCGCGGCCGCGCCGTTCACGTCGAGCGAAATCGTGCCGCCGCGATTTGAGGTGTAGAGGAGATCGGCTCTGTAGACACCAGCGTGCGCGGCTTCCACCGTGATGTTGAACCATTCTCCGGGCTCGGTCCATCCCACATAGAGCTGGTTCTCTTGAGGCTCCACGAGATCGTATGGACTGTTGTCGATCTGCTCGCCGTCATGGCCGTGGAATTTCGTGTAGGAGATATCGACGGCTTCATCCATGCGGAACTGATTCAAGTACGTACCGTCCGCAGGATTGAGGCTTCCGCTGCCATTGTTCTTGGCATCGGCGTCATGGTAGGCAACTCCCTCTCCGCCACGATCGTAGTAGGCGCATTCCACTCTTCCGGGAATCTTCTGCGCTCCAGCTTGATGGCGGCTGTCCTGATAGGGAGTTCCCTTGTAGCTCTTGAGGTAGTGTGGTGTCGATGCACCGACGGCTGTTGTCGCCAAGAGAATGAGCATGGCTGGCAGATACAAACCTGGCCGCCATACATTTCTCTTCACTGCTCGTGCCTCCCGCATGCCAATCAACGCTGACAACGAATTTCAGATGGGCTTGGGCTCAATGGGTGAGGCGAGCAAGAGCGCCCGCCTCACACAAATGTGAATACCTACTTCAGGAAAATTTCCTGCAGCAATTCCGAACTGATAATTTCGCGGATCTCTGCTCGTTTCTCACCCAGCGTTTGCGCAGCCTGCTTCCCGCCCAGGATCTTGTCGCGCGTAGCTTCCCCTTTGGCCGCCAGGCCATCCATCGCGGCATAGTTCTTGTACTCGATCGCCACGGCGATGTCCCAGTCTTCCGGGCTCGCTTTGGTCTGCTTCAGGAAGATCTTGTAGTCCATGATGATCCCCTGCTTTTTCTGCTCGTCGATCAAGGGCTTGGTGGACTGCTGGAGGCTGGTGAGGTAGGCGTCCATTTGCGTGGGCTTCACGCGAATCAGTTGAATACGCCAGATGGGGCCTTCGGTGTAGTGTTCCTGGGCGAAGGCGGCGGGAACGAGCAGCAACAGGAATATCAAGAAACGGTAGAGATTCTTCATGTGTTTCTCCTGAGATTGTTTGATTGAGAGGGCGAGGGGGATCATACGCTCAATCAGGGCTCTTGAAGCAAAATTGTGGGCAGACAGTAGATGGAACCAGACAAAATGCCCCGCGTTCTCGCAAACCAGCGAGAAGCGGGGCACCAATTCGCTTTACCTGATAGCTGAAACCCGGCGGCTTCTATGGGACTTCGATCAACTCCATCTTGTCGTCACGACGGCGGCGGTGCAGGACCATCAGCTTGCCCTTCAGGTCGCGGAAGACAAAGACGTCGCGGTCTTTGAAGTGGGTCTCCTTAATCGCTTCTTCGAGCGTCATGGGGCGCATGGCGACAGCTTCGTCGGAGCGGAGAAGGTGGACCTCGGTGGTCTTGGCCACGGCAGGATACTTGTGCACCATGACCGGGACCGCCGTCTTTTCCGAGAGGCCGACTACGGTTTGCAGATCTTCCTGACTGGGTGGAGCGGCATGACCACCATTCCACTTCTTGACTTCCTCGCTCTTACGCGCGGATCGCTTTTTTGACTGCCACTTCGTCTTGTATTTGACGGCCTGCTTCTCGAGGTGATCGAGAGCTTCATTGACAGCGATGGTCATGTCCTTGGCTTGGGCCAGGCCGACCAACGGGCCGTTGCGCGGGCTGATGGTGATTTCGGCTTTGTGGCGGTGCTTCTCGACAGCGAGGACAACCTTGGTCTCAAATCTGTCGCCCAGAATCTTACGGATTTTAGTAAGACCGGTTTCTACTTCCTTGCGGATGGCGGTGGTGACTGTGTACTGTCTTCCCGTGTATTCCACGTTCATGAGCGCCCCTCCTAATTTCTTTCTATCGAGTCAAATTGGGCACTGCAACTAGAACCTTGTTTTGAGCCACGAGCTATCATCGTTCTACTCGAACACCAACTCCTTTCGGGACCCAGACACAACTAATGTCAATTTGCGTCTTACACTTTTCGCCCAGGCCAGACTCGATCCATTCACTGAGCAGATCGAGTTTGCTGGGATCTCTGGCCGCGGCAATTGCCGTGTCATGATCCGCGCCACTAACCCGCACCATGTAAACCAGACGAACATATCTGGCATCCTCAGGTAAATCGAAAAGAGGAAGGAGTGGATGCGATTGAGGAATCTTTCTTCCCTGTTTGGAGATCGCCGCGGACCTGAACTTGATCCTGACGCCTCCGTCTCTGCGTTTCTCGATGGTGTAAAGTGCGGTTTCGTACCCTACCAGGTCGTCGCCGGCCGAGAAGGCGAGGGTGTTGCCCTCCTGTTCCTCTCGTTTCAGTTGTGGCAAATACCCGCCCGATTTCAGAACCGGTGTGAAAACTTCGATCCGCCATCCGGGCTGCAGGTCCAGGAAACTCTTTTCAATGTCCAGAGGAACAGTCGGGTGAGGATGTGATAGACGAGAGGCACAACCGGAGGAGAACATAGCCACTGCCAGGCAGCAAATAAATTTGATCCATCGCATACGGCGAATTCTCTGGCTTCGCTTGCAAACGTGGTATGTCAGAGACCGTAGTTCGACCGGTCTTTCAACCTACTTCTTCACCCGGCGCTGATGCGTGCTGGGAATGCGCATGTCTTCGCGGTATTTGGCTACCGTGCGGCGGGTCACCTGAATCCCCTGTGATTGCAGGATGCGGGTGATCTGCTCGTCGGTCAGCGGGCGGCTGGGATCTTCTTCTTCGATGAGTTTCTTGACGCGGCGCTTGAGGATGAGCAGCGACGTTCCGCCGCCCTCAGGCCCCTGTACGCTCTCACTGAAGAAGTACCGCAGCTCGAATACCCCCTGTGGTGTGTGGGCGTACTTGCTGGCGACAGCACGGCTTACCGTGGAAGGATGCACGCCGATTTCTTCGGCCACCTCCTTGATCATCATCGGTTTGAGCTGATCGATTCCGCGTTCGAGAAAATCCTGCTGGCGGGCGACAATGCAATAGCAGACTTTGGTGATGGTCTGCTTGCGCTGCTCGATGTTCTTGATGAGCTGGATGGCGCTCTTGTAGCGCTCTTTCACGTAGTCGCGAGTGTTCTTGTCGTTGGTACCGTCGCGCGTGACCAGCTTTTTGTATGCCGGGTTCAGGCGAAGCTGCGGCAGGTCCTCGTCATTCATGATGACGAGCCACTCGTCACCATGTTTCACGAAGGCGACGTCGGGCTCGATGAGCCGCGGCTGAACTATGTTGTAGCGCAGGCCGGGGCGCGGATCGAGGGTGCGAATGTATTCGAGAGCCGCCTGCACCGCCTCCATCGGGCGGCCGATAGCCTTGCCGATTTCTTTGTATTGCTTATTCTGCAGGCCGCGCAGATGCTGTTCGACTACAGCGATGGCATCCTGCAGAATCTGCGCCGTGCCATTGCCGTTCTTGTGCAGCGCGAGTTGCGCCTGGTGATAACGAAGCTGGGCCAGCAAGCACTCGCGGAGATCGCGGCATCCGACGCCTGGAGGATCCAGTTGACGCACGACTTCCAGAGCTTCCAGCAGATCCGCAGCGGTGAATTTCGGCTGGTACGAGGGCGCAGGTTGAATCGCTGCTTGCACAGCAGGCTCGGGTGCGGGAGCAACGGCAGCGGCGGAATCGGAGCGCGACGAGAAAGGAGCTTCGGTGAACGGCGCGGCAGTTGGAACTTCTGCTTCGCTCGGCTCGGGACTTTCGGTGGCGTCAAGCTCAGGCTCGGTATCGAGTGAATCTTCAATGCTTCCCTCGGCGTCTGTCGCCGATTTTGCGGAAACGTCCGCCAAGCCCAGGGCCTGCGCCTCGCTCACAATGTTTTTCGCAGTGGCGGCGTCGGCCTCAGGCGGCGCCGGTGGCGCAACGCCCAGTAACTCATCGTCGCTGGCGATCAGGTACCCGTCTTCATTGAGGTTGCCAATGATCAGATCGGCAGCCTCGCGGACTTCCTTGCGCAGGCTCAGCGCCCCGAGTTGCCAGGAGAGATGATCGGTCAGGTTCCCCGGTTTCGAGAGAAAGTTTTCGAACGACGGGCGCTCGATCTCTTCCATCTCGCTGTGCGTGCGGTAACCAGGATCGAGGTAGTCCTGGAAGAACGATCCAAAATCAATTTCTTCGAAGGGATCTTTCTTTTCGACTGCAGTGATGGGGTTTTCTTCGTTGGTGGCGGTAGCGGCGCGCTCGCGGTCTTCTTCCTTCTTGCCGACTTCGTCGAGCAGCGGAACGGATTCCTCCAACTCTTCGAGGACCGGGTTCTCGACCATCTCGGCGGTGATCATGTCCTTGAGCTCAAGCTTGTTGAGCGCGAGGACGGAAACCATCTGCACCAGGCCCGGGGTCAGGATCTGGCGCTGCGAGAGTTTGACGCTGAGTTTGTGCTGTAACAACACCATAGTTTGAAGTTTCGCGTTTCAAGTTTCGAGTTCACGAGTGTGCGGCTGAAACTCGAGACTTGAAAACCTGAAACCAGATTCTTACACCAGCGAGAAACTTTCTCCCAGGTACACCCTTCTCACTTCCGGATCTCCAGCCAACTGCTCGGGCGGTCCGTGACGGAAAATTCTGCCGTCATCGATGATGTAGGCCCGGTCGGTCACCGAAAGCGTTTCGCGTACGTTGTGATCGGTGATCAGTACTCCGATGCCGCTGGCGCGCAGGCTGCTGATGATCTTCTGCAAGTCCAGTACGGCAATCGGATCGATCCCGGAAAAAGGCTCATCCAGCAAAATAAATGTGGGGTTGATGCACAGGCAACGCGCGATTTCCACGCGTCGCCGCTCCCCACCGGACAGCGCATACCCGCGATTCTGCCGGATGTGCTCCAGTCCAAGCTCATCGATGAACTTTTCCATCTTCTCGCGACGCTCGTGCCACGACATTGGCTGAGCTTCGAGCACCGCCAAGATGTTTTCTTCGACCGTTAGCTTGCGAAAAACCGAAGCTTCTTGCGGGAGATAGCTGATGCCATACTGACGGGCCCTCAGGTACATGGGAACGTCGGTGATGTCCTGACCGTCATACAAGACGCGGCCAGTGTCAGGGGGGATCAGGCCAACGATGGCGTAAAACGTAGTCGTCTTGCCTGCGCCGTTAGGGCCTAATAATCCAACAACTTCGCCCTGCTCGACCCGCAGGCTGACACCATTCACAACGCGACGGCCACGGTACGACTTGCCGATTTCTTCAGTGGCCAGAGTACGCATTAACGCGCTCGCATTTATCGTGCCACTCGCGTCTGAGTTACCACAGGACTGCTTGCTTCGCCTTCTACGAGCACCCTATCATCGCGTCTAAAGAAAGTCAACGAACCCCCGGTAATCTTGCCCTGTTCGGCATCAAAAATGCTAGGCGGTCCGCCGGTCAGGACGAACCGGTCATCGGCAGCGGTGTAAACCAGATTTTGCCCTTCGGCCCGGCGGTTCGGTTGCTGAATCCGAATGTCACCTTGCGCGATCATACGGTCCAACTGGCCGGGGCCGGTAAATGATTGATTATTCGAGGTTTGACTCCGAGGTAGAAGGTAGGCCTCCGCTGTCTTGGCGGAGGTCGTAAAGTCGGCGGTCTGGGCGACGACTCCACCTTCGTAGCGGATTCTTCGCTCTGCATCCGCGTAAGTCAGCTGGGCGGCTGTGATCGAGATGGAGTTGTAACCCTTCGACCTTCCTCTTGCCGCGCCTTCCGGGCCTCCCGTGTGGTTTTTTTCATCTCCTGGCTTCTTGGTCTGCACCAAAATCGTCTGAACGGGCCGGGTCGGCGTTCCTCGCGCTACGACAAACCGGCGGTCACGGTCAAACTCAATCGTGGGCGCCTCGATCACGTTGGCATCCTGCCAAAGGCGAGCGCTCCCCGAATAGATCGCGGCTCCCGGCTTATTGTGGGCCGTCATAGTACGCGCGGTGACGTGAATCGGAGAGGACGATGCCAGCAGTGCTCCGTCAGGCTGCTCTTTCAGTTCACTGTAAGTGGTCTTGACGTCGCTCTCGGCGATGGCATCGCCGGTCGTGCGGTTGATGCGAATGGTCTTCGCGGTCGTTGTCATGCCGCCATTCGCAACGCGCGGATTGCCTGTTAGCACAAGCATCTGGTCGACGGGAGTGTAGCGCGCGGAGGTTGCCCAGGCTTGCATTCGCTTGTCGGGCCCTTGCTCATCGGTGTAGGCGACGTTTCCCTGTTGCGTAACGGACTCAATCCCGCCCTGAGCGAGGAATTTTGCATCGATGGAGTCACTGGTGCTCACGCGGTCGGCCTGTCCAGGAGCCACGCTGAGAATACGGGCGTCGGGAGCTCCGTGGACTGTGGTGAGATGGTTCTTCCCCTGAGAAGCCGAGAACTCGGCTTCGAACTTCCCTGCCGTGATGACGGTTCGCTGTCCCAAAGAAACCGGCGGCGAAGGCGGTTGCGTGGGGGCATCACCGGGCTGTTGCGCCTGGGATATCGTGATCTCGGCGGCGCCTGAAGTTACAGCATGCTGCAGAAGCCGGCCGTTGACCACCGTGAAATCGATCACTGGCGCGGCGAGGGCGAAATCCTGCGGACCCGAACCGATCCCCGGCTTCTTCGCGCCCGCAGCCTTCTGCATGAGGCGTGCTCCGTCGAGTGCGTGGACTTTTTGCAGTTGGTTCTGGCCCGCAAAGTCCAGGATCACGCGCCCGGCATCGCCCTGCAAAGGCTGGGACCCAATTTGATCAAGGTGAACATTGCCGGTCAGCGTCGCGGTACGCACCAGGTTTTGCTTTCCCGTCAGCAGAAACTCGGCCTGGTCCGCGCGGAGGTTGGTCTCTTGTCCCTGGGCCGGCTGTTCTGGCCCGGCAATGGCTCCCTTTCCGCCTGCCATATGCGTGTCAGTGCTGACATTCCCGGTCGCCAGCACCCGCTCCACATTATTGGCTGCGTCGAGATAAAACACGGCCTGATCCGCTCGCATGATTCCTTTGTCGCGCTCAAGATGCGGGCGCGCGAGCACAATCTGGCGCGGTTCGTCGGTAATAGTTCCATGCTCGGCGTCTATGACCGCGGCATGCGTTCCGCTGAGCACGAGGTGAAGGCGCGACGACAAGGTTAGCGTGTTGGTCTTGCCCGCATATTTCACCCCCATAGCTGATCCCGACGCCTGTGGCGTTCGAAATTCCACCTGGGCGTCGGTCCATGCGTTTCCGCTTTCCTTATTGAATACCAAGTCACGCGTCTTCAGGTGGATCGGATTCTTTAGTTCTTTTGGCGTCGACTGATCGGGACTGACGAGGCCCGCCGGGTTTGCGACGAGATCAATTTGCACGTCGCCTTTGGCGGTGACATCTCCGGTTTTGGGATCGTAGGAAAAATCGTCACCGTAGATCTGATCGAAGCGCGAAGAGTCACGCCCGTAGAGGACGATGCTAACGTTGTGTAGTTCCGCACGGCCGTTGAGCTTGAATTCCTTCAAATCGCTGGCCTGGATAGTGAAGAGCGTGCGCTTCCCGTCGGATTTGGAGAACTGGAAGCCGCTGGCGGTCTGCTTGATGTCGTATCCGATCTTGCCGGGGATCTTCCTCAATACGTCGGTCGCCCGCCAGCGCGCATAGATATACATTCCGGCCACCACCACCGTGAACAGGATCGCGGTCGCGGCCAACAAGCGTCGCAGACGGTAAATAGGAAGCGGCATCTGGCTTCAGTGTAATGCTAAAAGCAGTTCTCAGTTCCCAGTTCTCAGTTCTCCGTTGCCCAGACTAGTTTGGCCGCTGGTCTTCGCGATCTTTGCGGATTTTGTTTGCGCCCTTCGCGATTTGACCGCAAAGGCCGCCAAGGAACTCGCGAAGTAGGCTCAGAAAACCACCGGTTCGATTTCGCCTACCTCGATGTGCCGAATTGGCAATCTCATCTACACTTGGATGCAATGACCTTGGAATCAGAGCCGCCCCTTTTAGATTTTCAAAACATTCAGGTAATGCGCGGCCTGAAGATCGCGCTCGATGACTTCAGCCTGCATATCGGCGCCGACGAGCACGTCGCGATCCTCGGGCCGAACGGCTGTGGCAAGTCCACGCTTATCAAGACCATTACCCGCGAGTGCTATCCGGTGGTGCGGGACGGTTCGTCGATGTCCATTCTGGGCGCGGAAACCTGGGATGTTTTTAATTTGCGCGCGCGACTGGGCATTGTCTCGAATGATCTGATGCTGTCTTGCACCGGGGACGCCAGCGGGCGCGATGTGGTTCTGTCGGGATTCTTCAGCAGCACCGCGATCTGGCCGAATCACAACGTCGACCCCCAAAAAAGGGCGTTGGCCGACGCGGCGCTAGCCGAGTTGAAGATCTCACACCTGGCAGACCGTCCCGTGTGTGAGATGTCATCTGGAGAGGCACGACGCGTGCTGATCGCGCGAGCGCTGGTGCACAAGCCTCGTGCCTTGCTGTTCGACGAGCCCTGCAACTCGCTCGACCTCTCGGCCCAGCAGAGTCTGCGGCAAACCATGCGTGCCCTCGCCAACTCGGGCACTGCGGTCATCCTCGTGACCCACGAACTGGCCGACATCGTCCCGGAGATTCAGCGCGTGGTGCTGATGAGCCGCGGACGAGTCGTCGCCGACGGCCCGAAGGTAGAGATCCTCCAAGTCGAGCGACTGGCAGCCTTGTTCGGAGTCACGGTGGAGATGGCCCGCCGAGACGGCCACTATCATTTGTGGTAGCCCGGGAAGCGATCCGCTTCCCATACTGCCTCCCAAAAAGAAATCGTTCTCGCGTGAGCCAATTCGCGCTCTTTTTTCGCTTTGCTAAGTAGCAGCCGATTTCGCACGCCAGAAACAATCAGGAGAATCCATGACTCACCCGCTCACCAAGTGTTCTGCCGTCGTACTCACTGTTCTCGCCCTCACGATGCTACTGGCAAGTGCGGCTTCAGCCCAGGCCAGCCTCTCGATCGGCCTCAGCGTCTCGCCGACCTCGGAAACCGATGTGAACGGCCGCCTCACGTATACCGCCGTCGTCTCCAACAATGGTCCCGATCCAGCCACGGCCGTCACCCTCACTTTCACGATGCCGTACTTCTACCTGCCTGTTTCCTCGACTCCGAGCTCGTGCGTCTACACCTACAACGGGCCGCTGTTTGCGACTTGTTCGCTGGGCACGATTGCTGCGAACACAACGGCGACTGCGATTGCGGTGGTGTATCCGACGAATGTGGGCAATTTGTTCGTCAACGCCGACGCTGTCGACAGCGCCAACGAAACCGCCACGGCCCAGACCGGAAGCACTCTGACCGGCGTGGGCATCGCCGACGTTCTCGTGCAGCTCACAGCGACTCCGAATCCCTCGAAGGTCGGCTCGCCCCTCACCTACGGGCTAACGGCCTACAATATCGGCGACGATGACGCGCGCAGCGTGGTGGTGGACTTGGTGCTGCCGCCGAATGTGACCTACGGCGGCGCTTCCACGGGCTGCACCCTGACCGGCAGCATCGTCGAGTGCAGTGCCGGCCATCTCGTCGTCAGCGGCTCCAAGACGTTCCACATCAAGATCAAGCCGACCCGATCGGGCTGGATGTTTGCCACCGGCTTGCTTCGCGTTGCGACGGTTGCTGACCCGAGCGCCGCAAACGACAGTGCGACCTCGCGAATCTGGGTGAATCCGTAGAAGACCACGAACGGCGAACATTTCGCAGGCCGCGCGGATGTGGGAATTTGAGAGGGCGAGTAGGGATGGGCTCTACCAGTTGTGGCGCAGCACGAGCCCATCCTCCCCACGCATCACGGATTGACGGGCTTCGCGAAGGCCGAGTTGATGAAGGCTAGAACATCCTTCTGCCATACTTCGATTCCGTCTTTCGAGGTCGCAAAAGCCCAGTGCCCATCCTGTGAGGTGCTTCCGAAAGCAGGATATATTTCGGCCTGTCCGCCATTCCCCTTCGCGATCGGGCCCAGCATTTTCGTCGGCCCGGTATCGAAATCATTCTTCGCCTGTAGGACGAACACCGGCGCTTTGGCCCGCTGCACAGCGTGTTCCAATCGCGATTGAAGCTCTCGATTGCCCCAGGATTTCGCACCGGGCGCAAATGCAATGAAAGCGCGCGCGCCAAGTCCCTTTTCGGCAGCCAGTAACGTTTGAATGCCTCCGAAGGAACACCCAGAAACGACAATGCGATTCGTATCGACTTCTCTCTGGTCTCGCAGCCAGGACATCGCCGCAACCACGTCTTCATTCGCTTTCTGCTGCACTTGCACGGCGATAAAAGGATCGCGCTTCCCTTCAATCTCCTCCATGACGTAGGAGCCCGGCGACCTGCCTTGACCGCTACGATGCGGCAGAAAAAACACAAAACCATGGGCGGTGTAGAACTCGGCCAAGTCCGGTTGGGCACCCGGGCGCTTCTCACTGCCATGGTTCCACAGGACAGCAGGAAAAGGCCCCTTGCCGTCGGGTACGTAAAGAAAACCCTGCAATGCGCCGCTGGGACCGGGGAATGACACCAGCTTGGCATTGGCGGGAATTCCCTCCTGAGCGCAAGCCGCCGCAAGCGCAACGAAGAGGATCCCAAGACTGGCAAACCTTTTCATGTGCAGGAGATTAACGCAGGCGGGAGCCGCTGTCACCCGGGCGGATGGACCGACGCAGGAATTCACTTGCCGACTGCCCGCTCATCCCCGTCGATTTCCAGCACCTGCGCCATGAAGTGCACGATGCGAACCCTATCCTCGAAGGAAGGATCTCCCTCCATCGCGACGTGGCTGATCGCCGGGCTGATCAGCGCATTCACCAAGGCTGCAGGCGGCACGTCTCTTTGCAACCAGAGCAGTTCCGATGGCGGGATGATGTTATCCGCGGCTCCGTGCAGCAAAAATACCGGAACGTGCAACGCTGCCAAGTGTCCGTGGGGAGAAACCGGGGCCATCTCCGCCTGATGGCGGTCGATCGCCTGTTTCATCTCGGCGTCCAACACCTGAGGGTTGTGCTGGTAGAGCAAATCCATTTTCTGCCGCGAAGGCAGGCTCAACAGCGCGGCCTGCTTTCGCGATTCCTCAACCTTCTCCCACAACAACAGCCTCAGGGCATTGTGCGCGACATCGACCTCTGCCGGCGGAAAGAAATCTTCCACATGCGAGTAGATCAGGACCAATGGGCCGTACTCATGCGCCGGCATGTGCAAGGTTGTGCCGTCGGGTCGGGCAATCTGGTTCTCCATGAGAAACCCCGACACGCGCTCCAGGTCATCATGAGCTCCAATAGAAGCCACGAAACGAATGTAAGGCTCATATTGCGGATCGGCCGCGGCCAGCAGAGACAAGCCGCCCGCAAAGCTCAGGCCCAGCACTCCCACCTTCTGACCAATATCCGACGAAAGCTTGCGGGCCGAATATCCGATCAGGGCCACGGACTGGCTATCCACGTGATAATCGGCGAGGTTTGCCAACTCTGGCGTCAGTACCCGGATTCCGCTGGACGACATCGCCCGCGCAAACCCCACGAGCCGCGGTTCCTCGATGCCCAGATGATGAACACCGTGCACGATGACCATGCCAGGTGCGTTGTCGGCCCCGTTGGGAACATACAGCCGCGCGGTAATCTTTCCGAACGGCGTGGCCACCTCAGTCAGCGACTCCGCGACCGGGTACGTACGGATGGTGGCGACCAGGCTGCGCTGGTTCGGATCCTGAATCCGAAGCAAGAGTCCAACCGCGCGAAGGTGTGTCAGCGCCGGGCGGCCGAAGAACAAGAGTACGAGGAGGACGAGAACGCCAAGAATCCTTGCTGCGCGCCAATGCTTGAAAACCGTCACGATCGATGAGTTCAAATCCCACAAAATCGATGACGCATGCAGGCCCGATCTCGCGGAACCGGAAGTCTAACACTTGGTGGTGTGGGAAGTAGTGCGCCGGCACCGTGCACCCGAGACGACCGGAGCGCCTTTCCGTCATAGCGAGCCCTATCGGTATAGGACAAGCGTTCCTGCGATCCGATCATGCAGCCCTTGCTTCTGCTCATCGAATCCGACCATCAGGTACCCAATGCCGAGTGCAAACGTCGAAAGACCTTTGGACAGAAATCTACCCGTCGCACGACCGAGAGAAATTCGGTGCCCTTCCAGATCGGTAACCTTTAAGCGCATCGCCAGCTTTCCGAGAGTAGCCTGATAGCGCGAACTCTCCAAACCCGCCCTATATGCCCAGTTGATGGCAATCGCGACGGCGATGCGCACCCAGAACCTCATCCGCAGCAATTCCTGCGTCGGGACTTCACCATTGATGCCGATCACCGTGACAACCGAGCCCAACAGGATGCGGACGGGAAAGCCCCCGGCGAAGAGCAGGAGCGTGTCAATGACGGAGGCCGCTACGCGAACCCAGAAGCCGCCGTAGCGAGGCATAGCGAGCAGGGCCGGAACCGCAACCGGAAGAACTGGCCGCACACTCAGAGTTGTTCCGCAGCGTTGGCAGAACTGAGCGTCGTCAGCGCTGGGGAGCCCGCATCGATTGCAGAAGATGGTAGCCGGCACGGAAGCACCAGACTATAAGCCGCCTCAGTTCAGCTGTAAAGATTGAAGACAAGATTATCCGGCGGGAGCTGTGCGGATAGAGGAGGCTGCGGAATTGTGGGTGCCTGCAGGCTCGGGTATCTGCAAATCGCGCAGAGTTAGTTCCAGGCCGCCGTATTCGGGATGGTCATTGTGCCCGATAGTGAAAGCGACATCGACCACATCGCCTGCCAGAAGCCGCTTTTGCTGCAGGCGCTCGGCCATGTGCCAGCCCAGCGCGTCGAACGTAATCCTTAGGCCAGTTTTCGGTGTGTAACCTTCCGCGGCGGCAGTCGCCTTCTCGCCGCGCCGAATTGCAGCGCCGTCGGGGTGGCAGCGCGGGGTTGCGAGAATGGCAGATGCAGTGAGCTCCGTCGATTCTTCGGGAGAGACCCCGCTCGGCCTCGTGTCTTCGCCTGCGCGCAGTTTCAGCTTGATGTGTTTGTCTTTGAGAGTTTTCGGAGGCGCTGCGAGCCGCACACCACGCGCCGCGAATACGGGCTCGGGGTTCCCTACACCGTACGGCTCGAGCAGTCGCAGCGATTGAAAGAGATCCGGAGTAATTTCACCAAGCCACAGCTCCTCATCCAGATCGAGAATCGGATCGAAATCTGCGAGCGTGAGCCGCGCCCGTGCAAACTGATCGAGTCGCGTGCGTAAGTCGCCGATGTTCGCAGCGGGCATGGCGAAGCCGCACGCATGGGAGTGTCCGCCATAGCGCGAGAACAGATCGCGACACGATTCGACCGCCTCCAGCAGATGGAACGCCCGAATCGACCGCCCGGAACCAAACGCCTCATCGCCTTCGCGGGAAATCACCAGTGTCGGACGGTTGTAACGCTCCACCACCCGCGTCGCGGTGATCCCAATGACGCCGCGATGCCAGCCCTCGCCATCCACGACAATGCAGTAGTCATCGCGCAGCGTCGGATCAGCCTCAAAGCGCTCCTCGACCGCACGCAAAATTCGGCGCTCTTCCTCCTGGCGGTCGGAGTTGAGCCGATCGAGTTTCGCAGCCAGTTCCTTGGCACGTGCTGCATCTTTCACGCTGAAGAGCTCAATCACGTCGCGGGCGACATCCATGCGCCCGGCGGCGTTGATACGCGGCGCAATACGGAAGCCAACTTCTCCCGACGTGGGCGGACGCTGGGCAGAAATCTGCGCTACTTCCAACAACGCTTTCAGCCCAGGATTCACCGCCTTGCGCAACGCATCGAGTCCCAGCGACGCAAAAATGCGATTCTCGCCCGTCAGCGGGACTGCGTCGGCGATGGTCGCGATCGCCACCACCTTCATGAACGACGTGAGCAACTTGCTCTGGTCTTTCGTATCGAGGTGTCTCTGCATGAGTCCCTGCGCCAGTTTGAAGGCCACTCCCGCGCCGCAAAGCTGCTTGTAGGGATATTCACATCCCGGCTGATTCGGATTCAGCACCGCCAACGCTTTCGGTACGCCATCAGGACCGGGGAGGTGATGGTCGGTCACAATCAGATCAACTCCCAACCGCTGCGCCGTTTCCGCGGGCGCGAAGGCACGAATGCCCATATCGACGCTGACTATCAAGCGAACGCCAGCCGCCGCTGCGCGCTCGATCACGTCATCCCGCATGTCGTAGCCTTCGCGGATGCGGTGGGGCACGTGAAAGTCGGCCGCGCCCCCGCACAGCTCGATGGCAGTCTTCAAGATGATGATCGCCATCGTGCCGTCGACGTCGTAGTCGCCGTAGATCAGGATGGGCTCCTTGCGTTCGATGGCGGCATGGATGCGATCGATGGCGGCGCGCAGCCCCCTCATCTTCTCTGGTGCGTGGAGATGTGAGAGCGAAGGGGAAAGAAAGATGGCCGCCGATTCCGCGTCGCAAATGCCGCGCTTTGCCAACAGCGGCGCCAGGATGCGAGCCGCGCGCATATCCCAGCGCACAGCCGTGCCGGCCTGCAACCCAGAAACCAGCGCCGCGACCAAGTCATGATCAACGGCTTTATGAGTCCAAAGCATGTGATGAAGCAGTTTACTCCTCAAGAGACCTGGCGGGAGCCTTGTCGGATTGCGCGCCCGGGCTCATTCGTTCGGCCTTGACGGCCTTGCGCGCTCTCGCTGATTATCAAGCCGTCTCGTTCCAAGAACATTTTCACATCCAGTGAGGTCCCCATGCTCGCTTCGCGCAACCGGCTCCTTTCGTTGCTGCTGCTCCTTGTCGCGGCAGATCTCGGCTCCACGGCACAACCCAAAGAGGTGCAGACCATGCGGCCTGTGATTCGAGGACGGCAGGTCGCGGTCGCATCGATGAAGGCAGAAGCCACTGAAGCTGCGCGAAGAATCCTCCAAGCCGGAGGCAATGCGTTCGACGCGGCGGTTGCTGGACAGGCAGCGCTGGGAGTCACCGACTTCCCCATGAACGGCGCCGGTAGCGACGCCGTCGTGCTCGTCTACGACGCGCGAGAGAAGAAAGTGACCTCCATCAATGCCGAACCGCGCGCTCCGAAGCTCGCGACCATCGACTGGTATCAGAAAAACAATGACGGCAAACTGCCCCGCAGTGACGGGTTGCTCGCGGGTGGAATACCCGGCGTGGTCGATGCCTGGTATATCCTGCTCGACCGCTGGGGCACGATGAGTTTCGAGCAAGTGCTGCAACCCGCGATCGAACTGGCGGGCAAAGGATTTCCTCTGAGCGAGCGGCTCGAGGGCATCCTCGCCGAGAGCAAGAAGATCGAGAAGTATCCTTCGACCGCCCGCATCTACATTCCCGGCGGGCGTCGCCCGAAAGCTGGAGAGATTTTCAGAAATCCCGACCTCGCGCGCACGCTGGAGAAACTTGTCGAAGCGGAAAAGGCGAACCAGGGCAAGGGCCGCCATGAGGCTCTGAAGGCGGCGCGCGATCGCTTCTACCAAGGAGACATTGCCCGCGAGTTCGCCCGCTTCTCCGAGGCGAATGGCGGATTGTTCCGCTACGACGATTTCGCTGCGTACTCAGCTGAGGTCGAAACGCCAGTCTCGATCGACTATCGCGGCTACCAGATCTACAAAAATCCGTCGGCCAACCAAGGCCCGACCGAACTCATCGCGCTGAATCTGTTGGAAGGGTATGACCTGAAATCGCTCGGACACGATAGCGCAGACTTCCTTCATCTCAGTGTCGAGGCCATCAAGCTGGCCATGGCCGACCGAGAAAAATATCTCGGCGACATGGACTTCATCAAGATTCCTTACGACGTCCTGCTCTCGAAAGACTATGCCCGCGCACGCCGCAGACTCATCGACCCAGCCAAGGCCTCGCTGGAACTTCGGCCTGGATCGGCGAAAGAGTCGCACGGCGCACTGCCTGCGGATGGTCAAACGCCAGCGATTGATCTCAGCGGCGGAGCAAGCCACGTCGGCGACACGAGCTACATCGCGGTCGTCGATCGAGATCGCAACATGGTGAGCTTCGAGCCCAGCCTGCACAGCGAATTCGGAACCGGCGTTGTGATGGGTGACACCGGCATCACCTTCAATTGCCGCGGCGATTATTATTCGCTGATCGCAGGCGAGGCGAATGCCCTGGAGCCTTTCAAGCGCCCGCGCAGCACGCTTCAGAGTACGCTGGTCATGAAAGATAACCAGCCCTTCATGGTTCTCGGCAGCCCTGGTGGCGACGATCAGGTGATGCGCACGATGCAAACTCTGATCAACATTGTCGACTTCGGCATGAACGTGCAGCAGGCGATCGAGGCTCCTCGCTGGTCAAGCCGCGCGTTCCCAGCGTCGCCTTTTCCGCATACCATGTATCCGGGTGACCTCAGTGTCGAAGATCGAATCCCGGAGACCGTTCGGCAGGCACTCATTGCGAAAGGCCACAAGTTGCACGTGGAAGGCCCATGGTCGCTCGGCTCGAATGCCGCAATCATGGTCGACACGAAGACTGGCGTGTTGAGCGCCGGCGCCGATCCTCGGGTGGAAGCTTATGCTTGGGCCTGGTAGTACGCCAGAGCGATGATTGCCGAGACTATTCCGGAGGTTTACGACGCGCGCGGACACCAGGTCTCGCAGCCGTTTCTTCGCCGCCGAGGACCGCATCCCACGTTTCCGATGGGTCGATATATTAGCCAGCCACTCACGGTGAAGTGCAACACAATTCGCGAGGTTCGAGAATTCCTGACGGGCTGCAAATATGTTTCTGACAAGGAACTGTTTGGCAAAAACGATTATTGGCAGCCGCCTGAAGAATTCGAAAAGAGGAAGAAAGGCGATTGTGAAGACTTTGCCCTTTGGACGTGGAGACAGTTGCTGAATATGGGTTACGACGAACGCTTTGTTGGTGGATCGTGCGGCCGCTTCGGCGAGGGTCACGGATGGGTCGAATACTTCGAAGGCGGCAAGTGCTTTCTGGTGGAGTCTTTGCTATGTCATGTCGGCGAGTCCATGCCACGACTGTCCGCGATCAGGTATGAGCCAAGGTTGTCCGTTGCATGGGA
>Ga0265338_10001950_pt1 | contig 32184 bp, 29 predicted proteins | sample 42126metaG_FD_193579 | JGI IMG/M metagenome (GOLD analysis project Ga0265338, IMG submission 193579) | Rhizosphere microbial communities from Carex aquatilis grown in University of Washington, Seatle, WA, United States - 4-21-26 metaG | ecosystem: Host-associated > Plants > Roots > Rhizosphere...
GTCCCCCCGCGCGGCTCAGCCAGCGAGCCGGATGGCACTGCCGGTTAAGGGCGCGCCCTAACAGGTAGCCGAACGACCGCGATCCTGCGGCGGCCGCGACGGGCAGTTCTCCAATCAGGAGGGCAGCGCGTCCAGCCGCCGCAGGATTACGCCCTCCCGCAGCGCCCACGGGCAGATCTCCAGTTCAGCCAAGCCGAACAGGTCCATGGCGGCGTCCGCGACGATCGCCCCGGCCAGGAGTTGCGGAGCGCGGCCGCGGGACACCCCGGGAAGATCCGCGCGTTCCGCCGCAGTCATCCCGGCCAGCCGCTTCGCCAGCTCGGTCACGTCGGCGTGGCTCACCAAGCGCCGGACATAGAAGCCCTCGCTGGACGGCGCGGCGCCGGCGATCCTGGCCAGCTGCCGGAACGTCTTGGACGTGGCCACGGCCCGGTCAGGCCGGCCATCACGCATCACTTCGCCCGCCCTCCTGGCGATCTCCGTGCGCACATGCCTGCGCAACTGCCGGACCTCCGCGGCTGGCGGCGGGTCCCCGGTGAACCAGTCGCGCGTGAGCCGGCCCGCGCCGAGCGGCAGCGAGATCGCGACGTCAGGCTCCTCGTCGACGCCGGAGGCGATTTCCAGCGAGCCGCCGCCGATGTCGAGCATCAGCACCTTCCCCGACGACCAGCCGAACCAGCGCCGCACGGCGAGGAAGGTCAGCCGGGACTCATCTGCCCCGGGCAGCACCGTGATGTTGGCCTGTGTCCCGGCGTGGATGCGCGCCAGGACCTCGTCCCCGTTCACCGCGTCCCGAACCGCGGACGTGGCGAAGGCGAGCAACTCCTCGACCCCCTTGTCCTCAGCGATCTGCAGTGCCTCCCGGACGAAGGCTCCCAGCTGTGTCTCGCACGCCGCGGACAGCCGGTTGCCGTCCACAAGGTGATCGTTAAGGCGCAGCTCGGCCTTGTGCGAGAACACCGGCGTCGGACGCGCACCCTGGTACGCGTCCACGACAAGGAAGTGAATCGTGTTGGATCCCACGTCCAAAACACCGAGTCGCATACATTGACGCTACTCAACCGGCCGCAGGCTTAACGATCAGCCCCGCCGGGAAACGGAGGCAGTCATGGCCAAACAGGCCGGCCGGGTCCGCATCGAGGCCGGGCCCAAGCGGGTCCGCGCGTACCTGGCGGGCGAACTGGTCGCTGACACCAGGCGGCCGCTGCTGGTCTGGGAATGGCCGTATTTCCCCGTCTACTACATCCCCGCCGCCGATATCCGGGCCGAACTGGTCCCGGCCGGCACGACCGATCATTCGCCCAGCCGGGGGGACGCGGAGATTTACCACGTGAAGGTGTCCGGCGCAGCCGCGGACGGCGCCGCCCGGCGGTACCCGGACTCCCCGCTGGAGGACCTGCGCGAGGCGGTCCGGCTGGACTGGGCCGCGATGACCGAGTGGTTCGAGGAGGATGAGCCGGTCTACACCCACCCGCGCGACCCCTACACCCGGGTGGACATCCTGGCCAGCTCCCGGCACGTCAGGGTCGAGGTCGACGGCATCACCGTCGGCGATTCCCGGCAGCCCCGGATCTTGTTCGAGACCGGGCTGCCGCCGCGCTACTACCTGCCGCTCACCGACATCCGGATGGACCTGCTGCGGCCCTCGCCCACCGAGTCGCACTGCCCGTACAAGGGCACCGCGGCGTACTGGTCGGTACAGGCCGGCCAGCAGGTCCACGAGGACATCGTGTGGATCTACCGCACCCCGCTGCCGGAAAGCCAGAAGATCGCCGGCCTGGCCGCCTTCTACGACGAGAAGGTCGACGTCTACCTGGACGGCGAACGGCAAGCCCGGCCGGTCACCCATTTCGGCTGACCGCGCGATGCGCACCCCCGGGTCACTCCGGCGGCACATCACGCTGGTCGGCGTGCCGATCGACTGCGTCGGCGCGCCGCAGCCGGGTGACCCGCCGTTCGGTACCGAGCTGTCGCCGGCCGCGCTGCGCGAAGCCCGCCTGGCCCGCGCGGTCGGCGCGGACGACGCGGGTGATCTGCCGGTCAGGCTGGTCGGGCAGGCCCGGGACGCCGCGACCGGCGTCGTTGGCTGGCCATCGGTCCGGTCGGTGACCAGCGCCGTGCGCAGCAGCGTGCACGACCTGGCGGCCAGCGGGGAATTGCCGTTCCTGGTCGGCGGATGCTGCACCCTGCTGCCCGGCGCGCTGGCCGGCGCCCGCGATGCCCTGGGCCCCACCGGCCTGGCCTACCTCGACGGACACCTCGACCTTTACGACGGCCAGACCTCGCCGACGGGCGAGCCCGCCGACATGCCGATCTCGGTGGTGACCGGCAACGGCCCGGCCGCCTGGTGCCGCGACGTTGCCGCGCCCTTGGTGGGCCCGGGCGAGCTCGCGCTGCTCGGACCGCGCGACCGGGCTGAGGCAGTCGCCTTTGGTTCCGTGATGCCAGAAAATGCCGGGCTGGCGGCCGAGCTCAGCCCGGGCGCGTTGCGGGGGCGTGGCCTGGCCGCGGCCGGGCTGGCCGCGGCGCAGCAGCTCACCGACCGGGCCGGGCGGTACTGGGTCCACCTCGACGTGGATGTCCTGGACGAGCGGGCCTTCCCGGCTACCGACTACCTGATGCCCGGCGGCCTGGCGCTGGATGAGCTGCGCGACCTGATGCGCCCGCTGCTGGGTCACCCAGGCCTGGCCGGGATCTCGCTGGGCTGCTACAACCCGGACAAGGACGCGGGCGGGGCGAGCGCGGGAGCGCTGGTCGGGCTGCTGGGCGAGCTGCTCGGCTGAGCGGGAGCGTCACCGGCCGTCCACATCCTGGATACGCGCCGTGGACGGGCCGCGCCGCGCGCCGATGGCCCGGGCCGCGGCCTCAGCCTCCCGCATGACCCGCAGGATGTTGCCGCCGGCCAGCTGGCCGCAGTCCTGCTCGGTCCAGCCCCGGTCCAGCAGTTCGGCGATCAGCGCCGGGTAGCAGGACACATCATCCAGTCCCTCGGGGAGCTGGTCCGTGCCGTCGAAATCTGAGCCGATGCCCACGTGCTCAATGCCCGCCACCTGCCGGACATGCTCGATGTGGTTAGCGACCTGGGCCAGGGTGGCGACCGGCCGGGGATGGCCGGGCAGCCAGTCCTGGCGCACCCTGGCCCGGCTGGCCCAGTCCCACGGGTCCATGCCACGCCGCTCCATCTCGGTGGACAGATCGCTTTCCCAGGCCCGGCAGTCCGGAGACACAAACGACGGCACGAACGTCACCATGCACACCCCGTGGCTGGCCGGCAGCCGCGCCAGGATCTCGTCCGGCACGTTGCGCGGATGGTCGCAGAGCGCGCGGGTGCTGGAGTGGGAGAAGATCACCGGCGCCTCGGTCACCTCCATCGCGTCGCGCATCGTCGCCGCGGAGACGTGCGACAGATCCACCAGCATGCCGAGCCGCTGCATCTCGCGGACCACCTCGCGGCCGAACGCGGTCAGGCCGCCGGCCTTCGGCTCATCGGTGGCCGAGTCAGCCCATGGCACGTTCGCATTGTGGGTCAGGGTGAGGTAGCGGACCCCGATCCCGTAGAGCACCCGGAGCACGCCCATCGAGGATGCGATCGAATGGCCGCCCTCGGCGCCGATCAGCGACGCCACCTTCCCGGCGGCGAAGATCCGGTCCACATCCGCCGCGGTCAGCGCGAGTTCGAGCACGTCCGGGTAGCAGCGGATCATCCGGCGGACCAGATCGACCTGCTCCAGGGTCGCGGCCACCGCCCCGTCGCCCTGCAGTGTCGCGGGCACGAACACCGACCAGAACTGGGCGCCAAGGCCGCCCGCGGCGATCCGCGGCAGGTCGGTGTGGGTGAACGGGACCGGCGCGGCCAGGTCGATCGCGGCCGGATCCTCGCGGCCGGCCTCCCGCAATTCCCAGGCGAGGTCGTTGTGCCCGTCCACGAGCGGGAATCGGCTGAGCATCTGCCGGGCTGCCGTGCGCTGGCTGGTCATCCGGCCAGCCTACGGAAACCGGCGGTCAGATCGAGCGGACCCGCCGCGCCGCGGACCTGTCCGGCGGCGAGGTCAGCCTGCGGGGTTCGTCCCCGGCTCCGCCCCCGACCGGATGAAGCGGGCCACGACCGATAAACACATCTGGGATATTACCCAAAGTAATAATCGTGCCAACTGAACCACCCGAGTACTCTGAGCTGGTGGAACTGGATCCGGCCCCGCAGTTGGCGGAAGAAAGCTGCCCAGCCGCCGGTCCGGATGCCCTCGCGGGACTCGGCGAGACAGAACGCCGGCGGGCCCTGGTCGCGCAGACCGCGCGCTTCGCGGCGGCCTTCCTGCGCTGGACGGACGGGCGGTCCTGCGGCGGCCTCACCTACACCCGGCTGCGCCTCCTCGAAGCGCTGCATTGTGGCGGCCCCGCCATCATGCGCGAACTCGGCGGCTCGCTCGGGGTCAGCCCCCGGAACATGACGGCCATGGTCGACGCGCTGGAGGACGCCCACCTCGTCGTCCGCCGGCCACATCCGACCGACCGCCGGGCCACCCTGGTCGAGCTCTCCCCGGACGGGATCAGGGAAGCCGAGCAGGCGCTGGCCCCGCGGCTCGATGCGGTGGCGGAACTGTTCAACGAGCTCTCCGCCGACGAGCAGCGCGAGTTCTTCGTGACGCTGGGCCGCCTCGTGCAGGCGATCGACGCCCGCCAGGTCCCTGACCCGTGACGTGAGAAGCGTTCTGCTGTCGTTCCAACGACAGTAGAAGCGCTTTACTGTCGTTGCCGCTGGCTCTTACCGGGTTCTTACCGTCCCGCGCGGACCAGGCCTTCCGCATCCCGGCGTGCATAGCGTCGAGTTCATGGCGGGTGCGGGAGGCGCGGGAACAGACGAGCGGGACGCGAACAGGCCGGGTCCGGCCGAGCCGGGAGCAGGCCGGGCGGGCGCTAAACCTGCTCGCGGCGCGGCGGCGGTCCTGTCCCGGGTGGCGGACCGGGCGGGCGCGGCGTACCGGCAGGCGGCCGCGCACCCGCCGCCGGGCCCCTTCCGGCCCAGGACCTGGCGGAGCCCGCTGCGCGGCCTGTGGCTGACCTCCGTGCTGGGTGTTGTCCTGCTGGTCGGCCTGACCATCCTCGCGGTCACCGGCCTGCTGTCCTACGCGGCCTACAACCCCCGGCTGCCAGGCAACGACCAGACGCCCGGGGCCGGGCTGCTGAAGTTCTACCTGTTCTCGTGGCCGACGCACCCGGTCTGGCTGTACCGGGTGGACCAGGCCGTACACATAACGCTCGGCCTGGCGCTGCTGCCGGTAGTGCTGGCCAAACTGTGGTCGGTACTGCCCCGCCTCTTCAGCTGGCCGCCCGTCCGCTCGGCGGCTCACGCGCTGGAGCGGCTCAGCTTGGTCATGATCGTTGGCGGCGTGCTCTTCGAGTTCGCCACCGGGATCCTGAACATCCAGGACTACTACATCTTTCCGTTCTCCTTCTATACCGCGCATCTGTACGGCGCCTGGGTGTTCATCGCCGGCCTGGTCACCCATGTCGCCCTCAAGTTCCCCCGGATGGTGGCCGGGCTGCGGTCCCGCAGCCTGCGCCGGGAGCTGCGCACTTCCCTGGCGCAGACCCGGCCGGAAGAGGCCGACCCGGCCGGGCTGCGTGCCGCGCACCCGGCTCCGCCCACGCTCTCCCGGCGTGGGCTGCTGGCCGCGATCGGCGGGGCTTCCGCCCTCCTGGTAGCGCTGGTGGCCGGCCAGTCGATCGGCGGCGTGGCGCGGCGCACCGCGCTGCTCGCACCCCGTGGACCCAACCCAAGGACCGGCCCGAACGCCTTCCCGGTGAACCGGACCGCCGTCTCGATCGGCTTGCGTGATGAGGATGTGGGCGACGCTTACCGGCTGGTCCTGGCCGGCCCGCGCCAGGTGAGCCTGACCCGCGAGCAGATCCTCGCCCTGCCGCAGCACACTGCGGTGCTGCCGATCGCCTGCGTCGAAGGCTGGTCGGCGGCCTGCGCCTGGACCGGGGTGCGGCTCACCGACCTGGCCCGGCTGGCCGGGGTCACCGAGCCCGGGGCGGCTCGCGTCGAATCGATCCAGCAGAAGGGCTCATTCCGCGCGGCCGTGCTGTCCGCCGGCCAGGTGCGCGACCCACAGGCCCTGCTCGCCCTGCGGGTCAACGGGGCCGACCTGTCTCGCGACCACGGCTACCCGGCGCGGACGATCATCCCGGCCGCGCCTGGAGTGCACAACACCAAATGGGTAAACAAGATCACTTTCCTGGAGCATGAATGACCAGCATGATCGGCCGGGTCCGGCGCTGGTACGGCGGCCATCCGCTGCACCTGCTGGCCCTCCTCGCCGCCTTCGCCCTGGCCGGCTACGCGGTCAGCGCCGTGGTCGCCGCGGGACAGTGGCGCGGCTTCGCCCTGTGGTTCGTGGTCGCGATCGTCGGCCACGACCTGCTGCTGTTCCCGCTGTACTCACTCGCCGACCTGTCCCTGCGCCGCCTGCTGCCGCGCTGGGCCCAGCCGGGGCACGCCCTCCCGGGGCACGCCCTCCCGGGGCGCCCGCGCGACGGGGCTGCCCGCGGGGACCAGGCCCAGCCCGTCGGTGGTCCGGCCCAGCAGAACGTGGCCGGGATCCCAGCGGCGTACCCCCCCGTGCTCAACTACATCCGGGTGCCGGCCGCGTTCTCGCTGCTGCTGTTTGTTGTCTGGTTCCCGCTGATCCTGGGCCTGTCGGAGCACTTCTACCACCGGGGCAGCGGGCTGACCACCCAGCCGTACCTGGGGCGGTGGCTGGCGATCACCGGCGTGCTGTTCGGCATCTCGGCGGTCAGTTACGCGCTGCGTTTGCGCCGGTCAGCGTCCCGGCTCCGGCGGAAGGAGCGGACCCGGAAGGCGCCACCCCGGCCGGCTCCGCGCTAACCGTCTCCGCGCTGCCGTTAATCACCGTGACCGCGCTGACCCTCGCGGCGCTGACCCTCGCGGCACTGGCCCTCGCGGCACTGGCCCTCGCGGCACTGGCCGGCACCGCCGCAACCGGCACGGCGCGGACTGGCAGCGGCTGGGCCGAGACCGGCCGGATCGTCACGGTGCGGGCCGAGACCCGGCGGCCGTGCACCCAGCGAACAGCCGATACGACCACGACGATGCTGAGGGCAGTGCCGTAACCGATCCGTTCGGCGGTGGCGGGGGTCAGCACGGTGGACGGCAGCGGGTGCACCACGGCCAGGTGCATGGCCGCGGCGAACGCGAGCCACTCCGCCCGTCCATCGAACGCGACCAGCATCACCAGCAGCATCGTGTACCAGGGGAACGGCGGCGTCGCGACCGCCAGCGCCACGCCGGTCATCACGACCGCGCCACGCCACGGCTGGTCGGGGTCGCTGCGGCGGAGCACGGCGAGGGCCGTCACGGCCAGCACGGCGAAGGCCGCCGGGGTCGCCCACCGGTCTGAGACCAGGAGATCAAGCAGCACGAACCGGGAGCCGCTGGCATAGCCTTCCTGGTTCAGGTAAATCGGCAGGAAGCCGAGCACCCCGCCGTGCACCCGCAGCACGTGCGGCAGGTACACCAGGCCAGCCGCGGCCGCCACCGCCGACACCACGGCGGCCCAGCGGCGCCGCAGCACCGCCGGGGCCACCAGGATCGGGGTCATCTTGGTCGCGATGGCGAGGCCGAGCAGCACGCCGCCGGACACGGTCCTGCGCAGCCGCCCCGCCTTGGCCAGCAGAATCAGCGCGCCGGCGGCAATGGTCGCGGCGAGCACGTCCACGTGCGCGTTGTTACCGGCCTCCAGGGCGACCAGCGGGCACCAGGCCCAGAGCACGGCCAGCCGCGGATCACGTCCCAGCGACCGCAGCCCGAACAGCAGCAGCACCGTGGTGACGATCGCGCACAGCGCCGCGCCGGCCTGGATCGGAGTGGAACCGCTCCCCAGCGGGGACAGGTACTGCACCGCCTGGAAGTAGGCCTCAGCGACCGGGGGGTAGATCGTGGGGACAACGGGCCGGTTGATCCGGGTGCAGCCCGGGACCAGCGTCTCACCGTTGCGGACAGCCGCGGTGGCGCCCGGCCGGACACAGTGCGGCGCCGCGGCGCTCCACAGGAACGGGTCGCGCAGCGCCACCAGCTGCGGGGCGGCGGGCACGTACTCGTACGGATCGAACCCCGCCGCCTGGACCCGGCCGTCCCAGATGTAGCGGTAGAGGTCGTCACTTGTCCGCGGCGGCGCCGACAGCGCCGCGAGCTGGACGGCGATCCCGCCCAGCAGGATCAGCGCGATCGACCAGCGCAGCGGGGTCTTGCGTACCAGCCAGGCACCTACCGCGAAGGCCGCCCACAACGCGGCCATCAGCGGCAGCGTCCCGATCCGCGCCAGCCGCGGGTCCGGGTGCACGGCGAGCAGCACGAGTCCGGTCACCAGCACCGCGGCCACGGCGGACCCGATTATCCGCATCCGTCCAGTCATACCGGCCACGCTGCCAGCCGGACGGCGCCCCGGGGGACCAGCAGGGTCGGCCGTAATCAATCGTTAAGGGCGCCTGCCAGCGGAATCAGCGCAGTGCCAGCTCGCAGTGCCAGCTCGCGGGGTCAGCCCGGCGGGTCAGCTCACCGGGTCAGCTCAGGGCGGCGAACCAGCGGCCTGAGTCGGTCCACATCTCGGTGACCGCGAGACCCGCGGCGGTGCCGAGGGCGCCGATCTGATCAGCGCCGATCCAGGCCCACGGAAACCAGTCGCTCAGCGTGCCGCCGTGCCTAAGCCGCACCTTTTCCTGCAGCATCGGCGCACCGGGCGGTTCCACTTCGACCAGGGCACGACCGCCCGGCATCAGCAGCTCCGCGACCCGGCGCAGCAGGGTGGGCGGATCCCCGCCGATCCCGATGTTCCCGTCAGCGAGCAGCAGGGTCGCCCACCGCCCGGTCCCAGGCACGGCGCCGAAAACGTCCCGGCGCAGCGCGAGCGCCCCGCACGACCGGGCGAGCCAGACGGCGTACGGCGTGACGTCGATGCCCAGCGCAGGAACCCCCCGCTCAGCCAGCGCCACCGTCAGCCGCCCTGGACCTGACCCGACATCCAGGGTGTGCCCGGTGCAGCGGTCCAGGATCGATCCGTCGCCCGGCAGCGTGCGCAGCCATTCGTCCGCTTTCAGCGGGGTCCGGCGGCCATCCGCATGTTCGATCTCCGGCCGCGCCAAGCCGGCCAGCGCTTCCTCGTACAACTCCCCGAGCACGAGGTCACCTCCAGGCTAGGCGCGCGGGTTGTCCCGGGCGCAGAGCCTAGCCGCCGATTACCGCGTGCGACCCTTACGGAGCTATGACGGATTTGCCCAGGCAGTCGGCAGATAAAGGGATCCGGATCTACCTTAGACAATGTGACCAGGATTTCCGCACAAAACGTATCCACGCCAGCCCTCCCTCCAGTGCGCCGCCGACGGCGGGGGGCGGCATCGTGACCACTCCTGACCGGCCCGGCCGCATCATGGTCGTCGACGACGACGCCACGCTGGCCGACGTGGTCGGACGTTACCTGGTCCGCGACGGGCACCACGTGGAGTGCGTCAGCGACGGCTACGAAGCCCTCCGCCGCATCGCCGACGAGCCACCTGACCTGGTGGTACTGGATCTTATGCTGCCCGGGATCGACGGGCTGGAGATCTGCCGCAGACTGCGCGCCCAGTGGCCCATCCCGGTGGTGATGCTCACCGCGCTCGGCGAGGAGACCGACCGAGTCGTCGGCTTCGAGACCGGAGCCGACGACTACGTCACGAAACCGTTCAGCCCGCGCGAGCTCGCGTTGCGGGTCAGGTCGGTACTGCGCCGGGCGCGCGGCGGCGGCCTGCCCGACGCGCACACTCTCGGCGTGGTGAAGGATGGCGACCTGGTGATCGACCTGGCCGCGCACGCAGCCTCGCTCAAGGGCAGCGCGCTGGCCCTCACCTCACGGGAATACGACCTGCTGGCCTTCCTCATGCAGCACCCGGGGCAGGCCTTCACCCGTGAGCAACTGCTTGAGCACGTGTGGAGCTGGTCATTCGGTGACACATCCACGGTGACCGTGCATATCCGGCGGCTCCGCGAGAAGATCGAGCCAGACCCGACCATGCCCCGGCGTCTCGTCACCGTCTGGGGTGTTGGCTACCGCTACGAACCGGAGCACGCATGATCGCCCTCGCCCCGATCGCTCCCTCCGATCTCCTGCACGTTTCTTCCAGCGTGGCCATGATCGCGGTCATCACCTGCGCGATCGGGTTCATTGCGCTGCGGCTGCTGGCCGGCCGCTCCATTACCGCGATGCTCACCGTGGTCGCCGCCGTGACGGTCGCCACCTCGCTCGCCGGGGTAGGCGCCATTGCCGTCTTGATGCTGGCCAGTGCCGGCGACCGCCAGGTCATGCTGGAACTGCTCGCCATCGCGGGCCTGGCGGGCTTCGTCGTCGCGCTCTTCCTGGGGCGGAAGATCAGCTCCGCGAGCCGTCTCCTCCTTGGCGCGGTCCAGGAAGTCGGCGAGACCGGCCACTACGAGCCGCCGCAGGTAACGCTGCCGGCTGAGCTCTCCGGGCTGTCCGAAGGGCTCACCGTCGCGCATGAGCGGCTCGCTCAAGGGCGCGAGCGAGAGCGCGCGCTGGAGTCGAGCCGGCGGGAACTGGTCGCCTGGGTCAGTCATGACCTGCGCACCCCGCTGGCCGGGGTGCGCGCGATGGCCGAAGCGCTGGAAGACGGCGTCGTCCGGGACTACGAGACGGTAAGTAACTACCACACGCAGATCCGGCGTGAGGCGGACCGCCTGACCACCATGATCGACGACCTGTTTGAGCTGTCCCGCATCCACGCCGGCGCGCTCCGGCTGTCCCGGCGCATGGTCGGCCTCGATGACCTGGTGGCCGAGGCGCTGGCCAGCACCGAGCCGCTGGCCCGGGCCAAGGGGGTCCGGTTGCAGGGCTCGGCGGTCCGCGGGCTGCCGGTCATGGTCGACGCGGGCGAATTCGGCCGCGCGCTCCGCAACCTGGTCACCAATGCGATCCGGCACACTCCATCCGACGGCCTGGTGCAGGTCCAGGGCGAGGTCGACCGGGGCGCAGCCCTGGTGAGCGTGGCCGACGCCTGTGGCGGCATCCCCAATGAGTCCCTGCCGCGTGTTTTCGACGTCGCGTTCCGCGGCGAAACCGCCCGCACCCCAGCCGACGACGGCGGCGCCGGGCTCGGGCTGAGCATCGCCCGCGGCATCGTCGAGGCCCACGCCGGGCAGATCGCCGTGAAGAATTCCGGCCCCGGGTGCCTGTTCGTCATCCGGCTGCCGCTGGCTCACGCGGCTGCGCCGGCCCGGCCGGTGTACGCCGGGCGGCACGGCTGATCCAGGGCGAAGACGGCACGGCTGATCCCGCCCAGGCGAGGGCGGCACGGCTGATCCGTAGCGAACCACCTGGAGCCATCAGTGTTCGCTGATCAGCCCTCGTCGATTCAGCCGTCGTCAACGCGATTCATCAACGCCCGTCAAATGGCTGGGATTGAAACCGTCGAACGGCTGGGTTGAATCGGCTCGGCGTGAAACTCGGGGTGAAACCCGTCAGCCCCCGGTCACCGCAACGCGTGACCGGGGGTCTGCGTTAGCTGTCAGCCCGCGATCCGGCGCAGCGGACGTACCGGATCCCGCAGCGTCGCCTTGGCGAACTCGGCCATCCCGGCGTCAAAGCTCACCTCGGCGCGGAAACCGAGCCCGCGGGCCGCGGCCGAGGGGGAAGCCACCACGTGCCGCACGTCACCGAGCCGGAACTCCCCGGTCACCTCCGGTGACGGGCCGCCGAACGCGACGGCGAGCGCCTCGGCCATCTCGCCGACCGTGTGCGGCTCACCACTGGCGATGTTGAACGCCCGCAGCGCGCCCGGTTCCCCCGCGGTGAGTGCGCCCAGATTCGCCCGGGCCACGTCGCGGACATGGACGAAGTCGCGCCGCTGCCCGCCATCCTCGAAGACCTTGGGCGCCTTGCCGCCCTCCAGCGCGGAGCGGAAGATGGCGGCGACGCCGGAGTATGGGGTGTCCCGCGGCATTCTCGGCCCGTAGACGTTGTGGTACCGCAGCGCGACAGCGCAGCCGCCGGTCATCCGGGCCCAGGTGGCCGCGAGGTGCTCCTGGCCGACCTTGCTGGCGGCGTAGGCGTTACGGGGATCCAGCGGCGCCGACTCGGTCACCGTGGCCGTCGTGAGTTCCTGGCCGCAGCGCGGGCAGCGCGGCTCAAACCGGCCGGCCGCCAGGTCTTCCCGGCTGCGCGGCGCGGGCCGGACCCGGCCGTGCCGCCGGCAGTCGTAGGCACCCTCCCCGTACACGACCATGGACGAGGCCAGCACCAGGCGCGGGATGTCGTTGCGGCCCATGGCCTCCAGCAGGACGGCCGTGCCGGTCACGTTGACGTCGGCGTAGGCGGGCAGATCGGCCAGGTCGACGCCAAGCCCGACCATCGCCGCCTGGTGGCACACCACGTCCGCGCCCGCCACCGCCCGGCTGACCACCCCTGGATCGCGGACGTCGCCCACGGTCAGGTCGAATCCGGGGGGCAGATAGCCGGGTGGCCCGTCATGCACCGCGGGGGCTAGTGAGTCCAGGCCCTGAACCTCATGGCCTGCCGCCTGCAGAGCATCGACGATGTGGGACCCGATGAAGCCTGCCGCGCCGGTCACCAGAATTCGCATACCCATAGCAGAACACGCCAGGGACCTGCGGTGATTCGGCGCAAGCGATACGTCATGGGTCCGTAAGGGTCGATCATGGGCGTCCGGCCCTACTGTCGGTGAACATGGTAATCGATGTGGTTCTGCCATGCCTGAATGAAGCTTCCGCGCTGCCGTGGGTGCTGTCCCGGATGCCGGATTGCTTTCATCCCATCGTGGCGGACAACGGGTCCACGGACGACTCAGCGAACATCGCCGCGGACTTCGGCGCGACCGTGGTCCGGGTGCCGCAGCGCGGATTCGGTGCCGCCTGCCACGCTGGGCTACTCACCGCCACCAGCGACATCGTGTGCTTTATGGATGCCGACGCCTCGCTCGACCCTGGCGACCTGCCGATGGTCGCTGACCCGATCCTGGCCGGGCTGGCCGATCTGGTCCTGGGTCGGCGCATCGCCCATGGCCTGCGCACCTGGCCGCTGCACGCCCGGCTCGGGAACAAGGTCCTGGCCGCGCAGCTGCGCCGCCGCACCGGCGCGCACCTGCGCGACCTGGGGCCGATGCGGGCGGCTCGCCGTGAGCCGCTGCTCCGGCTTGCCCTCGCTGACCGGCGGTTCGGCTACCCGCTGGAGATGGTGATGAGCGCCGCCACCGCGGGCTGGCGGATCCATGAAACCAATGTGCCGTACCATCCCCGGTCGGGACGGTCCAAGGTCACCGGCACGGTCGGCGGGACCGTGCGCACCGTACGCGACATGCGCCGGGTGCTGGCGTCATGACCCGGCTCGCGGCGCAGATCATCGTCATCGCCAAGGCACCGGTGCCAGGCCAGGTCAAGACCCGGCTCACCCCGCCGTTCACCCCGCAGGAAGCAGCTCGGCTGGCTGAAGCCGCGCTCGCGGACACCTTGGACGCGGCGGCGCGTACCCCCTTCGCCCGCCGCGTACTGGCGCTGGCCGGCGCGTCCGCCGCGCTGCGCGGCGCGTCCGCTGCCCAGCGCGGCCGGCGTGTGGCAGCCGCGCCGCGTACCTCGGCTCTCCCCGGCGCGGGATGGCTGCCACCAGGATTCGAGGTAACCGGCCAGCGCGGCGACGGTCTGGATGAGCGGATCGCCGCAGCGCTCGATGACGCTTACGCCCGGCTGCCCGTCCCGGTGGTCCTGGTAGGAATGGACACGCCCCAGGTAACCCCGGCGCTGCTGGAAAGCGTGACCCGCCCGCTCGCCCGCGGCGAGTCAGACGCCGTGTTCGGCCCGGCCCGGGACGGCGGCTTCTGGCTGCTCGGCCTGCGCCGGCCTGATCCCAGCCTGATCCTTGGCGTTCCCATGTCACAGACGCACACGGGCCGGGGACAGCTGGCCCGGTTGCTGCGGGCGGGGCTCAGCGTCCGCCTGGCGCCTGAGCTGATCGACGTGGACACGGCCGCCGACGCGGACGAGGTCGCCGGGAAAGCACCAGACAGCCGGTTCGCGGCCACCCTGCGGAGCATGGGCAGCCGGCGGAACCTGGTCCGCCTGGATACGCCGGGCGAGCCGGCTGACCGAGCCGCCCGGCAGGCAACTGCAACCCCTATGGCGGGAGCTGGTTCGCCGCGGTGAGCCGGGCGGCCGGGCGCGCGGTATCCAGTTCGATGAGCCGGTAGCAGAGTTCCACCAGCACGAGCCCGAGAGCCGCTTCGACGAGAGCCTCGCCGATCCGGAATCCGGCGAACGCCAGCACCGCCGCAGTCGTGACCGGGTGCGGGAACGTGGCGGGGATCTGGCTGGCCGCACTCGTGGGCAGCGTCGCGAGCAGCACGACCGCCCAGAAGCGCTGCCGCACGAGGTGGACGGACCTGCGCAAGGCCGCTACGGCCGGGCTGCTCTCGATCTCGATGACCGGTCCGACCACCGCGAGGAACGTGACCGCGATCAGCCCGGGGATCACCAGTGCGGCCAGTCCGATCCCCACGATCACCACCACCAGCAGGTCACCGCCGACCAGCCGCCGCCAGGGCAGCGTCCGCAGCACGTCGGTGACGGAGGCGCGCGGCCGGCCGTGGGATGCCTCGCCGACCAGCCGGCCCAGGAATCCCGCGAGCAGCACCACGCCAAGCAGGCTGACGCTCGACGTGCCGATCTCGGCGAGCAGGGACACGGGCAGGCTGGCCCCGTCCGTGAACGTGTGGATGATCGTCTCCGCCAAGGAGACAGCGGCGGACACCACGGCGGCGGCGACAATGATCCGCCCGGCGTTGCGCCAGCCGGCCCGCGCCGCTGCCGCGACCACCTCGCGGACCAGCGACGCTGGCCGCCCGGCCTCAGCGCCGCGCCGTGGGCGTCGGCTCACCAGGACCTCCGCTCCCCCCTGACGGAAGGTCACATCATGGTAACGCGACTGGTGTTTTCACTGATCAGCGGCAGTGTGCGGGGGCCGAGAGCGGGCCGGGCGGCGATGGTTATCTGCCGCTCGCCATAGGCTTGGTTCATGGCGGAAAGGAAACCGGGCTGGTTCGGCAGGCGACTCAATTCCCGGGCCCGCCGGGACTATATGCGGGTGCGCGAGCGGGACCTGGACACCCAGCGCCTGGCTGATGAGGGCCGGTACGGCGAGCTGGCCGACGCCCTCGGCCAGCTTGTCCGCGACTATGCGCGGCAGACCAGCATCGAGGGACATACCAGGAGTTCGCTGATGGCCTGGATCCGGCGCTGCGATGCGCTGATCCGGGCCGGGCGGCGGTCGCAGGCAATAACTGAAGCGGGTGCGTTGAGAGGGATGCTCGTTCAGTACGAGGGCCCAGATGGTGAACTGGCCGGGATGCTGCAGCAGACGATCGCGGCCGCGACCAGGAAGCAGCTGGGATCAGCCAGCGACAGCCAGCAACCTCTGGCGTCCTGAGCACCCATCCACACCCGGTAGTGCTGGCTTCACCGACTCCCGGGTAGTGACCTGCCGTTAGGCCGGGGCTGACACCCTTCTTTCGCAGCGGGCAGCAGCGAATAATCACCTCTCAAGAGGTGAGAGATGAAGCATGCCCCCTCTCCCGCTGCCGGAGCAGGCCGGCCAGTGGCAGCTTTCTGGCGCGCCTGGTCCATCTGGGTGCTCAGCGTCACCACGACCACGACGGCCCTCGTGTACCACATGCTGCACCAGGCGTCAGCGGCACCCGATAGCCAGGGGGACGCGGCGAATGGCGTGTCCGGGGTCGTCTTTATCGCGGGCTTCGCCACCGTTGGCGCGCTGCTCGCGTGGAAGCGCGCGGCGAATCCCATCGGATGGCTCATGTCCGCCACCGGACTGTCGTACGCGGCGGGCTGCGTCGGGCTGTTCCTGGGCCACTTTCACCGGACCCTGGCGCTATCGGCCTGGCTGGGGTGGACCTGGCTGTTCGGCCTCGGCCTCGCGGTGGTCGTGCTGCTCCTGTTCCCCACCGGGACGCTGCCGTCCCGCCGCTGGCGACCGGTGGCCTGGAGCGCCGCAGCCGGCCTGGCCGGATGGGTTCTCGGCAACGCCTTCGCCCCCACGATCATCACCGCAGGCCAGCCGACCGTGCTTAACCCGTTCAGCGCCGGAAAGCTCCTGGGGCCCATCTTCAAGATCTTGGCCGGGGGCGGCGCCGGGCTGATCGTCATCACCGGCCTGGCCGCCGTCGTCTCCCTGGTGTTCAGGTACCGGCACGCCCCGACGGTCGAGCGCGAGCAGCTGAAATGGCTTGTCTACGCGGCCGCGCTGATTGTCGCAGCACTGCTCGCCGAGCCGTTCTTCGAACGGCTCGTCGGGTCAGGCGCTGCGGCCAACAACCTGCAAAACGCGGTGAGCAGCGGATCGGTCGCTCTTGTCCCGTTCGCGATCGGCGTCGCGATCTTCCGCTACCACCTCTACGACATCGAGCTGGTGATCAGCAAGACCCTCGTCTACGGGGCGCTGGCCGCATTCATCACCGGCGTCTACGTCGCCATCGTGGTCGGCCTGGGGTCCCTGGCGGAGCAGCAGGCACGGCCCAGCCTCGGCCTGTCGCTGCTGGCCACCGCGATTGTCGCCGTCGCGTTCCAGCCGGTCCGGGAACGCGTTCAGCGGCTCGCCAACCGGCTCGTCTACGGGAGGCGGGCCACCCCCTACGAGGTGCTCTCGGAGTTCTCCGCGCGGATGGCCGGGACCAGCGCGGCTGGTGACCTGCTGCCCCGGATGGCGCGGATCCTGGCGGAGGGAACAGGTTCCGCCCGGGCTGACGTGTGGCTGAAAGTCGGGGACATCTTCCGGGACGACGCCAGCTGGCCGCCGGGCGCGCCGCCGTATCCTGCGATCGGCGTGACAACTGGCGGCCCGCCCGCGCTCGCGGGTGCCGACCGGATCCTGGCCGTGACGCACCGCGGCGAGGTGCTGGGTGCCTTGTCGGTGTCCAAGCGTCCCGGAGAACCGCTCACGCCGACCGAGCACAAGCTGCTCGCCGACCTCGCCGCCCAGGCCGGGCTGCTGCTCAGGAACGTCGGGCTGCGAGAGCAGTTGCTGGCCCGGCTGGAGCAGATCAGGGTTTCCCGGCAGCGCCTCGTAGCGGCCCAGGACGAGGAGCGGCGCCGGATCGAGCGCAACATCCACGACGGAGCCCAGCAGCAACTCGTGGCGCTGGCCATCAAGCTGACCCTCACTGAATCCCTGATCGGCACCGACCCGGACGGTGAGCGGGAACTGCTGGCCGAACTTCGCCAGGAAGCAGCCGGCGCGGCGTCAGATCTCCGGGATCTCGCCCGCGGCATCTATCCCCCGCTGCTGGCGGGCGAGGGCCTGGTCTCCGCTTTGCAGGCGCAGGTCAAGAAGTCGCCCGTGCCGACCGCCGTGACCGCTGGCGGCATCGGCCGCTTCCGGCAGGACGTCGAGGCCGTGGTTTACTTCTGCGTCCTTGAGGCTCTGCAGAACGTCACGAAGTACGCGCGCGCCAGCTGTGCTCGGGTGCGCCTGGAAGCCTCCGGGGATGACCTGGAGTTCGAGGTCATGGACGACGGGGCTGGCTTCGACCCGGGCACCAAGGGATACGGAACGGGCCTGCAGGGGATGGCGGACCGGCTGCATGCGGTCGGCGGCACCCTCGATGTGCGGACGTCACCAGGCAGCGGCACGGTCGTCCTGGGCCGGCTGCACAGCCGTGCCCTGGAGGCAGGCGGGTGACCCGGCCGGCAGTCATCAGCAACACCATCGTCTACGGCTCGCTGGCGGCGTTCATCACCACGGTGTACGTCGCCATCGTGGCCGGGATCGGCTCGCTGGGCTCCTCGCCGGCCAGCGGAAGCGGATCGCGGCCGAATCTGGGACTGTCCATCCTGGCCACCGCGGTGGTCGCAGTGGCCTTCCAGCCGGTCAGGGAACGAATGCAGCGTCTGGCCAACCGGGTGGTGTACGGCCAGCGGGCCACCCCTTACGAGGCACTTAGCCAGCTCGCCGGGCAAGTAGGCGCGACCTACGCGGTCGAGGACCTCCTCCCCCGGCTGGCCCGGATCCTGGCCGACGGAACGGGCGCTGAGCGCGCTGACGTGTGGCTGAAGATCGGCCAGGAACTTCGGGTCGAGGCATCCTGGCCGCCGGGCACCGGGGCCCTGGACGGCTGGGGCCCCGGCATCAGGCCTTCCGACGGCTCGGCCCCGGACACCAGGCCCCCGGGCACGGGGCGATCGCGGCGGATTGTCTTCATGGATGGCCCGGAGCCGGCAATTGACGCGGCCGACCGGTTCACCCTGGTGCGCCATGAGGGCGAAGTGCTCGGCGCACTGTCCGTCTCGAAGCGGCCGGGGACGAGCCTCACGCCGGCGGAGGACAAGCTCGTGTCCGATCTCGGGACTCAAGCGGGCCTGATCCTGCGCAACGTGGGGCTCACCGAGCAACTGCTGGTGAGGCTGGCCGAACTCCGGGCGTCCCGGCTGCGGATCGTCGCCGCGCAAGACGACCAGCGGCGCCGGATCGAACGTGACATTCACGATGGTGCCCAGCAGCAACTGCTTGGCATCGCGGCCAAGCTGGAGCTCGCCGAGTCCATGGCTGGTCAGGCCGAGGAGCGGGAGCGGGCCATGATCGCGCAGCTCAAGGAGGACACCCGGGGCGCACTTGAGACACTGCGGGAACTGGCCCGCGGCATCTATCCGCCGCTGCTCGCCGACCAGGGGCTGACGGCGGCCATAGGGGCCCAGGTGAGGAAGGCGGCCATGCCGGTCGAACTCGACGCCGATGGGATCGGCCGGTATCCGGAGGAGATCGAGACCGCCATCTATTTCTGCTGTGTCGAGGCCCTGCAGAATGCGGCCAAGCACGCGAAACCGTCGAGTGTCCGGGTCCGCCTGGCTGGTTCCGGCGGCGAGGTTTCGTTCGCGGTGCAGGACGACGGACCCGGCTTCGACCGGGATTCCACGCCGGGCCGCTCGGGGCTGCAGCATATGAGCGATCGCCTCGCCGCACTCGGCGGCTCCCTGGAGATCGACACTCGCGCCGGTTCAGGGACAACAGTCGCGGGCCGGATCCCGCTCCCCGGCGAGGGCGCGCCCTAGGCGGTCGGCTGCGACCTCCGCTTCTTCTTTTTCTTCTGGAGCCTGCGGCGATCGCGAAGCTTGACGTACGGCTCCTGCCCGAGCGGAATACCGGCCGCGACGGCACGGCCGCGCTCGAGTTCCGCGTCGAACTCCGCTCCGAGCAGGATCACGAGGTTGGTGACCCACAGCCAGACCAGGAAGATGATCACCGCGGCGAGGCTGCCGTAGGTCTTGTTGTAGCTGCCGAAGTTCGCCACGTAGACGGCGAACAGGCCGGACGCGATCAGCCACCCGATGACCGCGATAACTGCCCCGGGGCTGACCCAGCGGAATCCTCGTTTCGCGTTCGGCGCCACCCAGTAGAGGATCGCGATCATCAGGCTGACGATGATCAGCAGCACCGGCCATTTCGCGATGTCCCAGATGGTTACGCCGGCCGATCCGATACCGAGGATCTCGCCCACGTGGCGGGCCAGGCCGCCGGTGACGACGACCATGACCGCGCCGAGGACCAGCATGACCATGACGACCAGCGTGACGCCGATGCGGATCGGCGTGGTCTTCCAGAAGGGCCTGCCTTCCGGGACGTCATAGATGGCGTTGGAGGCGCGCATGAACGCGGCAATGTAGCCGGATGCCGACCAGAGGGCTCCGGCGAGCCCGGCGATCGCGATGATGCCCGCACTCGTGTGGCCCTTCTGGAGATTCGCCACCGCGGCTACGAAGATCTGCCTGACCGCGCCCGGGGCCGCGTGGCCAAGGTTGGTGATCAGCGGCTGGGTGGCTGATTTTCCGATCAGCCCCAGCAGCGACACCACGACCATCAGGCCAGGGAAGATGGACAGCACGCCGTAGTACGTCAGCGTTGCGGCGCGGTCAGTCAGGGCGTCATTGCCGAATTCGCGGATGGTGCGCTTGCCCGCAGCCAGCCACGAGCCGGCGGGCATATCCGTAGGGCTGGCGGCCACATCCGGGCCGGCGGCCACATCCGGGCCGCCGTCCACATCAGTAGCGTTGGCGGGCCCCTCCGGGCCCGAATCCCCCGGAACGGCTTGAGCATCCGCACGGGCGGCGCGCGGGGATGCGGGCGTCGGCTCAGTCACCGGCCTGCGATCCCGCCAGCTTGCGAGCGCCCTGGGCGGCACTACGGTCCACGGCCGCTTTCACTACCGCGAATACCGCACCCTGGAGGGCGGCGGCCGGCAGGACTTCTTTCCAGCTGCGCTCCAGGTCGGTCGCCTCCGGGGTCTCATCCTCACCGGCGATGAGTTTCCACACCTGCTTGAACACGGCTCCGGCGAGCATCCCGCTGGCCACGCTGAGGATGAGACCAGATGCTTTGACAGACAGTTTTTTCATCGCCGCTTGATCGCCCTCGTCAGCCAGATTCCAGCGAGCAGCACTGCCCCCGCCCCCACCGCGTACGGCACGGGCCGCTCCCGGGCGGCGCGGGCGACCTGCGCTGTCTTGGCCGTCAGTTGCTGCCTGAAGTTCCCCGTCCGGTCCGCGATCTTGTCCGTGACTTCGCCCGTCACGCCGGTGAGCTTGGTCGTGACCTCGCCCGTCACGCCCGTGAGCTTGTCCGTGACTTCGCCCGTCACAGCCGCGATCCGGTTCTTCACCTGGCCGGCCTTGTCCCGGGCGCGGGCGGTAACGTCCAGCTTCGCGCTCAGTACCTCGACGGTTTCACCCAGGCGTTCCCGGGTGCGCTCGATGTCCTCGGCCAGCGCCTGTGGGTCAGTGGTCATCGGTGTGCCCTTTCTCGGCCGGGTGGCTGGCTGGGAAGCCTGGGTCCCTCGTAGGCGTGATGGCTACCCGGCATGCACCCGGGCTAACAGGAATGCGCGGACGAAAGTTGGCGGACTGTGTTCGGGGCCTGGCCGTAGGCAACTTTCTTCAGGTAGCGGGCTAGTTTTCCGAGGTGGGCGCCCGGCGCGCCGTAACCGGCTGGAAACATCCAGTCGGCACGATAGAGGGATGGCGCCACGGCAGATCCGGATCGGATGCGAATTCACCTATGTGGCTGAAGTGGACACTCCGGTGATCTTCCAGGTGCAGCCAGGCGAGGCCCCGTTTATTACCCTGCAGTGTCCGCGCTGGTCGTCCGAGCCGCCGATGGCGGTCCGCGGCTACACCGATCTGTACGGCAACCCGTGTGCCCGCGCGGTGCTCCCCACTGGCCGGTCCAGCTTGCGGTGGAACGCCGTGGCTGCCGTCCCGGACGCCACGGAGGACGCCGACGAGAGCGCGCCGGAACGCACGCCCGATGACCTGCCCGACGACACGTTGATCTACATCCTGCCCAGCCGCTACTGCCTGCCCGACGTGCTCGCCGACGAGGCGTGGGCCCGCTTCGGCGGCATTCCGCCGGGATACGGCCGGGTCCAGGTGATCAGCGGCTACGTGCACGACCACCTCACGTTCCAGTACGGCAGCACGGACGCCCTGACGACCGCGGCGGATGTCAATGCGGCCGGACGGGGGGTCTGCCGTGACTTCACCCACCTGGCGATCTCGTTCTGCCGGGCACTGAACATCCCGGCCCGCTATGTTTTCGGATACTTGCCGGATCTTGACGTTCCGCCAGATCCGGCGCCGATGGACTTCGCGGCCTGGATGGAAGTGTGGCTCGGTGACCGGTGGTGGACCTTCGACCCGCGCAACAACATGCGCCGTAAAGGGCGCATCGTGATCGGCCGGGGCCGCGACGCGTCGGACGTGGCCATGGCCACAACGTTCGGCGGCCCGCTGCTGGAAACCATGGTGGTACACGCCGAGGAAGCGACCGGATGATGCTCGATTCCGAGCTGCTGCAGGCGCCGGTGCTCGATCACCACGGGCTGGACCTTGACGCGGCCGGCCGGGTTACCTACGTCATCCAGCAGAGTTTCCGCTACGAATACGAGACACCGGTGCGATCCCTGCGGCAGCGGCTGGTCATCGTGCCGCCGGCCCGGCACGGCAGCCAGTACCGGCGCGCGCACCTGCTGGAAGTGGACGGCGCCCGGGCCCGTCCCCGCCTGCGCCCAGACGTGCATGGCAACGTCGTCGCCTGGCTGCGGGCCGACCGCGTGGCCCAAGCCGTCGAGTTCCGGCTGGCCGCCGTGGTCGAGCGGGTCCGCGACGACGGGCCAGCTGTGCTTCCGGCGGAGGCCCTGCACAGCGCGGGCCTGCTGCGGCCCACCCGGCTCACCGCGGCCGACGACCGGCTGCGCGACCTGGCCCGCGACGTGGCCGGGAATGCTGACACCCCGATCGAGCGCGCCGAGCGGATCTGCGACCTGGTGCACACCGCTATCACGTACGAGCACGGCGTCACCTCGGTGCGGACCACGGCCGCCGAGGCGCTGGCCGTCGGCCGTGGGGTGTGCCAGGACTCCGCGCACGTCATGCTGGCGCTGTGCCACCTCGTCGGCCTGCCGGCCCGGTACGTGTCGGGCCACCTGCTCGGCCAGGGCGGCACGCACGCCTGGGTGGAGGTCGTGCTGCCGAGGGCACCGGACGCGGTCGCCATCCCGTTCGACCCCTGTAACGGCCGCCGGGCCGGCAGCGGTTACGTCACGGTCGCGACCGGCCGCGACTACGCGGACGTGGCGCCCACCTCCGGCTCCTATGTCGGCACCTCGCGCAGCCGCCTCACCACCGGGCGCCGGGTCGGCGTCCTCGCCGCCGCCTGACTCCACTCCCAGCGCCGGCCTGCTCCGGCAGCTCGTCATTAGCAACTCGCGGTGCGGTCGCGGGAACATGTGCCCTAAATAAGTCGTTGCAGCAGACATCACCCGCAGGTACTCTGAATAACAAGCAGCACGCAAGGCGGAAGGAACTCCCGTGAGACTCTGGCCAGTCGGTTACCAGCGAGACGAAAGGCATGCCTGCATGCCCGCGTTCTCGCAGCCGACAGGCAATCTGGGTATGCGGGGGGCTTCTGGATAGGGACACCTAGTTCCGGTCAGGAGCCGCTCGCAGGGAAACCTGCCGGGCGGCTTTTCATATGCGTAGGGATGACCCAGCGGTTAGGGATCCGGTCTCCAAAACCGGCGGAATGCGTGTTCGACTCGCGCCATCCCTGCGAAGCACCACCTCCGGGTGAATGTGCCTGAGCATTGACAACTCCACAGCGGAACACCATGAATGACATAGGCCACCCGGGACGGAAGTATGTGCGCCCGGACAAGGCCTGTGGCACGTCGGGTGCCCTCGTCCGGCGAGGGCACCCACATGGGCTGCTAGCTCCAACTGGAAGAGCGCCTGGCCTGCAACCAGGAAGTTCTCGGTTCGAATCCGAGGCGGTCCACGGACGGGATGAAGGGGATGTGGTGCCCCGCCTGGTCTGGGCCCAGGAGAAATGGCGTTCGAGTCGCTGCATCCCGACGCATGGTTCTCTAGCTCATCAGGCAGAGCGGCGGCGTGAAGTGCCGCAGGCGCGAGGTTCGAGCCCTCGGGGAACCACTCGCGCACACCATGCCTCACAAGCATTGCGGCGATGCGCCAGCCTTCCAAGCTGGTGAGCGGGGTTCAATTCCCCGGTGGGGCTCCAGGGCGAGTCGAAGCCTTCCGGTTACCGGACACCCTTTGGTTCAAATCCAAAGCCATCCCCCAGCCGGGATGGTAACTCCGGTCGGCGCTCCCACATTCGCCCTGGTCGCGCGCCGCTAGCTCAGAGGCAGAGCACCTGGCTCTTACCCAGGGGGTCCGGATATCGTAATTCCGGCGGCGTACCACGCGCGGGTACAGTCAATTGGCCGAGCGGCTCGCCTCAAAAGCGGGCGGATGTGGGTTCGACTCCCACCTCGCGCACCGGTGCCGGGTGGGACGATTGGCCTCCCAGCAGGACCCTGAATCCTGCCCACGCTGGTTCGAACCCAGCCCCGGCAGCAGCGCCGTCACACACGGCTTGTGACCTTGCCCCCGTAAGGCAGGAGACCCGGGTCGGCACCGGGTGGCGGCTCCATGTGCTCGTACTCCAACTGGGAGAGAGGTCGGCCCGAGATGCCGGATGTTGCGGGTTCGAATCCCGCCGAGCGCACGATGCCCTTCGGACCGGCGTCCACCTGCTCCTTGTAAAGGCGGCAGCCCGGCTCGGCACCGGGGAAGGGCTCTTGATGGCCGGTTGGCCTGTCGGCAGGGGCGACGTGACTTAGGCGGCTAGCCCGCGCGTTCGCAGGTGCTTGCGGACCGCATTGTCGGACACGCCCAGACTCTTGCCGACTGCAACCATGCTGCTACCGCCCACCAGGGCGAGCAGAGTCTCGTCATCGGGCCAGTTAATCTTTGGCTTCCGGCCGTGGGGCACTATCCAGCGCTTGCACGCAGGACACCTCTGAGCAGTCGGTTTCATTGAAGCAGCGCAGTGGGGGCAACGTGCGGTGAGTTTGGCTAGGCGTGCGAGTTCGCCCGAAGAGCGCCTGCGACGTCCCGCAAACGTTGCGGTCTGGGAGTGGCAGTTTGGGCAGAGCAGCCGAAGGTTCTCGCGGCGATTGTCGTTGTGGACACCGTTAGCGTGGTCGAGTTGCAGAGATAGGGGCCGGCCGTTCCATTTTGGACCTAGACCGCAGATGGCGCATCGCTCTGGGAGGCCACCTGCAATCAATCGCCGCTTGATCCAACTCCGGTTCAGGTAGGTGCTGTTTTCGCAGAAGACCAGTTCGTCGGGCCGCACTATGAAGCGCTGGATCGTATCAGGACCCGGTTGCGGAGGCTCTAGCCCAAACCGCTCAAGCGCTGCGTGAAATCCGCGGTAGTTGCCACCAGCGGCTCGCAGGCCAAGCAGCTCAAGCGCGCCCTTGACGGAAGTGCTGCTGACGATCGCATCGCATACGGCCTCTGCGTCGCGAAGAATGCTCGGGGTATAGGGCATATGGGTAATACTAGTTCGATCCGGGGTCGTTTAACGGTAGGACACTGCGTTTTGGCCGCAGTAACGTTGGTTCGAGTCCAGCCCCCGGAGCCTTCCGCAGATCACGGTACGACGCTGGTTCGAGTCCAGCCCGGTCAGCAGGTATCGCGCCTTCGTAGCTCCAGCGGCAGAGCGTCTCCCTGGTACGGAGAAGGGCGCCAGTTCGAATCTGGCCGAAGGCTCCATGCAGATGTAGCGCAGCAGGCAGCGCGTCGCCTTGCCAAGGCGAAGGTCACCGGTTCGATCCCGGTCATCTGCTCCAAGCCGATCTAGCCCAACTTGGCAGAGGCGCGCGGTTCAGGTCCGCGAGGTTCTCGGTTCGAATCCGAGGTTCGGCACGAGGTGTGGCGCGGATCGCCTTCGGGCGACATGGCGGGCTGTTCACCGTGGCTTGCCTCCGAACGCGCCCGAACCCCGGCTCGCTGGGGCGAACGGTGATCATGGAGCATTGGCTCAGTGGCTACAGCAGCGCCCCGCTAAGGCGTACACCGGGTGACCGGTGCGGAGGTTCGAGTCCTCCATGCTCCGCTCATGGAGGGTGTCCGGATGGCACGAGGAGCACGGCCGGAAACCGTGTACACGGCGGCGAGCCGTGCCCGGGTTCGAATCCCGGACCTTCCGCGCATGGAGTGGCTAGCCGACTGGCTGACGGCACCTGTCCCGAAAACAGGCGAGCGGCGGAAGCCGCCTTGAGGGTCCGACTCCCTCCCCGCTCCGCTCATGGATACGCAATCCGACTGGCGACGGAACCGGCTTTTGAACCCCGGCGAGCTTCACGGCCTTGCAGGTCCGACTCCTGCCGTATCCGCCCTGACCTGGTGTAAGCGGTTTGCATGGCCGTCTGATAAGCGGCCGGATCAGGTTCAACTCCTGGGGTCAGGACCACGGCGAGATAGCTCAGTCGGCAAGAGCGCCTGATTCATGCTCAGGAGGTCGGGGGGTCGGTGCCCTCTCTCGCTACTAAGGGCCGGTAGCTCAGCGGTAAGAGCTGCGTGGCGTGAGTCGCGAGTTCAAGCCTCGCCCGGCCTACTCCTCAAGGAGGAAGCGATGCAGGACAAACAGGCCCGTGGTATGGCGATCGCGGGCCGCTAACTCAATGGCAGAGTACCGGACTTTTAATCCGGGCGTTCAGGGTTCGACCCCCTGGCGGCCCACGCAAGCGTCATTAGCTCAGTGGATAGAGCAACTGGTTTCTACCCAGTCGGTGCGGGGTTCGAGTCCCTGATGACGCGCGCTTAGCAAGCCCCGTTAGGTTAACGGTAGACCTCCGGATTCTCAGTCCGGGAGCACCAGGTCAGCACTGGTACGGGGTGCGGAACGCACAATGCATGGCCCCATCGTCTATGGGTTAGGATCGGGGATTTTCACTTCCCGGGACGGGGTTCGAGTCCCCGTGGGGCTACCGCGGGCAGCAGCACCGGTCGTGCTGAACGGTTTCATAAGCCGAGCCAGCTGGATTCGACTCCCAGGCCCGCAACGATGGCCGGTCGCGCGCCAGGGCCGATGATATGGACGGCAAAGCGCGGCGTTATTCCGGTGTCGCCTAATGGCAGGGCCCGTGGCCGTTAACCACGTGATAGGAGTTCGAATCTCTTCGCCGGAGCGCACGTTCCACTGGTGGCTTAGCTCAGTTTGGCCAGAGCACCGGCTCGTCACGCCGGGGGTCGCGAGTTCGAATCTCGTAGTCACCGCCGCGCCCGCATAACTCAGTGGAAGAGTGCCGGCTCGACAAGCCGGATGCCCAGGTTCGGCTCCTGGTGCGGGTACCAAGCTCCGGTAGCACAACGGATAGTTGCGCCTGCCTACGAAGCAGGAGGGTGGGAGTTCGAATCTCTCTCGGAGCGCGCAAGCCCGGTTAGCTCAGCGGAAGAGCGCCTCGTTCACACCGAGGAGGTCCGGCGGTCGGCACGTCGATCGGGCACAGGGGATTCAGCACCGTGGTGGATATAGCTCAATGGCAGAGCGCCGGGATGTGACCCCGGAGACATGGGTTCGATACCCGTTATTCACCCCAGGCGCGAGTTGAGCAGGCGGTGTGCTCTGCGGGCCGTAACCCCGTCGCCTCGGCATTGAAGGTTCGATTCCTTCCTCGCGCACGATGCTTCCATGGTCCAGTGGACAGGACTCCGCTTTCCGAAGGCGGCAGCGCAGGTTCGAGTCCTGCTGGAAGCGCCCGGGGCTCATAGTGCAGGGGACAGCACGGCTTCCTCCTAAGAAGCAGGCGGACGTTCGAATCGTCCTGAGTCCGCAGCAGCAGGCGGACCTTCGGCTCGTCCTGAGTCCGCGCAGTGACCGCATGACCGAGTGGCTGAGGTAGCAGTCCGCAAAACTGCGCAGGGCGGTTCGATTCCGCCTGCGGTCTCACCATGGTGTTCCGCTGTGGGCTCATCGTGCTGCCAGGTGCCGGGCGAGTCGAAGCCGCGCCGGTTACCACTGTGAATGGGGAGGCTGCAGGTTCGAGTCCTGTCCACCTGGGGCGACCTGGGTGTGTAGCTCAATTGGCAGAGCGCCTAAACCCGGTGCGCATCCCCACATTCGCCCGGCACCAGGCAGCACGAACCTCGCCGACCACCACCCCATATCCGCACGACCGCAGTCCTCGCACGCCCACATCTGCCCCATCAGGGGCAGGTCGAACGAGGAGAGGTGAGCCATGGCACGCGACCCGCTGGCCGCGGTCAGCACCGTCAGCACGCCGCAGACCCGGCGCATCCCCGGCCGCACCGACCAGGTGCGCAACAACGCCGGCGGGTACGTGTTCGGCAAGGACCTGTGGACCAAGCTGGAAGACTTCCTGATCCTCGGCACCACGGGCGGCACCTACTACCTGCGTGAGGACCGGCTGACCGAGGCCAACGTGGACGTGCTGGTGCAGGCCATCCAGGAGGACGGCCCGCGGGTGGTCCGCCTGGTGACCGGCATCTCGGCGGCCAGGCCACCCCGGGCACCGAAGAACCGGCCGGCCGTGTTCGCCCTGGCCGCCGCGTTCGCCTACGGGAACCCGGCCACCGTGCAGGCCGCCAAGGGCGCCTTCACGGAGGTGGTGCGCACCACCGATCACCTGTCCATGTTCTTCGGCTACGGCAAGCAGCTCGCCGGCAAGTCCACCGCGCAGGGCACGGCGCCGGTGACCGGCCGGGCGCTGCGTTCCGCGCTCGGGTCGTGGTTCCTGGTCGCGGAGGTGAACCGGGTCGCGTGGAAGGCAGCCAAGGCACGCCAGCGGGCCACCCCGGCCCGGGAGGCCTTCGCGCTGCGGGACGCGCTGCGCATCGCCCACCCGAAGGCCGACACCCCGCAGCGCCGGGCGCTGCTCGGCTGGCTGGCCGGGAACGTCACCGATGACGACGCCCGGGGGCAGGTGCAGGCCATCGACGACTTCCTCACCGCGCAGGCGGTCGGCACGGAGGCGGCGGCGATCCAGGTCGTGACGGACCGCGGTGTGCCCTGGGAGTTCCTGCCGCCGGAGTTCCTCGCGTCGCCCAAGGCGTGGGAGGCACTGGCCGGGACGGTGGGCATGACCGCGCTGATCCGCAACCTGGCCCGGATGACCCGGATCGGCGCGATCGCGCCGTTCAACGCGACCGCGAAGCGGGTCGCGGAGCGGCTGACCGACGCCGACGCGCTGATCCGGGCCCGTGTCCACCCGATGGACATCTTCCTGGCGCTGCGCGTCTACACCTCGGGCCGGTCCCAGCCCGACCCGCGAGCGGACGTGCAGACCTGGCACCCGGTGCCTGGCATCTGCGACGCGCTGGAGGAGGCGTATGAGAAGTCGTTCGGTCACGTGCCGCCGTCCGGGAAGCGGATCCTGGTCGCGGTCGACTCGTCGGGCTCGATGAGCTGGAGCGGCGCCCAGATCACCTTCGGTGGTTCGCCGATCGGCACCCCGTACGAGGTCGGCTGCGCCATGGCGGTCATCCTCAAGCGCATCGAGGGTGACAACGTGCACGTGATCGACGTGGACACCGTCGTTCACCCATCGAAGATCACCGCGCGGACGAACCTGCGCGAGATCAGTACCTGGCCCGCCAGGGGCGGCGGCACTGACCTGGCTCTTCCGTGTAGCTATGCGGGGCAGTCTGGTCTGCTGCTGGACGGTGTGGTGATCTTCACCGACGGTGAGACATGGGCAGGCCGGAGTCACCCATCCCAGGCGCTGGCGGCCTACCGGCGCCAGTGCAACCCGGAGGTCCGGGTGGTGGTCGCGGCCATGGCGGCGGCCGGCCATACCATCGGCGAACCCCAGGACGCAGGTGTGCTGAACGTCGCGGGCATGGACGCCTCGCTGCCGAGGGTCGTTTCCGCGTTCATCCGCTGAGCCGGGAGGGCCGCCTTGGTCCCACTCGCCGTGGCGGCTGAGGTTGCCGCCAGCGGCGCAGTCAAACGCCCCGGACGGAGTGATCCGCCGGGGCGTTTGGCGTGCTGCGGGACCAGCGTCAGGGGTGGTCACGCGATCCGGGGGCAATCCCAGCCGCGGGCCCGGCCTGGCTTCTTTCCGCCTGCCGCCGCCAGAGCATGCGCCACATGGTGGCCAGTCCTCAGCAGCAGCCTCTTGTCGGCCGACCGGCGGGCAGATGACCCGGGACAAGGCGCATGCCGCGTTCAGATCCGGATGACCTCACCATCGGGCCTGTCGTCGTAATCTGAGCACGGACATGTCGGCCAGAGCCCGCCGGGAAGTCACCACGGCAGATCGTCAGTCGTCTCGGTCAGGGCCGCCCGCAGTTCCTCAGCCAGGCCCGTGGGTACCGGGACCCAGGCGAACCAGGTCGTGGCCGATCTCTGCTGCGGGCAGCCACTGCCGCCGCCGTGCCAGCGGGATGATCTTCGCAACGGGGCGGTTGGCCTTGAGAACCTCGATCTCCTCGGCCGCCTCAACACGTCGCAGCACTTCCGCGGCGTGTGGTTACGGAGATCGCGTGCGGGAATGGCACTCATCCTCGGATCACCTACCAGCGCACATCACGCGCGTTCCCGCTGGTCGATGGTGGGTCGCATGAGACGGTCGCAGGATTCACCGGGACCGTGGATCGTATGGGTGCGGGGTTGCTTGCGGGCGGTTCTGCGCCCGGCCGGGTTCGGCGCCCCTTCGGGCCGCTGGCGGCCTCAAGGCCGTTGGCGCGATGGGGTGGGACTGTCGCGGCGTGCCGGGCGCGGGCGATCATGAGCGCGCTGGCGGCAACGCCGGTCCAGCCGAGGACGGTCAGCCGCGGGTCGGACTTGTGCACGCCGTAAACGCCCCAGCAGAGGAGTTCGGCGAAGATGAGCTGCCAGGTCCCGGACGAGATCCCCGTCGGCCGGTCGGTGCGGTAGGCGGTCCAGACCGACGGCGCGACCTGAAGCACAAACGACGCGGCGAGCGCGGTGCCGAGCCCGGCGCGGCCACCGGCCGCTGCGGCGAGGGCGAGCAAGGCGCCCCAGCCGGCGGTGGCCGCCGCGGGCCGGCGCGGGACGCCACCGCGGCGGCCGAGCAGGACAGCGAGCGCGCCTGCCAGGACGGTCGAGGATGTCGCCGGCACGAGCGCTGTCCAGAATCGGGAGAGCGCGAAGTAGGCGATCCACCCGCCGTTGCTCACGCTCGTCAGCGCTGCCCACGACCACGACACCCCGGCCGCGTCGCCAGTGCGCCAGACCAGGGTTAGCTGCGGCAGGAACTGCGGCACCGCGAACACTGCCGCCGCGACCGGAAGCCAGTCCAGCACTGCGTCCACCTGTGGATCGCCTTCCCCGGCCACAGGGGCTATGGCCGCCTGGCGGTGAATATATGCCAGTTCTGGCCGTTCTTTCTTGCGGTCTTATGCTCACTGACGGCCTCAAATGCAAAGATCATGCGCATGGACGCGATTGACAGGCAGATCCTTGCTGAACTCCAAGTCGAGGGCCGGCTGACCGTCACCGAGCTCGCCGAGCGGGTCCGGCTCAGCGCAGCGCCGTGCCACCGGCGGCTGCGCGTGCTGGAGCGAACAGGAGTGATCAAGGGGTACCGGGCCGTGGTCGACCCGGCTGCGGTCGGCCTCGGGTTCGAGGTTCTCGTCAGCGTCACGATGGGCTGCGAGGACGCCGCCACCATCACCGAGTTCGAGGCGGGGCTCGCCGCCGTCCCCGAGGTCCGGCACGCGGAGCGGCTGTTCGGCGATCCCGACTACCTGCTGCGCATCGTCACGACCGATCTCTCCGGGTATGCTGCGCTGCGCGACGAAGCACTCGCCACCCTGCCCGGCGTGCAGCGGCTCACCTCGACCATCGTGATGAAGCGCGTCGTCGATGATCGGCCACTCCCTCTCAAGCCGACCGCGGGCCGCGGCCCGCAGCGCGCCCTTCCGCGCAGGACACTCTGAGTCCCGTGACGCGCCTGCCTGGAGGTCAACGTCGTGGGAACATGGCTGGCCTGCCGCGCCGCCGCCCCGCCCATACGGGCAGTCGGCCACGCCGGGCGGCAGGGGCCCTGCCCAGATCGGCGGAGAGTAGCGCTGCCGCCTGTCGAGGCTGATCGCGATGCCGCGGGCCGGCGCGCCGCCTGCGGCTCAGTTAGGAGCCGCACTCCTGGGGTAGCCCGACTGGCGTTGGGCCGACCGGGGCTGGTTTTGTACTGTCCCTGCGGGCAGGCTAGGCCCAGCGCGTCTGCGCCTTGACCGTGAATGTGCTCGCCCAAGGAGATGGCCAACATGACCGAGAACGATCCGGCCGGATCAACGCCACCCGAGGAGGAGCCGGCCTTGTCGCGCCAGGAAGAGCCGGACATCTCCCAGCCCGCCGAGGATCCCGGATACCTCACGGAAACGGGCGAGGCGGTCGGCGAGGACGGCTCGGTCGCTCCGATCATCGGTGGCCTGCCTGCCGTCGAGGGTTCGGCCTGGGATATAGGCGCCCCGCGGGACGAGCGCGGTGCGGGCCTGGCTGATGAGCAGGCCAGCCGGGCGGACCAGGATTGACCATGATCCTCCGCCTGCTTTCGAGCGGCGAGGAGTAACAGATATGGACGGCCCCGCTGACCCGGAGCCAGACACAACCGAACAGATCGAAGCCTTAGCGAGTTTTGACCGCCGGAACCTCCATTACGTTCGGGTGACCATGCCAGCGGAGTTTGGCCCGGCCTCCGGGCCCAGGTGAGATGCTGAGTGAGTGGTCAGGGGCGGGGTTGAACCGCCGATCTTCCGCTTCAGGTGTAGGA
>Ga0265338_10001951_pt1 | contig 32174 bp, 31 predicted proteins | sample 42126metaG_FD_193579 | JGI IMG/M metagenome (GOLD analysis project Ga0265338, IMG submission 193579) | Rhizosphere microbial communities from Carex aquatilis grown in University of Washington, Seatle, WA, United States - 4-21-26 metaG | ecosystem: Host-associated > Plants > Roots > Rhizosphere...
GAGCCGGATTATTATGGCAGCGGGAGCAGGTCTGCGGCAGGTTGAGCTTGAACACCGGCGAGGTCCCGTCCTTCACCGGCAGGATCTCGTGCGAACCGTGGCAATCCCAACAGTTGGCCGCGCCAGAGGCGCCGAGCGAGTGGCTCACGCCGTGAATGCTCGAGGCGTAATCCTTCCCCTCCTTTTCATGGCAACCGGAACAGTCGGGCGGCGGCAGTTTGGGACTGTGGACAAGTTCCTTGACGCCGGAATGGCAGTCCGTGCAATCGAGCATGGAATGGACGGACCGGGCAAAGCCATTGGTGGGAAAGATGGCAAGCGGAACCGTTTTACCATCCACCTTGCGGCTGTTGGACGGGTCGGTATGACAATCCAGGCAATCCGAATTCGCCAGCTTCTCGACGGCATTGGTGGTGGCGGCCCGGGCCGTCAACCCGACCGGCAGGCACAACAGGACGCAGGCGAGGAACGCCGGCAGCCTACGGGCCGCCCGTATGGCAATCTGAACAGGAAAGGTCATAGTCTCCACCCGTATGTTTGAAGGGCTGGCCGCCCGGGGTCATTTGCTGCAATTCTGCGCCGCTGCCCTGGGCCAGGATGGTGTGGCAGGCGTTGCAGTCATTGGCCTTGATGGTTTGTTTGCCATCCTCGGCCTTGTGCATGCCGTCGTGACAGCGGAAACAACCGGGCCAGAGCATGTGGCCGAGGTTGTCCGGATACACGCTCCAGTTGGCCTTCATCTCCGGGAAGAAATTGTCCGCATAGATCCGTTGCACCGTGGCAATGGCCGGGGCGATGCGCGGGTCCTGGGGATAGCGTTCCGTCAGGGCGGTGGCGATGCCGGTCTTGGCCTCGGCGTCGGTATTGTACTTGCGGGTAAGGGCAAACACCGCGTTGGTCTTGATCCAGGGCAAAGTGGGGTCAATCTGGCCGAGTTCCATGGCCAGGTTGACCGCCTGGTCGGGCGGCACATACCGATGCGAGGGACGGTTGTGACAATCCATGCAATCCATGGTGCGGATTTCGTACCGGCTGATGTCATTGGTGAACTTAGGCTGGCGGAAGACCGTGACGACGCCCTTGGCATCCGTGAGCCGGACCCAGGGGATCTTCTGCCGGGCGGGGTCCGTGGCGATGTACTCGACCCGGGTGTCCGCCATCGTGTGCCAGTGAACGCCGCCGATCGGACCGCGATTGGGGTTGGCCCCGCCGATTTTGATGGAGAGGCGGATGGAATAGGGCGAGTTGGAGGCGTCACCCTGAAAATAGGTGAAAGTGCGGTCGAGGTTGCCGGAGAATTTCTGGGGCCAGTGACATTGCTCGCAGGTTTCACGGGCGGGCCGCAAATTCTTGATGGGCGTGGTGATGGGTCGGGGATACTTGTTGAACGCGACCGAGTAAAGCTGGTAGGAACCGGTTAATTTGGAACGAACGAACCAGCCCACTCCCGGGCCGACATGGCAGGCCACACAGGCCACACGCGCATGCGGACCGTGGTCGTGAGTGGTCAGTTCGGGGTTCATGACCTTGTGACAGGTCTCGCCGCAAAACTGGACCGACTCGGTGAATTCGAAGGCATTGTAGCTGCCGACCGCCGAAAGCATCATGAACGCGAGGCTGCCGGCGACAAAGCCGACGAGGATGCGCCGGTCCTTGGGGCGGGACAAATCGATTTGCAGGTTGCCCACCAGGGAATCGCCGCCCTTGCGTTGCCGCCGGGAACGCAGCGCGCCAAACAAGGTCAACAACAGCCCGGAAATCAAAAACCCGGGCGTGACCATCCACGTCAGGATGCTGATGTAGGGATTGGAAAAATGGCCCACCGCATCCAGCATGCATAACAGGAAGAACGAGAAGAGGCTGCCAATGACCACCACCAGTCCGACCAGACTTATCCAGTTGCGGAGCAGCGAAGGCTGGTTCGGCGTCTTCTCAATTTGTTCAGTGTGCATATGGTCAGGCTGCCATGCCCGGAATCCATCCGGTCTTGCATTCGTCAATTTTCCCGAAGACAAAAAACTTCCACTTCCAGCTGCGCGGGCAATTTGCCCATGGCAGCCGGATTCGATCCGTTTTGAAATACCACGGCGCGGCCGCGGTTTACATCGACCGTTTACTTCTTGAACGTCCGCATGTACGCGACCAGCGCCTTGGCGTCGCTATCGGACACCCCTTCGGTCGGCTTCATCAAGGACTTGCCATCCGCGTCTTTCAACCCTTCCTTGATGGCCTTGACGCCAGCGTCGTCCTTCAGGGCTTCCTGAACCTTGGCGTCGGTATAATCCTTCGCGCCGAGTTTCTTGCCCATCTTGGTGTCACCTTTGCCGTCGGAGCCGTGGCATTTGGCGCAACTATTTTCATAGATAGCCTTGGCCTCTTCCGCGCGGGCGGACAGTGCGGCGGCGATCATGGCCGCGATGCTGAGAGCGAGCAGTTTTTTCATAAGCATATTCCGGTTCAAGGGATCCGTCTTTCAGACTTATTTCTTCAAACCACGGACATACTGGACCAACCCTTTGACTTCCTCGTCCGACAACGTGTCGAACGGCTTCATCAGGGTCTTGCCATCGGCGTCCTTCAATCCTTCCTTGATGCCCTTGGCCGCGGCATCGTCCTTCAAGTCCGCCTGAACCTTGGCGTCGGTAAGATCCTTGACGCCGAGTTTCTGGCCGATTTTGGTGTCCCCTTTGCCTTCCGCTCCGTGACACTTGGCGCAGAGCGAATCCCAGTTTGCCTTGGCGTCCGCAGCCGAGACATTGAGCACGGCGGCGAAACCAAGTACAGTTGCGAGTACGAGTATTTTTTTCATTATACGTTTCGGTTTTTGTTGGTGCAACATCGGCGCTTTCCACGCCTTCATCACCAAGATGGCAAAAGCTGGAGGAAGAACCAACCATGTTTTGGTTAAACCTTGCCAATTTTTGAATTATAGGAAATCATTTTATGACTCTATAACATCATATGTGTTAATATTCAAACCACGGCACGATGGCGGCAATGGAATATTGCGTGGCTCCGCCCTTCCTTTTTCTTCGTTCCCAAGGCGGTCCAATGGAAAATCGCCGATGAAAAAGCAGCAGGCCGGGATCGGAAACGGTCCTGAATTCCAACGCGTCAGCGCTGGCTTCGCCTGCCAGACTTCAGCTGGGCTGGCCGGTGTTTTCAGCGGGTGCCGGCCAGGTTGCGATCCAGCTACCTTCGCCAAAACCGATGCCAGGGTCGCTCACCGTCAACCGGCAAGGCTGCTCTCTCAACTACGGTTTTTCCATCAGGATGGCCACCGCCGAGGCAGTGCGGATGATGACTTCCGTGCCCGGTTTCACCCCGGCAAGATCCACGTCCTTGCGGACTTTGAACGTGCCGGTCCGGCCGTCCGAAACCTGAAGGGTCGCTTCCTGCTTCGGCAAATCAACCGATGTGACCGTGGCGGTAAGTTGCACGGGTTCTGAGGTCAAAACGCCCGGTTTGGCGCCCGGCGTGGCATGGACAACGGCAACGGCGTCGGGTCCGACCGGCACGTCCTTCGGGTCCAGATAGACGGACAGTTCCCGGGCCACATTGATTCTCAGGTCATCGCCGACCTTGATCTGATCCAGGACAACTTTTGGCCCGGCTTTGAAGGTGTTCTTGGAGCCGTCCGGGGCGGCAAAGGTCACCTGCCGGGTCGAAGTGTCGATGGCCGTGACTCTGGCGGTGGTCTGGTAGTTTTGCACCAGAATTCCACCGGGCACACCTTCCTTGATGACGACCGTCGTTGCCTTGTCAATCTTGGGTGCGGAGGTGCAGCCTGCAAAAAGCAGCAGCCCGGCGGGCAGCAGCACAGCCGTGACGATCCCGGGAATATTCAATTTCATGGTTTGACGGCTCCAGTTAAATCCGGAGGACTTGAGGTTAGACCACGCGGCCCGGTAGTCAAAGGGATTCCCATGAATGCAGAGTGCGGAATGCGGTGAACCGACAATGGCCCTCGGATTGCCGCCAAAATCGTGACCAATAATTTCTTGCAGAATGCAAGGCAGAGTCTGATTCATACGCACCGGGAACTGGTTGCGCTCCGTGACGACCGGAGGCAAGAACCGGATAATGCCCCGGGAATCCTCACCTCGGACGGTCGTCGGGCTGGCAACCTGCCGGCTGGCACGGCAACCGCCGAAGTGCCGGACAACTGAAGCAGCAACCATCAGCCATGACCGTGCCCTCAAAGCCGGACCGACGCATCTTTTTTGATTCCTCGCCAGCCCGGCTGGTTTACTCCAGGCCGATTTTCTTTCGTTTGCGATAGAGGGTGGCCTGGTCGATGCCGAGGATTTCGGCGGCCTCAGTCAGGCTGGAGGTCCGCTCGATGATTTTGCGCAAGTGGGCGTCCTCCAGTTTTTCCAGCGAGACGAACGATCCGATTTGAAGCAAATCGCCGTTGAGGGCCCCGCCGCCCTTTTGACCGCGCAAGTCGGAGGGAAAATCGTCGGGGAACAGCTTGTTGCCCCGGGCCAGGATGACGGCGCGCTCGATGACGTTCCGCAATTCGCGAAGGTTTCCGGGCCAGGAATGGGTGCGGATGCAGGTGGCGGCTTCGGGGGAAATACCGTCCAGACGCCGGCCGCATTGCGCGGCAAAATGCCGGGTGTACAGTTCGGCAAACCGGAGCAAATCCTCGTCGCAGGCGCGCAAGGGCGGCATTTCCACCGTGATGACGTTGAGCCGGAAGTACAGGTCCTCGCGGAACGCCCCCTCGGCGACGCGTTTTTTCAGGTCGCGATTGGTGGCGGCGATGACGCGGACATTGGCCTGGCGCGTCACATTTTCCCCGAGCCGCTCATATTCACGTTCCTGCAGCAGGCGCAGCAGCTTCGGCTGGATTTCCAGCGGCAGGTCGCCGATTTCATCAAGGAAGAGTGTGCCGCCCTCGGCGGACTTGACCTTGCCCCAATGGTCCCTGATGGCCCCGGTGAACGAGCCGCGGACGTGGCCGAACAGTTCGCTCTCCAGCAATTCCCGGGACAGGCTCGGGCAGCTGACGGTCACAAACGGTTTATCGGCGAGGTGGCTCTGCCGATGGACGGCGCGCGCGGCGACACTTTTGCCGGTGCCGCTTTCGCCGGAAATGAGAATGGTGGCGGGCGTCTGGGCGGCGCGGACCAGCACCTCCATCACCTTGCCCATGGCCGGGGTGGTGAAATCAAAAATGGGCTCGGGATTCTGCGCCTTGGTTTCGCTGACCTCCAGCTCCAGCCGTTCGATGTGCTGGCTCAGCTGGCGCAGCCGTTGCAGCCGCGCGAGCACGGTCAGAAATTGCTCGCGCTGAAACGGCTTTTCGAGGAAGTCCACCGCGCCGCGGCGCATGGCTTCGACGGCGGTTTTCACACTGCCTTGGGCGGTGAACATGACGACGGGGATTTGCGGATGCTGCTTCTGGATTTCCACAAGCACATCGAGGCCGTTTTCCCGGCCGAGGTTCACGTCCAGCAGGATGGCGTCAAACTTGTCCTCCTTCAAGGTGGCCAGCCCGAGTTCGCCGGATTCGGCGCCCTCCGCATAATGGCCGGCGTCCTCGATCAGAAAACAGGTCGCATCGCGGAAGGTTTTGTCGTCGTCAATAATCAAAAACTCCATAAGTCAATTCCTCAGGTTGAAGCCGGGCGCGACAGGCGGATGGCAAAGGCCGCCCCCTCCCCCGGGTTGCTTTCGCAGGCCAATTCGCCATTCATGGCCAACACCAGTTTGCGGACGATGCTCAGTCCCAGGCCGGTGGATGGCTCGCCGCCGGTGGGCCGCGCGGAAAGCCGGCCGTATCGGCGGAACATGCGCGCCTTGTCTTCGGCGGTGAATCCCGGCCCTTCATCCCGCACCACGCATTCGACCTGCTGGTTCAGGAAGCGGAGGGAGACGAAGACGCGTTTGCCGGAAGGTGAAAACTTGAGCGCATTCGAAAGCAGATTGTCCAGCACCTGGTCCAGCGCCGAGGCGTCGGCGAGGACGCTGGAATCGCCGCCGGGAAAGTCCGTCCGGATCTCAATGTTTTTGCGGCGGGCCGACTCCTGATAATGTTGGACCACGGCGCCGGCAACGTCGGCGAGGCTGAGGACGGCCGGTTTGGGCGTGAACCCGTAATCGGCGGTGGCGTTGGCGAGGAATTCTTTTATGAAGGAAAGCAGCTGGGCGCTGGAGCGGAGGATGTTGCCGGACAACCGTGCCAACCGTTCATTGTGGAGGCGCTCGATCCCTTCGTGCAGCAATTCGGCGCTCATGTTCATGCCGCCGAGATAATTGTTCATGTCGTGAGCGAGCATGCCGAGCAGTTCGTCCTTGTCCTCCGCCAGCTGCCGGAGCCGGTCGCGGGCGTTCTTCAACACCAGCTGGGTGCGGACCCGGGAAATGAGTTCCGCCTGGTTGAAGGGCTTGGTGATGTAGTCCACCCCGCCGGCTTCCAGCGCCCGAACGATAAAATCCTTGTTGTCCGCAGCGGACAGGAAAATGACGGGGATGTCCTTCCAATCGGGGTTTCCCTTCAATTGCCGGCAGACTTCGCAGCCGTCCATGCCCGGCATCAGGAAATCGAGCAAGATCAGGTCCGGCCTGCGCAGGGCCAGCCGTTTCAGGGCCGTGGCGCCGTCGCAGGCGGGGATGATTTCGTGTCCCAGCGGGCCCAGCGCGGAACCGACGACCTGGATGTTGGTAGACTGGTCATCCACCACAAGGATGCGTGCCGGGGCGGCCTCGCTGAGTACCATGCGGTGCGGCAGTGTCGCCGGCGCGGCAGCCAGGGCAACCGGCTCCAATGGCGATGAAATGATGGTCTGAATATCCGGGCTCATGGGGTCGGGTTTTGGGCCAGTTGTTCCACCAGCGCGGAAAAATCTCCCAGGTGTTTTTCCAGGTCCGTGACGGCATAATTTTCCGCGTCATGCACCAGCGTTTGCGCGTATTGGACCAGGAGCGAACACCGCCAGCGCTGGCCCAATCCTTCCAGGCCCTGGGCAAAAACCTTGCTTTCGTTGACCGCCACGCTGTCACGAATGGAAGGCCAGGGTTCGATGAGCAACTGGCGCAATTGGACCAACAACTCCTTTGGCACCGGGCCGGGGACCGCTGTAACTCTGTTCACGTCGGTTTTTGCCGGGCTGTCGGTGGCGGCTTCCACCCGGGCCTGCCGCGGCAGAAATTCCGCCAGTTCCTCAAACAGCTCGCGTTTTGAAAACGGCTTGCGCACATAGCCGCTAAAGCGCTCCTTCAGCGCGTCCTCCTCGCCCATCAAGCTGGAGGCCGTCACCGCGATGACTGGAAGCAATTCCAAACCGGCGGTTTTACGGATTTTCCCCAGTGCCTGCCGGCCGTCCATCCCCGGCATGCGAACATCCAGCAGCACGACGTCGGGTTTGATTTCCTGCGCCCGGGCCACGGCTTCCTCGCCGGTGGAACCGAACACCAGGCGATGATGGGAGCCGGCAAACATGCCGGCCATCAACTGGCAATTGGTCTCGTTGTCATCCACCACCAGCAGCGTGGCGGGGCGCAGTTCGTTGAAATCCGCCTCGCCATTGGGCAAGGGCTTCCCGGAAGCCGGCAGCCGCATCGAAATGGGAACGTCGGGAAACCGCAAATGGAAGGCCGAACCCTGATCCAACACGCTGGCCACTGTCACCGTGCCGCCCATGGTTTCCGTGAGACGTTTAACAATGGAAAGCCCCAGGCCCGTGCCCTGCCTTTCCTTGTCGCGATGCGTGCCGGCCTGAACGAACGGCTTGAAAATGGCGTCCAGTTTGTCCTGGGGAATGCCGACGCCGGTGTCCTGGATTTCGATGACCAGGGTGACGTAACTGCCGGCGGCCTGCTTTTCCCACAGCACGCGGACGTCAATGCCGCCCTGGTCGGTGAATTTGACCGCATTGCCAACCAGGTTCACCAAAATCTGCCGGAGCCGGACGCGGTCAATCAACAGGGCGCGCGGCAAATCCTCCGCGACGTGGCATTCCAGCTTGAGGGCTTTTTTGGCGGCAGGTTCGGAAAACAGCGTCGAGATGAAATCGCAGATCTCGCGCGGATCGGTCGGTTCGGGATGCAATTCCATGACCCCGGCCTCGATTTTCGACATGTCCAGGATGTCGTTGATGAGCAGGAGGAGGGAATTTGCGCTGGTCCGGATGAATTGCAGATACTGGCGGTGCCGGGGTTCCGGCAACTCGCCCTGGAGCACCTCGCTGAAGCCCAAGATGGCATTCATGGGCGTGCGGATTTCGTGGCTCATGTTGGCCAGGAAGACGGTTTTTTCCTGGTTGCTGTGCTCGGCCTGCAGCTTGGCTTCAATCAACTCGCGTTCGCGCTGCTGATGGATGATGGTAAGGCGCGACAGCCAGAAGGCCAGCAGGCCGGCGCCCACGCCCAAAAATCCGGCCACGAGGCTCGTCAAACTGGCCCGCAGCAATTGGGTCCGGGCGGTGGCGCCGTCATCCGAAACCAGATCGGAGCGCAGCCGGCCCAGATCGGCCACCTGCTGGCGGATCTGGTCCATCATTTTGCGGCTGTCGCCGGTGGCCACCATCTGCGCCGCCTTGTCGAAGCCATGGTCGCGGGTCTTGATCACCTCGTTGAGCGAATTCAGGAACACCCCGGACTGAACGCGCAAATCGGTCACGCCCTTCAGCAAGGAAGGGTCGTCATGGGTGAGCTCCGTCAGGTGATCAAATCGCGCCGGCAGGTTCGTTTCCCCCTGGGCCAATGGTTCCAGGAATTTCTTGTCACCGGTGATGATGTAACCCCGCTCGCCGGTTTCGACGTCGAGCAGCAGCTTGAAGACCCCGTCCAATTCCTGGCGGATGGCCACCGCTTTTCGCGTGGTGGCCAGCCGTGAAGCCAACTGCCACCAGGTAATGGCCGCCAACACCACACTCGCCACCGAGAGCGTGATCCACACGACCACCACCGTCTTATAAAACTGATTGGCAGATTCCCGCCGCATACGTCACTCCTTTTATCTCAAACGCTTCTAGAAAGCAGTTTAAAGTCTAATGTAGCCTAAAGGCTTGGCAAGGAGATGTCCAGTGACATGATTTCCGGGTAGTGTCCTGATTTAAGGAGCGCGGCATTTATGCCGCTTCATCGTCCCTTGCATTGGTGCGGTGAAGCGGGCTGAAGCCCGCGCTCCAGAGCCAAATCAGGACACTACCGCCTGGTTCGTTCGATGGCTTTCCGCTGCGGGACCCGCTGCGGACGGAGACCGTTCGCGCTCCGGTCAGATGAAGACCCGCCGTTTTTTATCGGCGAGCCTCCGGCTGAAGCCGGGCGGCAGAACAGAAATCCCGCTTTGGCGCGCGCTAGATTTTCCGGCCCTGGATGAGGCGCACGAGAATCACGATGATGGCGATGACCAGCAAAATGTGAATGAAACCGCCCAGGGTGTAGGAGGAGACCCACCCGAGCAGCCACGCGATGATCAGAATTAGAGCCAGGGTATAGAGCATGGATAAAAATCGGGTTTATGGGGGTTGGTCAACGGGTGCCCGGGGACGGAATGGCCTGGCGGATCGCATAACCGTTCATCTTCCGGTCGATTTTCCCGCGAACCACGGGCCAGAACGCGTTGAGGGTCCTGTTCATCAATGGTGATTTTGGGATCTTTCATTATTCACCGTCCGATTAAAAGGCCAGCCGTGGCAGCGGGATGTTTCCGGTCGGGCAGAAGCCGTTTATTCGACGTTTTTTCCTACAAGCTGGCCCCGTGCCGCCCGATCCGACTATGCGTGATTCATGGATTTCCAATAAAAACGTGCCCGGGTGCCGGGCGGCCCGGGTCTGGAAACGATGCAAGCTGCATGTCCGGACAAACCAGAGATTGCAATTTGCAAAGCAATTTGGCGCTCTTGCTTGAAAAACTGACGTCGCAATTGTCGCATCCCGCTGATGAAACGGGCCAAAGCCGCGCAATTATGGGAATTCCTCGCCCCGACTTCCGGCGGCACGCCACCTGCAAAAGAAGATTCAGCCGCGTTGGGTTGCGCGGTCAAACAAGGAAACGGAATCTCAACCGCGATTGACTTATGAATACTGTTGAAGTCCAGGGAAGCTGGAACATTGCCCGGGGCAAACTGAAACAAAAATTTGCGCAGCTCACCGATGACGACCTGCAATTCAGGGAAGGCAAGGAGGAGGAGTTGACTGGCCACATCCAAAAACGCACCGGACAGGCCAAGGAAGACATGGAAGAGGTTGTTGGTGAATGCTGCGCAAATCCTTAGGATAAATGAATGCCGGGAGGGAGGACAATACAACATGAACCTCGCGCATCCAGAAGGCAAACCGGGCCTCTTCGCCTCAACCACCAGGGTAAACGTCCGGTTTGCCCCCGCTTCACCCCTCAATCATTCAATCAAAACATCCCATGAAAACATCCATCCCAAACCGACCGATTCGATCAGCGCTGCACCGGATGGCGGCACGCGCGGAGAACCTTGCCGCGTTTCATGCCCTGGTCCTCAGCCCAACGCCGTTTGCTGACTTGATGTTGTATCCGGAAAGGTTGAAGGCGGTGCTGACCACGCTGGAAAGCTGGAAGCAGAAGGTCGCCCGGGCGCCGCGCCGCGCCGCCAGGCGGTTTCGGGCCACGGATGCCTCACCCAATAATAAACCCGGCGCTGCCCGCCGGGCGTCCGGCAACCCTTTGAACGGACTGGTCAACACCGAATTCCACCTGGAAGCACCGAAGGCGGAGGCGGTCCGGCTGGCCGGCGACTTTACGGATTGGGACCGGGCTCCTCTCGACCTGATCCGAGCCGAGGATGGCATCTGGTTCATCATCGTTCCCCTGTTGCCCGGCCGGTACGCCTATCGTTTCATTGTTGACGGACAATGGCAGGACGATCCGCACCCGGCACAATTCGCCGTCAACCCATTTGGCACCACCGATGCCGTGGTCCAAGTCACTGAAAATTTCGCAGCGGATGTCCAGGCACTGACTCCTATCGCTCATACCCCTAGTATCAGTCATGACATCCGTTGCGATTGAGGCCCAAACAGAGACACCGGTTTGCACTGCCGGTGAAAAGAAAGGATGTATATGAAAGGATTTGGATTGATACTGTTGTTCATTGGCGTGGGATTCATCGCCTATGCCTTTAACGCGTCGGATTCCATCAACACGGCGATCGTTACCGTCATTGCCCGCATGGCCGCCAGCCTTCCCGGCAAGGAAACCAGTTGGCTGTTGATCGGCGGCGGCGGCGCAGTGGTCGCCGGCATGACGATGATCTTCAAACGTTCCGCCAACTCCAAGAGTTAAGAAACAAAACAAGAACCGTCCAAACGCATGAAAACCATCACCATCGTTCCCCTGCTCGCCCTGCTGGCTATGACTGGATGCGGGAAGCACGACACGGACAATCAATCGACCCCCAACATCGCGCCGGCTTCATCCGCTCCAGCCGGCATGGGCAATACCAATGCTCCGGCTCCGCCCGCGACGATGGAACCTCCACCGGTCCCGCCGGAGCCAGCGCCAGCCCCGGCCCCACAGATGACCAGCCCGGGAGGTGGAACCGACCCCAACCTGCCGATGGTCACTAACGATCCCAGTAGCACGAACCCGGTGCCGGGCAGTTGAACCGGCAGGGCTGGAGAATAAATCTGGATGAAATACCAGGATTATTGAATTCAGCCGATTTCGGTCAGCCAGGGAGGACGGAACCAGTCACCCGGCTGGTTCCGTTTTTGGCTATTGCTGCAACGGCACCCGGTGTGACTCGTTTCCAACGGTCGCAGACCTCCGTCACCGCCGGATGGGTTTACTGACCGGACCGGCAGATGGTTGAAGAGCTGAAAAACCTGCCGACCACGCTGGCCGGAATTCGTGCCGCCGTGAAGGCCGGCTTAATCACCCCAGAGGAGGGACAAAAGAAAATCGAAGCCTGCCAGTCCGCCGCCGATCAAATCACTCTCAAGCTCAGCGCGGAGGCAATTATGGATCCTGCAGGCACCAACTTTATGCCGCCAGCGCCAGTCGCCCCAAAGTGCGTTACACCATGAAGGGACATTTACATTCACTTTGCGTTGCGTTAGACCAGACGCTTGGAGGATCTACGATTTTGCTTGAGCAGCCGAATGATGGTCACGGAGATCGTTTGGAGATTCACTCGCCGAGACAGGATGAGCTGCACCATGAGCAACTTCAGTGGCTTGAAGATTTTAGCATTATTTTTGGAGAGGATGAGCGATTTGAGACCGAGGCCTAACACCTATAAAGCCCGAACGGTCAACAGAAAAAAAGGGAACCTATCGGAAAGTTTATGACTTTCCGTTAACGGACTTCAGAACGGGAACTCCGACTTGATTTCAATTGTCAGCCTGGACATGGGAGTCCGGCTAAACACCTATTCGGGCTCAGTCGGGCCGCCGCCAGTCCTGGCCGAAGCCAAAACCGATCACGGCCTTCCAGCGCTGTGATTCTATTGCCCAACTTGGCTTCAAGGCGTTGGGCCAGCGGACCCGGGAATCGTCGTTCTCGGCGTCGGTATTTATCAACGGAGTGCCAGCGCCATGTTCTGGCCTGTGGCGATAGTGGTCGCGCTCCTTGGATCAGCAAGTTGGAATGCGTGGGAACTTTTGTTCAAAGGATAAATTTGTCGCCAATGAGAAAACCGCATAACCAATCGCTGCAGGCAACGCGGGATGGCCGCTTCTTCCTTCGCCGAGGCTACGGAGGACAGGCCAGTTCCGCTTCGCGGTTCACGCTGGTTGGTCCCGTCCACCCTCCGCAGTGCTGCGACGGAGGACGGGCGTGCCTGAGCTGGACGTTGTGCCACTTAGCTGCAGATCTCCTGCGGAGCTCCGTTTTGGATCTCCACTACCCATTTAAACCTTTTCTCTGAAGCCCAAATCTGCGCCTCCGTTTAAAACTTTCGCAGGACATGGCTAAGTCCTTCATTTTCAGCCCTCTTCACCCTCCATCAAGCCATCTAAACCTTTCCTCTTGGTTGCGACACCCTCCAACGGGATTCCTGGATGCCTTTGGCTCTGCACGATAATTGAGATGCGCCCCGGACTTCCCGGTCTGGAAAAAGCGAATTGACATTCCGGCCGGACCGGCCCGAAGATGGCGCATCAATCTGAATCAAGGAAATCGACTATGACAAAGAATCTCATCGCGGAAATCATTGGCGGCGACGGCCATTGCCTTCAATGTCTCAGGGCATTATCGGCCGGGCTGGTGTTGCTGGTGCTGGCCGCCGGCTGCCAGACGCAAGCCCCTCCGACCCTGCCCCTCGAGAAAGGCACCAATGCCCCTGAAATCATCACCTTGCGCGAGAGTGACGTGTTAAAAATCTCCTTTCCGGCCAATGCCAACCTGAACACGACGCAACCCATCCGCCGGGACGGGATGATTTCGATGCCTTTGGTCGGCGAAGTAAAGGCGGCGGGAAAGACGCCGGAGGAACTGAAGAAGGACCTGGTGGACCTCTATGCGACGCAGTTATTGTCGAAGGAAGTGACGGTGGAAGTGCAGAGTTCCACGTTTCCAATTTATGTGACGGGTTCGGTGCTGCGTCCGGGGAGGATCATGTCGGACCATCCGATGACGGCGTTGGAAGCCGTGATGGAGGCGGGCGGCTTTGATTACACGAAGGCTGACCTGAGGGATGTGCAGGTGATCCGGCGGGAAGCCGGCGGCACCCGGAACTTCAGGGTCAATCTGAAGCGGGTGATGGACGGGAAGGCGGACGCCCCGTTCTATTTGAAACCTTCCGACATTATTTTCGTGCCGGAGAAGTTCACATGGTTCTGAGAACCGTTGAGCGGTCCGGTCTTAGTAGCTGAATCCAATTTGGACCCCGACCTGATGGGTGTTGAAGCTGAAACCCGGATCGGTCGAGTGGTCATTACTGATCTGATAGAGCACCGCGACGGTACCGCGTTTGAGAAATTGGCGGCTCAACTGCACATTGAACGAGTAGAAATCATCGGTGCGGGTAGGCGTTGAAGAATTCGCCGAGGAAACATATTTCACCACTTGGTAGCCGCCGCTTAAATCCAGGAAAAGCTTTCCCAACAACCGCTGGTTCAGATCGGCGCTGACACTCGTGTTTTCCGTGACTTGATCCTGCATATAGGAGGCTGACACCGACCGCTGGCCGATCACGGAGATTCGTGTCTGTTCGAAGGGCTGGTATTGAATGGAGGCGTCGAAGATCGGGTTGACCAGGTCGTTGGCGCTGCCGCTCAAAAACTGCCGGACTTCCACGCCGCCATGGAGCTGAAAGCTGATCTTGTCGGTGGCGCGCCAGCCGACCCGGCCCTGAAATTGTTCAAAGGTCATGTCGGGGCTGGGAGCATCCTCCCGGTCATATCCTCCCCCCACACCGAGGGCGGCATTCAATCGCGGTTCGAATTGATAATTCACCCAATCCATCGTCGACCACTCCTTGTAACTGGAAAACTGGTCGGCCGAGACGAAGTTCTGGTTGGCCGCCAGATCCAGCGACATTTTGCTGTTGATGGTGTACAGACCAGCGAGCGTGGTGGTGTAGGTTTTCTGACGGGTCTGGGCGGCCGTTTCCGCCGAGGGGCTGGAAACATCGGTATAACCCTGGATGAGTTTGAAATCCCAGTCGTTATAGGTGGTCCCACCCATCAGCTTGGCCGCCTGGCCGAACGTGTCGGAGAATTGACGGTCGGAGTAGATCGTCCACAGGGGCGAATAGTCCAAGCTCCAATGATTCCCAAGTTCGAGAAGGGCGCCGGGAGAAATGGTTTGAATGGTGGTGTTCACCGCCTGATTGGTGTTCACCTTAAGCCCATCCGCGTACAAAAACTGATAGTAAGCGTGCGGCCGGATGGTCAGGTCTTTCCATTTGAACGGCTGGGCCTCGGTTTGGGGTTGCGGGGAGGCAAACACGTCCATGGCATTGGCCTGCTGCATCGCCACCGGCGTCTGGTCGGGCGATGGCGGCGTCGGGGCGAGGATATATTGGGCCCGGGCATTGCGGTCCAGGGCGGCCAGCCCCAACAGCAACGCTTTCATCAGGGTGCGTACCCTTTGACGGGTGACGTAGGACCGGGTGGATATTTTTGATTTCATGCTTGGCGTTGCTGAAGTTTGATGTTTTTTGGGGACGAAATCAATGATGCACCAGTTCGCCGACGGACAGGGTCCAGTGATGGAGCGAATCTTCCAGGGCTTTTTCCACGGGCCGGATCCTCACCCCGGTGGACAGCAATTTGGAAACATCCAGCACGCAATTCGAACGCAGCGCCTTGGCGGCGTGTTGATAGAACTCCTCATCGCTCTTCCAGTATTCAAACTGGCGGGCCGGCTTGAGGATCCGCCGGATCATTTCAACGACCTGCCGGGTGGCGATGGCGCCGGGATTGGTGACGTTGTAAATTCCGAACGGCGCCTGTTTTTCCCACAGATCCAGGCAGGCCCGCACAAAATCGTCCAGGTGCGAAATTGAGTTCACGCCGTCGAAGACCCGGGCGTAGTTTTGCAGCCGCCAGAGAAAATTTCTGGGCTCACTGCGTTCATTGAAGGGCATGCCCGGCCGCCAGATATAAACCTGGCCCGACCCGCGAATCGCCTCCTCGGCCAGCGCCTTGGTGCCGCTGTAGAAATTACAGGGGGCGTGCCGGAAGGCGAAATTGGGTTCGTCCCATTCGGTATAGCCGCAGATCCTTTCCGGGTACTCCGCAAACAAACGCCGCAGCTCCACCCCCTCCACGCACGAGGTTTTTCCGTTAAGAATCATCTTGGCCCCGCGGTAAATGCAACCGGATGAAACATGCGCCCAGGGCGTGTCGGTCATGGAGCAGACGCGGGCGATGCTCTGGGGCAGCAGCGTGTTGGCAAACAGCGTCTCTTCGCGGGCCTCTTCGCAGGCGTCCACATTGGGCCGGCCCCGGTAGCCGGCCGCATTGATGATGAAGCGCGGCTTTATCTTCCGCACATAATCAAACAGGAGATTGAAATCCCCGTAATTGATCGCCTTGCGGGTCAGGGGAATAAACCCATGCCCCCGCCGGCGCAACTCCGTCGAGAAAGCCTGACCCATGTGTCCGGTTGATCCCAACAGCAAAATCATGATGAAACCCAACTCGTTCTCTGCGCTGCCTGCGGCTGAAGACCTAGGCTTTCCAGACCTGGCGGGGTTTTACCTTCACCCCGGCCATGGCATTGCGGGTATCCACAATGCACGCCGACCAATCCGCCAGTTCCTGGTAATTGATGGACTCGTGGTTGGTGGCGATGATGACCGCATCAAAACCCTGCAGGGTTTCGCGGTTCCAGCTTACCGAGCGGGCGCCCGCCCAGTGCGCATGCTCGCGCGTCATATGGACGACCGGCACGTAAGGATCGTAATAGGCCGCCTCCGCGCCGCGGGACTTGAGCAGATCCAACAGGACGTAGCTCGGCGATTCACGGTAATCATCCACATTGGGTTTGTAGGCCAGGCCCACCACCAGCACGCGGCTCCCCTTCACCGATTTGCGCAACTCGTTGAGCGCTTCCGCCGTCCGGTTGACCACGTGCATGGGCATGGAGGTATTGATCTCTCCGGCCAGCTCGATGAAGCGCGTATTCTGGCCGTATTCGCGGGCCTTCCAGGTGAGATAAAACGGGTCAATCGGGATGCAATGACCGCCCAGGCCCGGCCCGGGATAAAAGGCCATGAAGCCAAAAGGCTTGGTCTTGGCCGCATGGATGACTTCCCAAACGTCAATGCCCATGGCCCCATAAACGAGTTTCAGCTCGTTGACCAGGGCGATGTTGACGCTGCGAAAAATATTTTCAAGAAGCTTGGTGGCCTCGGCGGCGCGGCAGGAGGAAACCGGCACGATGGTTCTGATGGCCTTGCCATACAGCGTCTTGGCACGCTCCAGGCAGGCCGGGGTATAGCCGCCCACCACCTTGGGGATGATTTCCACCTTGCTCTGGACATTGCCCGGATCTTCCCGTTCGGGCGAAAAGGCCAGATGAAAATCCGTTCCGGCCTTCAGCTTCGATCCGGCCTCGAGCACGGCACGCAAATCCTCGTCCGTCGTCCCCGGATAAGTCGTGGATTCCAGGACCACCAGAACGCCCTTCCGCAAATGCGGGGCGAGGGCCTTGCCGGTCTCGATGATGAAGGAAATGTCCGGCTCACGATTCTTGTTGAGCGGCGTGGGCACGCAAATGATGACCGCCTCGACGCCCTGGACCAGGCTGAAGTCAGCGGAGGCGGAGAAGGTTTTGGCGTGCACAGCCGCGGCGATGGCCTCGGCGGAAATGTGTTTGATGTAACTGCGGCCACCGTTCAGCGATTCGACCTTGGCCGGATCAATGTCCAGTCCCACGACCGTGACTCCCGAGCGCGCGAATTGAAGCGACAGTGGAAGCCCGACATAACCCAACCCGACAACTGCTATTTTCATGGATACCTTTCTCCTTGTTTACCGTTTGTTTAGTGTCAAAAAATCAACAACCGGCCGGTTCAACTCCTGGCGTCCGGCGGTCCCAGCTTCAAAAACAGAATCATTTTCCGCACCGGCCCGGGGAACCGTTCCAGCGGGACCAGCGTGCAGAGTGTTTTCACGGAATAAATGCCCGTGACCAGGGTCAATACGACGCCCAGGACGACGACGGACGGATTGGGCAGAAATTTCCGGCTGAGAAAGAGCACCACGACCAGGGGCAGGAACACGAGTGCCAATCGCCGGTTGGCGGTCGACCAGCGGAAGCCGCTCAAGCGGCGGACCACCAGATAAATGCCCAACCAGTAGGCGGCATACATGCCGAAGAACCCGATGCCAGCGCCGGTCAATCCGAACTGGTTCAGTCCGGCCCAGACCAAGCCGATAAAGAGCAGGTTCGTGAGCAACTCGCTCCACAAGAAGAGTCGGCGGGCCCCCTTGGCCAGCAGGATGAAGCCCATCGGCCAGCTGGCCACGCGCAGCACCATGCCCAGGCAAATCCAGCGGAGGATTTCCGCCGCCGGCCAGAATTGGGAGGTATAAAACAGCTGGATGACCAGCGGCGCGAAGGTCAGGGTGGCGATGACTCCCGGTCCGGCCAGGAGCAGGCCCACTTCCGCCTGTTCGTTCACGAGCCGGTTGCATTCCGAGTGGTTGTTGGCCACAGCGGTGAGCCGGGGAAAGAAATCAGCGCCCATAGCCTGCATGATGAACCCGACGTAGAGGCCGCCGAGCACCCAAGCCGCCTGAAAGCATCCGGCCGCGTCCAAACCAAGCGAGCGCAACACGAGAACGCGAATCAGGTAGGCCGCCCCCATGCCCATCAGGCCGCTCGCCATAAAGGCAATCCCCATCCGGAGAAGCGCGCGGGCTTCGTCGGTGACTTCTCGCGCCGTCAAGCGCACACGTTCCACCTGAATTTTCCGGGCGTACCACCACGAAGTAAGAATGCTCATCGCCGTGACGCAGAGCATGAAAGGCACGATGCCCTTTTCGCGGAAGAAATAAACGATGGGGATGCTGAACAGCGTTCCATAGAAAGCCGCCAGCGCGTTCATTTTTGCCAGGTCGGCAATCCGCCGCATGCCCTGCACCAGGGCCATTTGTCCGGCGGAAATGCTGTTGAACAGCACCGCCACGGCCAGCAAGGCCACCCAGCCGGCATATTGATAAGTCCCAAAAGTAAACCGCGACACGGGCAGACAAAGCGAGAGCAGCAACAAGGCGCCGAGCACGCCGGAGAAAAACGCCACCCGCCGCAAGGTGGCGACCGTACGCGCGATGCGCCGGGCATCACCGGTTGCCGTAGCCTCGGCAATCTGCCGCACCCCGCTGGTATTGATTCCCAACCCGGCCACGATCCGCGTCAGATCATAAACCGAACCGAAAAGACCGAACAATCCAACTCCCGCCGGCCCCAGGAGAACGGCCAGTGCCTTCGTCCGCACAATGCCGAAACCGATGGTCAAAACCGAAGAGCCGCCCGTCAGGGCCGACGACTTCAAAATCTGGCCGTAAGAATCTTTTCTCGTTTCGCTCACGTTAAAATCTTCTCCCGGGATCGGGGTGCTGACCGGGGTGCTGACTGGAACCGCCATTGTTTTAGCAATTAGAGGTTGCGACGAAGCTCATGGACGACACTGTCCGTTTGTTCAGCGGAAAGGTGTGGCCCCATGGGCAGGCTCAACACGCTGTCGGCCATTAGTTCCGCAAACGGAAAGGCGCCGCGGGTCCATTTGCCATCGGCATAGGCCCCGGACAAATGCGGTGGAACAGGATAATGAATCAGCGTGCCAATGTCGGCCGCTGTCAGTTTTCGCTGCAACTCATCCCGTCCGGGATGACGAACGACAAACAGGTGCCAGACGGGCTCCGCCCAATCGGGCGCGAACGGCAGCATCAGCCCCGGCAATCCTCCCAATCCGGACAGGTAGCGCGCCGCCACCGCCCGGCGGCGCTCATTCCACTCGTCCAGCTTCTTCAATTTCACGCGCAGAAAAGCGGCCTGAAGCTCGTCCAGGCGGGAGTTGAAGCCCTTGACTTCATTGTAATATTTTTTCTTCGAACCGTAATTGCGCAGGGTGCGCACGCGGTCCGCCAGCTGGTCATCGTTGGTGGTCACGGCACCGCCATCCCCAAAAGCGCCCAGGTTTTTGCCGGGGTAAAAACTGTGACCGGCGCCATGGCCGAGCGAACCGGTCCGCCGGCCTTTGTACCGGGCACCCTGCGCCTGCGCGCAGTCCTCAAGGACATTCAACCCATGTTTGCCCGCCAGGGCCATGATCGGATCCAGGTCGGCCGGCTGGCCGTAAAGATGCACCGGCAGGATGGCTTTTGTCCGGGGCGTGATTGCCGCCGCGATGCGGTTGGTGTCCAGGTTGAAGGTTCGCAGGTCGGGTTCGACCGGCACGGGTGTCGCCCCGGTATAGGACACGGCCAGCCAGGTGGCAATGTAGGTGTTCGAAGGAACAATGACCTCGTCGCCGGGACCGACATCCCAGGCCCGCAACACCAGATGCAAAGCTTCGAGTCCGTTGCCGACCCCCACGCAATGTTTCACGCCACAGTAATCGGCGAATTCCTGTTCAAACCCCTCCACCTCACGCCCCAGAATATACCAGGCGGAACGCATGAAGCGGAAATACGCCTCATCCAGGCCGGCTTTAAGCTCCTCGTAGGGAGCCACGAAATCGAGGAACGGCACTTTCACGTGCCGGCGCCTCCGACCACGCGCAGATACTCGCGGTAATCACGAAAATAATCCTTCTCATCGTAGGTTTCCGAGGCGAGGGCCAGGCAAACCGAGCCGGAGGAAAAGTTGTCGATTTCCCGCCAGATCATCGGCGGCAGGTGCAATCCATAGTAGGAACGGTTCAGGTGAAAGCGTTGCTTGTCCTTGCCATCATATACCACCACATCGAAGCTGCCGGACATGGCAATAAGAAACTGGTGGCACTTTTTGAGCGCGTGACCGGCGCGGTCGGCGCCACCCGGCACATCATACAGATAAAACACCCGCTGGATGGAAAACGGGATGTGCTTCTGGTTTTCAATAAACGTCAGATTGCCGCGCGGGTCCGCGATTTTCGGCAACTCAATCATTTTGCAGTCATTCAAGGTCATAATTCAGTTTCTGATTTTGGTTTCCATCCATGGTTGGCTACCGGCCGTTTGCGTTTTTTCCCATTCCAGCACCCGGGTCCCGGCCAGGCGCGCCAAAGGCACCAGCGGTTCACGGACCCTGGCCCAGTCCTCCGGAGTGAGAAGAAATTGCATCAAATCCACCGGCCGGCCGTTTATGATCTGGGCGGCCCGGATGATTCCGACGTCCTTGAATCCGGTCCGGCGATGGAGGGAATGAACCGCAACGTTGGTGGACACGCAGGTGGCCCGCAATTCGGTCATTCCCAATGGCCCGAAACCCAGATCCGTCGCCAGCAAGGCGGCCGGAACTCCCGCCATTGCTTCCGGGCGGATGATATGCCGTCCCTTCTCCGCACTGGTTCCCCGCACGTCATAAATGCCATGGGTGCCCAGGGCTATTCCTCCCGGCGACTCGACGATGAAGTAATAATCCCCTTCCCGCTCAAAATATTTTTCCAGCCAGGCTTCCTGGCCGGCCAGGCTGGCGGCGGAATCGCCCACGTTTCCCCGCACATAATCCAGGCTCCTGAGCCACACAATGAAGGCCGCATCCTCCATCCGGACGGGACGCAGGCGCACGCCAAAATCCTCAACTTGAAATGAATGTTGCATGATCGGTCAGTTGCATTTTAACATCCGCCTTTTAACCCGGCCTGGAATCTCAAAGCCGGATCACGACCTCCTGGCGGTAGAAAAAAATGATCCTTTGGATGCCTACGATCCGGGAACAGATTTCCTTGACCTGCTCAACCAGGGTGATGCCCAGCCCCAGTCCCTTGTCGCGGCCCTGCGGGGCATATTCCGGATTCACCGCGATGTGCATGATGGCCACCTCGGCGGGCGACGTCCGGAGGAAGACCACGATGCCGACCGGATCGGCGCCACCGCGGTCCTGGTCATAGGCAAACAGGGTTTGCGCCTCGCTGTCACCAACCCGGACCGACAAACCATCCGCGATCTCCTCGATCCGGGGATGGCCGAACTTTTCCAGCGAGTTGACGATACCCTGCCGCACCCGGTGCTGGCGGGGATTAAAGAACATCAATTCCTCCAACGCCGGGCGACAGGGTTTCAAGGCTTTTGACGAGAAAACAAGTTTCACGAATTAAAGCTGCCACGGCGGACGTGGCCGGTTGTCCGGAGGATTTGCCCCGTTGGCGGCGCATTCATTGCGGGTCGGGGAAAAAACCGACCGTCCGCCATCCACGACAATTTCCTGCCCGGTGATCCACCGTGCGCGATCGGAGGACAGAAATTCGACGGCATCGGCCATGTCTTCCGGACGTCCGAAGCCCAGCGGGTAAAGCGAAACGAAATCGGAATTGGTAAAATACTCCTTTGTCATCTGGGTCTGGACGATGCCGGGCAGGATGGCGTTGACGCGGACCGCCGGGGCAAGTTCGACGGCCAGGGAGAGGGACATGGCGTTGACCGCGCCCTTGCTGGCCGCATAGGCGAAATAGCCGCTGGCTCCCACCCGGGTGGCGATGCTGGAAATGAAAGTGATGCTGCGCAGCGCGCCATGATTTGCCCGTTTCTGGAGCAGAGACCGGATGATTTCCATGGCGGAGAACACATTCACATTGAACACGCCAGCCACAAACGCCATGTCCATGGCGCGCGCCAGTTGAATGCCGGTGATGCCCGCCGAATGAACAAAATGATCGACATTGATGTCGTTGGCGATCAACCAGGAAGCCAGTTCGTCGCCCAAGCCATCCAACTTTCCAAGATCCCGTGCCCACAGGAGATGCCGATCGGGATTCGCGCAGGTTTTGCGCACCCCCTCCAATTTCTCCAGGCTCCGTCCGGCGAGGACAAGCCTCCGGGATGACGCCAGTTTTTGGGCAATGCTCTGGCCAAAGCCGGAGGAAGCGCCGGTGATCAAGGTATAGATTTCGCGCATAGGTTTCAGGCGGCGGGGGCTTTGCGTGCCGACCGGCCGCCATCCACAACCATCTCCTGTCCGGTGATCCAGCGGGCCCGGTCGGAGGACAAAAACTCGACCGCATCGGCCACGTCTTCCGGGCGCCCGACACCCAGGGGATGGAGGGACTGCACGGAGGCCACGAAGTCGGCATTGGCAAAGTGTTCCCGGTTCATCTCCGTTTCGATGGTGCCAGGCAAAACGGCGTTGACGCGGACCGCCGGGGCGAGTTCCACGGCCAGGGAAAGGGACATGGCATTGACCGCGCCTTTGCTGGCAGCGTAAACCGCGTAGCCTTTTCCCCCCAGCCGGCTGCCGATGGCAGAGATGAAGGTGATGCTGCGCAGGGCTCCCTGGTTCACCCGTTTTGAAACCAGCGGCCGGATGATTTCCATGGCGGAAAACACATTCACATTGAACAACCGGTTCACAAAAGCCATCTCATTGGCGCGCGCAAATTGAATTCCGAAGAGCCCCGCCGAATGAACAAAGTGGTCGACGGCAATTTTTTTTGCGGTCAACCAGGCGGCCAGCTCGTCGCCGATCCCATTCAGCTGGTTCAAATCCCGCACCCACATCAGGTGTTGATCCGGATGGGCACAAGTCTGCCGCACGGCATCCAGTTTCTCCGCGTTGATGTCGGCAAGAACCAGCTTCCGGGAAGGCGCCAGTTTTTGGGCAATGCACCGGCCGAAGCCGGAGGCGGCGCCGGTGATCAAGGTGTAAGTTTCTGCCATCGGCGGATCAGGTTGCTTCGTAATCGACAATCTTGCAGACCGGCAGCGGCCCGAGGTTCATCACCATGGAAATCCAGGTGAGCCCGACGCCAAAACCGGAAAAGCAAACCCGCAAACTTTTATCCTTCAACTGTTCCCCGCAATTGAGGGCGATGTTCAGCGGAATGGTCACCGAGCTGCAGTTGCCGTAGAGACTCACGATGTTGTTCGGCAGTTTCGCCGCGGGGATCTTCATCTTTTCGGCCATCTGGGTCAGGATGAAGGGGTTGGGTTGATGAAACAGAAACCAGTCGATGGAATCCCGGGTGTCGCCGGAAAATGCCAGCGTCTCATCGACCTGTGGCGGGACACTATTCATGGTGAAATTAAAGATGGCGGCGCCGTCCATGTGAATGTGTTGCTCGCTCTGGACCACGCCCTCCTCAACCTCCCGCAGCTTGATTGTTTCTGGCGTGGCCGGTGTGCGAAAGGCGCCGGCGGGGACCAGGATGGCCTTGTAGCGCGACCCGTCATTTTTGATGTCCATGTAAATGGGATTTTCCGCTTCACAGCGTTCAATCACCGTCACGGAACCGGCGTCGCCGGTCAGCGGATAGGAAATCCGGTTGCATTTGTCCATTTGCTTGCTGCAGGTATCGCCATTCAGCAGGACCACCTTGGGCAGGGCGGAAATTTCCAGGAGCAGGAAGGCCTGCACCAACCCGAGGAGGAAGCCCGCACACCCCTGGTTGATGTCGAGACAGATCACGTCGTGGCCCAAGCCCAGTTTGCCATGGATGACATTGCTGGTGGGGGGCATGAAGTAGTCCGGAGTCTGGGACACAAACACCAGCGCGCCGATTTCCTCCGGCTTCAGGGTCCCGTCCTTCAACAACTGTTGCAGACCGTACAGGCAAAGGTCCGAGGAACAGACTTCCGGCGGGGCGATGCGGTGCCGGTCCAGGCTCATCATCTTCTTGAACCGCTTCGCCTTTTCCGGGGTGAGCTTGAAGCTGGGATATTCATCGTCAAAACGATACTCCTCCTTCGGCACCACCGAGACGATGGAGCTGATCCGTTTGTGTTTAAAAATGGATTTCATGCGTGGGCCTTGCGGCGGAAAAACGGTACCGCGACACCCGGTCCTACTTCTTCATCCTGGATTCCACCAGGTTTGCCAGTTGCTCCGCGGTGACCACCGAACGGATCTCCTCGGCTTTGATGGTCACGCCATATTTCGAGTCGGCCATGGCCAGGATCGAAAGGGCCGCCAGCGAATCCCAGGCTTCAAAGTCCCGGAGCGCGTGCTCAGGTTTGACCTCCCCGATATCGAGGATTTTTGCCAGTTGTTCGTAGAATTTAGCTTTGTCCATGTGTTTTCCTTCTATTATTTGTGTTCAATGATCGCATTAAAAGACAGGGGCCCAAGATTGAGTAGCATGGCGCCCCAAGTCAAGCCCGCCCCAAACCCGGCCAGGCACACCCGCACCCGCTCCTGAAGCAGGCGGTTTGCCAAGTTATAGGCAATGACGGTGGGAATGGACACGCCGCTGTTGTTGCCAAAGTGTTCCACCACATTATTCGGCATTTTGTCATAAGGAATTTTCATTTTCTCCGCCAGTTTCTGCAGCATGAACCGGTTCGGCTGATGACAAAGGAAGTAATCCACTTCATCCTTTGACACGCCGGTGCGGGCGAGCAAACCCTCCATCAACGGCGGCACTTCCGTCTGCACAAAATTGAAGATGGCCGCGCCGTCCATGAACAAATGGTCTTTCGCCCGGAGATTGTTGTCGCCCACATCCTCCAGTATCCCCGTTTCCATCGTGGAAGGCTGCCGCAGCCCGCCCGCGGGGATGGTCAAGGCCCCGGCGCGCGAGCCGTCCATCTTGAGGTCCGCTTGGATGATGGAATCCTCCGTATCGCGTTCCACCACAACAATGGAGGCGGCATCGCCAATCAGGGGGTAGATGTTGCGGTCCTTGGGCGACGCCTTCCGGCTGAGCACATCGGCGTTGACGAGGACCACCTTTTTGATGCTTTCCTGCTCCAGCAGCATGAAGGCCTGCATCAATCCGATCACGAATCCGGCGCACGCCTGGCTGATGTCGAGGCAAAGCATGTCCTGTTTCAATCCCAACCGGCCTTGGATAATATTGCTCGTCGGCGGCACGAAGTGATCCGGGGTTTGCGTGAACAGCAACAGCGCGTCGATCTCCTCACGCTTCAACAAATCAGACGCAAACAAATGTTCCAGGCCAAACACCACCAGGTCCGACACACAGACTCCGGGCTCAACCACCCGGCGTTTGTCAAATCCCATGACCTCTTTCAGCTTGAGCGAGCGCGCCTCCGGAAAGTTGAAATTCTTCATCTCCGCGGCGAAGGACCGCTCGTTCTCGGGCACAACAACCAGGACCCCGGTGATGCGTTTGCGGCGAAAAGTGAAATTCATGGTTGGGCCCCGCATTTGCGCAGGAGGGCTTCAATGGTTTCACGGTTTAGAAAATGTTCCGGCACAATGTCCGTGCCCGGGATGGAAATGCCGTAATTTTTATCCAGCGCCGACACCAGCGTGACCATGTCGAATGAGTCCAGCAAACCATCCGCGATAAAATCGCTGGAGGCGGCGAAGTCAAATTCGGGGCGGATTTCCTTGAGGATTTCGATGACTGATTTCATGCGGGAATCATTTCATTGGCCAGAACGTGGTCGATCAACCCATCCGGGGCATAGCCATAATGCCGGTATTTTTGGATGGCGTTTTCGTTTTTGGCGTCCACCCAGAGCGTGAAGCGCCGGACGGAGGCCTGGGTTTGGAAATAGTATTGCATCAAGGCGGAGCCGACCCGCTGCGCGCGGAATTTTTCCGCCACCGTCCAAAACCGGACGGTCGAGGCCAGTCCTTGCGTTTCGAAAAAGAGCAGCCCGGCCAGTTCGCCATCCAGCTTGACCGCCAACACCTGGCGGTTTTCGACCGCGGCTTCCATTTCGTAAGGCAAGGGAAGCTGCTCGCCGTAGCGGTCGAACGAATTTTCAATCAATTCCAGCACCGCCGGACAATCCGGCCTTTCGGCGAATCCGGCGACCCGGCCTTCCCGGCCGGTTTCCGGCCGGCCGATCCGCATCAGGCGCTGGAGTTGCGTGTACCAGCGAAAGCCGGCCTGCTCCAACACCGGCAGCAGCTGTTTCAAGGTGGATTCGTTTCCCACAAGATCGGTGGTAACGCGTTCGGTTTTCAGGGCGGGCACTGCCGCCATCCCCTGTTCCAACGCCACGGGGTTCGCGGCGCAAAAATAGAAATGCCGGAAATCGCGATCCGTCCTGAAAAAAAGCGCCGCTCCATCATGCTGTTCGACCAGCAACTCTCCGTGATCAATCCAGGCCTGCAATTTTAATTCCACCGGAAAGAAATTGGTGCAAAAGCCCGTCGCTCCCGCCTTCGCTTGCTGAACGGCGTCAAAGACCTGACCCGGCGTCTGAAGCGGACTCATGGCGTCAGTTCACTTTGGCAACCAGGCTGGCGCGGTCGATTTTTCCATTCGGGTTGCGCGGCATCAGCTCCATCCAATCAAAAACCGTCGGCAGCATGTATTTGGGGAGCGTGACAGAAAGGCGTTCGCGGATGAAACCCGGCGTCAGTTCCTTGTCACACTCGTAGAACATCGTGATTTCTTTCTTGTTCTGGTTATAGACCACACAACAGTTGCGGATGCCATCGACCTGAAGCGCAGCGTGCTCAATTTCACCGAGTTCGATGCGGTACCCAAGGTGTTTGATTTGAAAATCCTTGCGGCCCAGGAACATGACTTCCCCGCGGCTGTTCCAAAAGCCGGAGTCGCCGGTCCGGTAAATCCATTCCGGGTAATGCGGGTTGAGGGGGTTTTGCACGAACCCTTTCGCCGTCCTTTCGGGATTGTTGTAATATCCCAGGGCCAGCGAACTCCCACGCACACAGATTTCGCCCGGCTCGTCCACCTTGGCGGCCTGGTTTTGGTCGTTCAAAACCAGGATGCCGGTATTGCGCATGGGGAAACCGACGGGCAATTTGTCATCGTCGGCAAATTCGCGGTCAACGATGTAATACGTGCAGGCCACGGTGATTTCGATCGGCCCGTAGAGGTTGACGAACATGGCGCCCGGCAAATGTCGGCGCCAGTAATTGAGATGCTTCGTGGGGAAAACCTCGCCGATAAAGAACGCCTTCTTGATCCGCTCCAGCTTCGCTTTCGCCAGCAAGTCCTGGTTGGCGATATTGACCATGATCGTGGGCACCCAGAAAATGAAATTAATGGGATGGGTGGTCAAAAACTCGACGAGTTTGACCGGGAACATGGCGCATTGGTCGGGAATCACCACCCAGGTGGCACCCTTGGCAATCATCATGCAGAATTCGAGCGTGTAAGCGTCGAAATAAATCGGCGCCAGGCTGCCCATGACCTCGCTTCCGTCCAGCCCCAGCCGGTCAAACGCCCAGTCGGCGAAGTCGATCGTGCTGCGGTGATTCAGCGCCACGCCTTTGGGAATACCGGTGGAGCCGGAGGTGTGGATGATGCAGTACGGATCCGTATCAATGATTGAATCGAGTCGCCGGAGCAGGGCCTCGTTATCGTAATGGGTTTCCGCAACTACGGCTTGTTCCACCAGGAGCAATTTTTCTTCGGCGACTCCCAGCGCGCGCAAGATGGTGGCCTGGGCAGCAGACGTGATGATGACGCCGGCATTCAGGTTGTCCAACATGCCCTTGAGCCGTTGGGGCGGAGATTTAATGTCCAGGTTGGCATAGGCGTTGCCGCTGTAAAGGATGCCGAGGTCGGCCACAATATTCTGGGCGCTCTTGGGCAGAAACACCGGAATGGGTTGCCCGCTGCCGGAGGTTCGCCGCAGAATCAATGCGGCACAATTCTTGGCGAACCGCTCGATCTCTTTGAACGTGTATTGGTGCTCTTGTTCCACCACCGCCACTTTGTCGCCGCATTTGAGCGCAGCGCCTTTTTCAAAATATTCAAGAACGTTGATTTGCATGACGATAGACCATCTCCTTGTTTAATGTTGTCCCGGATTGAAATGCCTGGCTTAGAGACCAACTCCCAGCCTGAAAAACCGTTGCGGCGAAGCACTCAAACTGTTGGTTGCGCTGATGGGATTGCCCGTGCCGGCCACGGGAAGCCCCAGAAGCGTCCAGGTCTCCGTTGTGAGGTTGTCCCGATACTGAAGGTAATAGGTTTGACCGGCAATGGACGGCCAGCTGAAGACGACCTTGTTTCCTGCCAAAGCAACACCGCCGAGCTGAGGCGCCGCCACCACCGTCAGTATCCCGGGGGTGAATCCGGCAAAGACGTAATTGGTCGCGCTCAATGTCCCAATGCTGACAGTGATCGGATAGGTTGCCGGCGGACTGTTGGTCGTGGCCGTGGTGCTCAAACTCGGGGCGCCCGTCAGCACGTTCGTTCCCTCGCTGAGAACAAACCCGCTGTAACTGGCGGTCAACGAATTCGGCAAGCCAATGGTCCTGCTTTTGCTGACGGCGCTCACCGTCAGCGTTGCTGGCGTAATGTTGGCCGTCAAGCCCGCTGGCGGCGTGAGGGTGTAATTGGTCGCGCTGGCGCCGTTCAAGGACAGTCCATTTACGGTGACGGCGATGCCCGTGCCGACATTGGCACTGGCGAAGTTCGCCGTGTAACCATTGGTCAACAGATTGACCGTGTCGCCGCCCACAATCCCGACCAGCACCATGTTGTTCGAACTGATCGTTGCCACCGTTGTGCCATCATAAACCTTGTTGTTGGCGCTAATACCCGGATTCAACAGCTTGATCCGGTAGAATCGATGCGGCACACCGGTTACATTGTTGGTCTGACTGGCCGTTGAACCGGTCGCCGTCACGTCCGGCAATAAATCGTTCCAGTTGGTGGCACTCAGGGTGTCGATGTACTGCGCCCGGTAGATTCCGCCTGCAACCGAGGTCCAGGTGATGGTGATAACGCCGTTGGTCAATCGAATCGAAGTGATTACAGGCAAAGCTCCGGATGCAATCGTAAGCGCCTTGGCGCTGATGTTGGCGGTAAGCCCTGGCGGCGGCGTGAGGGTGTAATTGGCCGCCGCAGTCCCGGTCAAGGTCAGTCCGCTGATGGTCACACCAACACCGCTGGCTGCACCCGCACTGGCAAAGCTCGCCGCGTATCCGTTCGTCGACAACCGCACATTGTTCGCGTCTCCCGCCAGCACGCCATTCAGCACCACGTTGTTGGAAGAGATCGTCGTCGTCGTTGTTCCGTCGTAAACCTTGCCACTGGCACTGATGCCGGAGGTGATCGTCACGCTCTTGCCCGTGATATTGGCAGTCAGGCCCGTCGGCTGGCTCAACGTGTAATTGGCCGCTGCGCCACCGGTCAACGTCAGGCCGCCGACCGTCACTCCGATACCCGTGCCAACATTGGCACTGGCAAAGGTCGCTGTGTAACCATTGGTCGACAACCGCACATTGGCCGCATCACCGGGCAGGACTCCATTCAATGCCACGCTGTTCGAACGGATCGTCGCCGTTGTCGTACCATCATACGACTTGTCGTTTACGCTGATGCCCGAAATAATGGTCACACTCTTGCCCGTAACATTGGCGGTCAGTCCCGCCGGCTGGCTTAAAGCGTAATTAGCCGCCGCACCACCAGTCAACGTCAGCCCGCCGACCGTCACTCCGATACCCGTGCCAGTATTGGCACTGGCGAAGGCCGCTGTGTAACCATTGGTCGACAACCGCACATTGGCCGCATCACCGGGCAGGACTCCATTCAATGCCACGCTGTTCGAACGGATCGTCGCCGTCGTCGTACCGTCATACGGTTTGTCGTTCACGCTGATGCCCGAAGTAATCGTCACATTCTTGCCCGTAATATTGGCTGTCAAGCCCGTCGGCTGGCTCAACGTGTAATTGGCCGCCGCCGTACCGGTCAACGTCAGCCCATTCACTGTTACCCCGATCTCCGTGCCGGCATTGGCGCTGACAAAATTTGCCGTGTATCCGTTCGTCAACAGCCGCACATTGTTCGTGTCTCCGTCCAAGACGCCATTCAATGCCACGTTATTGGAAGCAATGATGGCGGTTGTCGTGCCATCATACGGCTTGCTGCTGGCTCCGATTCCCGAAGTAATCGTCACATTCTTGCCCGTAATGTTGGCGGTCAAGCCCGTCGGCTGGCTCAACGTGTAATTGGCCGCAGCCACCCCGGTCAACGTCAGCCCATTCACCGTTACCCCGAGGCTCGTACCGGCATTGGCACTGGCAAAGTTCGCTGTATAACCGTTCGTCGACAACCGCACGTTGTTTGTGTCTCCATCCACCAATCCGGTCAATACCACGTTGTTCGAAAAGATCGTTGCCGCCGTCGTCCCGTCATACACCTTGTTGTTGGCCGTAATCCCGGAACCGATTGTCACCCCAGCCGGCGTGATGTTGGCGGCGAGGACCGCCAGCGGAACTAGCGTATAATTGGCCGCGCTGGCGCCGGTTAAGCTCAGTCCGCTTACGGTCACCGCGATGCCATTAGAGACTCCTGCACTGGCAAAGCTGGCGATATAGCCGTTGGTGGACAGATTGACCACGTCTCCGCCAATCACGCCCAGCAACACTGCATTGTTCGAATTGACCGTCGCCGTCGTCGTTCCGTCATACACCTTGCTGTTGGCTGTGATACCCAGATTCAACACCCTGATTCGATAAAACCGATGCGGCACACCGATCACATTGTTGGTTTGACTGGCCGTTGAACCGATCGCGGCCACATCCGGCGCCAGGTCATTCCAGTTGGCACCGTTCAGGTTGTCGATGTACTGCACCCTGTAGATGCCACCGGCAACCGCGCTCCAGGTAATCGTGACAACATTGTTGGTCGAACGAGCGGAAGTGATCAGGGGTACGGATCCCGACACAATTGTAAGCGCCTTGGCGGTGATATTGGCCGTCAGTCCAGTCGGCTGCGTCAGCGTGTAGTTGACTGCTGCACTACCCGTCAGCGTCAATCCGGTCACGGTCACTCCGATGCCTGTTCCAGAATTGGCACTAACGAAATTGGCCGTGTAGCCGTTCGTCGACAACCGCACATTGTTCGTGTCGCCAGCCACCACTCCAGCCAGCACCACATTGTTCGAAGAGATCGTTGCTGTGGTCGTCCCATCGTACGGCTTGCTGTTGGCACTGATGCCCGAGGTAACAGTAACCGTCACACTCACCGCACTGATGTTGGCTGTCAGCCCGACGGGCTGCGTCAGCGTGTAGTTGGTCGCTGCCGTACCCGTCAGGGTCAGCCCGCTCACCGTCACTCCGATGCCTGTTCCGGCATTGGCGCTGACGAAATTGGCCGTGTAGCCGTTCGTCGACAGCCGCACGTTGTTCGTATCGCCAGCCACCACTCCGGCCAATACCACGTTGTTCGAAGAGATCGTCGCCGTCGTCGTCCCGTCATACGGTTTGTTGTTGGCGCTGATGCCCGAGATGATCGTCACCCCAACCGCACTGATGTTGGCTGTCAGCCCGACGGGCTGCGTCAGCGTGTAGTTGGTCGCTGCCGTACCCGTCAGGGTCAGCCCGCTCACCGTCACTCCGATGCCTGTTCCGGCATTGGCGCTGACGAAATTGGCCGTGTAGCCGTTCGTCGACAGCCGCACATTGTTCGTATCCCCATCCACCACTCCGGCCAATACCACGTTGTTCGAAGAGATCGTCGCCGTCGTCGTCCCGTCATACGGTTTGTTGTTGGCGCTGATGCCCGAAGTGATCGTCACCCCCACCGCGCTGATGTTGGCCGTCAGTCCAACCGGCTGCGTCAGCGTATAGTTGGTCGACGCGCTGCCCGTCAGGGTCAGCCCGCTTACTGTCACTCCGATGCCCGTTCCGGCATTGGCGCTGACGAAATTGGCCGTGTAGCCGTTCGTCGACAACCGCACGTTGTTCGTATCGC